>Ga0105096_10000137_pt1 | contig 19586 bp, 20 predicted proteins | sample PPLLak3cmMay2015_FD_87036 | JGI IMG/M metagenome (GOLD analysis project Ga0105096, IMG submission 87036) | Freshwater sediment microbial communities from Prairie Pothole Lake near Jamestown, North Dakota, USA - PPLs Lake P7 Core (1) Depth... | ecosystem: Environmental > Aquatic > Freshwater >... | reverse complement strand
GGATAGCCACCTGGAAATCAGCCAACTGCCGGATAACCGAGGCGGTATCTGTAAGTTCAGACTTGATGGCAGCCAGTTTCAGCCGATGTTTCTGCAGGCCTTGCCCGTTATGTTGATCTATAAGTGATTTAGTCAAAAGCATGTTTCATTATTTAATAGTACACATCTTAAGTTAGGTAGAAAACTTCGGTCAATGGAATGGAGACCGGACTATCATCATCATTGGTGGCCATCATATCTTTCATATAAGCCCACCTTTTTTTCATTACAGGTTCAGGCGGCAATTCATCCAGTAATAGTTTATGAGCAATTTTTATCGCAAAAAAGCCATCGCTACCCCGCCATCCACATTCAAAGCATTGCCGGTTGATTTACTTAACAAACCGCCAACAAATGCATAGCATGCATTGGCAATATCGTCAGGTAGAATAATTTCATTCAATAATGTCCTTTTCGCATAATATGCAGGCAACTCTGCAACCGTTATGCCATATGCCTTTGCACGGCCTTCAGCCCATCCGCCAGCCCAGATATTACTATCAGCAATTACTGCATCCGGATTCACCATATTAACCCTGATCGCGTCTGCGCCTAATTCCGCAGCCATCAAACGGGACAAATGGGCCTGAGCTGCTTTTGCTGAGCCATAGCCAGGATTGTTTGGTCCGGCCACCACTGCATTCTTCGATACGATATTGATGATATCACCGCCAAGGCCCTGCTTACGCTGGATTGCGATCCCTGCTTTGGACACTATGAACTGGCCTTTCACTAATATATCATACAATTTATCCCAATCCTCCAGGCTATGTTCAATGATGGATTTGGAAATACTGATTCCTGCATTATTAATGATGATATCTATCCCACCAAATGCCAGAGCCGCATTTTCAAAAGCAGTGTTGGCCGACTGTTCATCAGTTACATTCAGGAACGTTGATATAACGGCATCTTTCCCGAACCATTGGGAAAAATCTTCTACCGATACTTTCAATGCACCTTCATTGATATCACTTAAAACCACACAGGCACCCTCTTCCGCAAACCTTTTCGCGATCGCTTTCCCGATACCACCGGCACTTCCTGTGATCAGGGCAATTTTGCCGCTCAATGATTTTGGTTTTGGCATCCGCTGCAATTTGGCCTCTTCCAGTAACCAGTATTCAATGTTAAACGCTTCCTGTCTCGGTAATGCTGTGTATTCACTAACGGCTTCAGCTCCACGCATTACATTAATGGCATTGGTATAGAATTCTGCGGCGACGCGTGCGGTCTGTTTGTCTTTCGCAAAAGTGAACATACCAATACCCGGGTATAAAATAACAACAGGGTTTGTATCGCGTATAGCCGGACTATTGGCATGCTTACAGGTGGTATAATAGTCGGTATACATTTGCCGGTAGGCTTCGAAACCTGGCTGCAACAAGGCCTTGAGGCCCGAGGTATCAGACAGGTCGGCTCCCGGTTCCAATGGTAATACCAATGGACTGATCTTTGTCCGTAGGAAATGATCCGGGCAACTAGTACCCAGTGGTGCCAACCTTGAAAGATCATTTGAGTTGATGAACTGCAAGACGCGTTCATCATCGGTGAAATGACCGATCATCCTGTTCTGGCTGCTGCAGAACCCACGAAGCACCGGAGCCAGTGCAGCTGCCTGTTTCAACCTTTGCGATTTTGGTAGTGCTGCGATTTTTCCCCCGCCGAAAACAGGACCTTTTTTGCCCAGATTTTCTTCGAGGTAAGCGGCACATTTCTCCACCACGTCAAGTGTGTTGATATAACTCTCATATGCCGTGTCACCCCAGGTGAACAAGCCATGCGATCCAAGCATTATTCCCCTGATACCTGGATTCTCATCCAGGCATTGCTTTAATTGCAATCCAAGGTCGAATCCCGGCTTCTGCCATTCTACCCATCCTATTGTTCCACCAAATAATTCCTGGGTGATCTTCTTCCCGTCTTTTGCGGCAGCGATGGCGATGGCAGCATCCGGATGCAAGTGGTCGATGTGTTTGAATGGTAAAAAGCCATGCAACGGTGTATCGATGGATGGCGCTTTACTGGCCAGGTCATATATACAATGATTAAAGAGCTCAACCATTTCATCTTCATGGTCAAGTCCCCGGTATATACTTTTCAGGCTACGTAAACGGTCTACATACAAAGCTGCCAGTCCGCTCTTTTTTAAAGTGCCGATATCGCCTCCCGACCCTTTCACCCACATCACTTCAGTAGATTCGCCGGTTAACGGATCTTTGGCCATTGCCTTACAGGAAGTGTTGCCCCCGCCGTAATTGGTTAGTCGGAGATCTGCTCCCAAAAGGTTGGATCGATAGATGAGTAAAGCCACTTCGTCGCCTACTAAAGCCGCTGCTTTTTGATCGTCCCATAAGTAACTCACATGTTTAAACTTGTCCGGTCTGATAGCCATACGATGTATTTTCAGATTAGTTTATTAGGACGGCCTGATCATATTGCCATAGCCCACGACCAGCACCGAAATAATTATTGTAATAATACCGAATACAATAGTTTTGGTTGTAGTTCTGCTTACCCCTTTCCACTCTTTCAGCAACAAGCCCCAGGCATTCGCCACCAGGATGATAAATGCCATATGCAGGATCCAGGAACTAGGGCCATTCCCGAGTTTGGTTTCCCCCATGCCATAAAAGAAAAACTGCAGGAACCAGGTTATTCCCGCTAATGCACAGAAGATAATGTTTCGCAACCTCGGCACATTTTTATTCCCATAATCCCCAAATGTTTTGTTTCGTGCATTCAGCACCAGGCACCAGATCAGGTTTGTCGTTAAGCCGCCCCATAACACAACTACATACACTACGTTGTTCCTATAAAGAAATTCGCCCTGGCCTGGGTTTGCTGCTTTCCAAACCTCATTGGCAGCCATGGCCATAGGCATACCTGACTCAAGTCCGAAATTGAAACAGGCGCTAAGTATACCAGATATAACAGATACCAGGATACCGATACCAAATTTAAATTCGTTACTTCCGCTATAAATTGAACCTGTGCGGGTAAGTTCCTTTTCTTTTCGCATACCGGCCTTTCCACAAATGATAATTCCCAGCATACAAATAGCCAATCCTGCAAGAATGGTCAGGCCCCATTGGGTACCCGTTAACATCCCAATGGTGTCTTTCCCATCAGCCGGATTTACCTGGTAATACAAGGAAGGTATCAGTGCACCAAATACCATACATAATCCCAGTATGATACTACAACCCAGCGAAACCCCAAGGTACCTTACACCAAGGCCGTAGGAAAGTCCGCCAATGCCCCATAATATGCCGAAAAAATAAGTGAGCCAAACTGTGGTTGAACTGGTTTCACGGATAATACCTGCAAAGTGAGGTATGGTCAGCCAGGCAGCGAGGGGAGGAACAATCAGCCAGGAAAATAATCCGCCGATCAGCCAGTAGGTTTCCCAATGCCAGCCTTTTACCCTTTTAAACGGAATATAGAAACTGCCAGAAGCGAAGCCACCAATAAAATGAAATATAACCCCAAATATTGCCTGCATCAATATGGTTTTCTATATGGAAAAATAAAGTCCCGGACTAAAATAGCAATGAAAACCATTCTAACTGTCCTACTCTGTTGCCTATAATATGCTGGTAAACCATTCGGCAGCGGTTTTCCAGGTGTATATCCGCTTCAGATTAGGCATTTGAGGCAACTTATCAACCCCCTGGCCGGGCTATTTTAGCTTCATTCAGGTGATGGCTTAGAGGTGGCTTACTCCTGAAAGCCAGGCACTGATGCCTTCTGAAACAGTTTTTCTTTCCAATCTTAGTCTTCCCAGGTTGATGGATATTCCGCGTAAAGTGCCCCCTTCGTCTTAAACTACCCCCCTGTTTTGCCTTTTGTATTGGAGTTGCCAGTCAAACGATTCTGGTTTTAAGTTACGGTTGTTTCTTTAGTCTTCCAAAGTGTTGATTTCATCCATCCTGTTGACTCGTGTCCTTCTCAGAGATCCCCTTTCATATCTTTTCTGTGTACGTCATGAAGAAGCCTGTCCAGGATGGCGTCCGCGATCATTTATGCCCAGACCATATCATTCCAGAGGCTTGACGGCACCTGCGACGTTAGGACCGTTGAGGACTTGCCATGGCGGTCTTCGTTCCTGAGCGTGATGTGCAAGGTCCTGACCCGCTTCTTCCAGATATTATGACTCTTCTAAAAAGACGTCTCCCGGAACCCACCGGGATACTGTTGCCTGTACTAGCGGAACTCCATATCCACTGGTGAAGATCATGATCATTCATCTTCAGCAGTTCTTTGCGCGGCTGGCGAAGGCTTAATAACACGGCTACATAAGGCCGCACCGTGTTCTTGGAGATGCCATAGCGATGGGCAATTTTACGCTTATTCATGCACTGAATCTAAAGTCGGATAATTTGTTTTCCTTTACTCATACTGATATTCTTGATGGCCTTGGTGTACCGCTTTGCCCGCAAAGATTAAAGGCAGATCATCGGTTCATAGCCAAGGTTCAGTATACCTGTGCTATCCAAAATCTTGAGGTGAGTTTAACGCGATCTCAGGGATTGAGTTTAAAGTGATAAGGCGGGATCAGTATTCTACTATAGATACTTTTTCCTGTACTGTGAGGGTGTGTAACCTGTAAGTATTTTAAAATGCCTGTTAAAGTTCGAACAATTGTTAAACCCACTTTCATAACATACATAACTTACAGGCCTGTCGGTTTCAGACAACAATTTGCAGGCATGGTTGATCCTGATTTCCATTAAAAAACATGAGTAGGTTTTATTTGTTCTTAATTTAAAATATCTGCAGAACGCATTAGGACTAAGATTTGCAACAGTTGCAATTTCTTTGAGTTCAATCTGCTGCTGAAAATTGTTTAACATAAATTGCAGAATATCATTCATCCTGGCAGGTTCTTTCTCTGACTGAATTAGTAGAACATCCTTTTTATTTATTTTATATAACTCTTTTGAATCTGCCAGTATATTCAATATTTCGAGCAGCAAAATTATTTTTTTTGTCCCTTGGCTTGATAATAATTCAGTTAAAAGCTGAGCTGCTTTTTCTTTTGTTTTTCTATGAACGCTCAATCCAAATTTAGCTTTGACAAACAATTTTTGTATAGCACTATTTTCAGGCAGCATAAAAAAGTCAGTGCCGAATGCTTCAGGCAAAAAATGAACCACAGTTGCATTGGCTGTAAGCTTTGGATTTCCTTCAAAATATTGTTCATCACATTTCCATAAGTGTGGTATCCCCGAACCCACCAAAATCATATCTCCCGGCTTAAAATGTTGAATATGGTTACCCAAAAATTGGGTGCCACTGCCTTTCTGAATATGCACTAATTCCAATTCAGGATGAAAATGCAATTCTTTAAAAAAATAAGGAACTACATCATGCCGCACGCTAAATGATTGCAGTGGCATCAACGATACTTTGAGCAATTTAGGCTTCATGCGATTATTCTAATACTAAGTAAACTAATATCAGTTATTAAGCTGCATTTAAAGGTAAGATAGTACATATAATGGGTACTCTCGTTGAAAATTAGCAACCCAAACTCCGCTAATTTCATTTTTTCTGATAATACAAATTAATCAGCCGGCAGCTTGTAATATGAAAGTTCAATTATTTATACCTTGTTATGTTGACCAGTTCTATCCACAGGTAGGTATTGCTACTTTTCAATTACTTAAAAAATTAGGTTGCGATGTTGACTATCCTTTAAATCAGACCTGTTGCGGCCAGCCTATGGCAAATGCCGGATTCAATCATATTGCGCAATCTTGTAACGATAATTTTATCAACAACTTTTCTGGTACTGAGTACATCGTTTGTCCTTCGGGAAGTTGTACCCTTCATATTAAAGAACATCTTGGAGGAAGCGATAAAAACAGGGTTAACAGTATCAGCAAAAATATATTTGAGTTGACTGAGTTTATAACAGATGTTTTAAAGTCAACTGAAATAATAGCATCATTCCCTCATAAAGTTGGGTTTCATACCAGCTGCCACGGCCAAAGAGGATTGCATGTCTCCTCTATGAGTGAGTTAATGGTAAAACCATTCTCAAAGCCTGCCCAATTACTAAGTAAGGTAAAACACCTGCAACTCGTTTACTCCGAAAGAGTTGATGAATGCTGTGGCTTTGGCGGCACTTTTTCTGTTACAGAAGAAGCGGTATCAGTAAAGATGGGAAAGGACAGGTTGCAGCAACACATTGCTAAAGGAGTAGAAATAATTACCGGTATTGATATGAGTTGTTTAATGCATTTGGAAGGACTTATTAATCGCAACAAATACCCATTAAAGTTAATGCACATTGCAGAAATTTTAAACAAATCACTTAACTAATGTCATTTAGCCATGCCGATAATGCCGCCAAATTTATTGCTGATGAAGCAAGAACGGATTGGCATGACGAAACGCTTTGGTTCATCAGGAGCAAAAGGGATAAAGCAGCACATGGATTGCCCGAGTGGGAAGATTTGCGACAAGCTGCATCTGATATAAAAGAACATGCACTCAATAACCTGGATACCTATCTAATTCAGTTTGAAAATAATGCTTTAGCCAATGGAGTTAAAGTGCATTGGGCTTATGATGGTGAACAGCATAACCAGATTGTTCATTCCATTTTAAAAAATGCAGGTATCAAAAAAATGATAAAGAGCAAATCTATGCTTACCGAAGAGTGTCATTTGAATGATTACCTGAAACATTATGGCATAGAAGTAATTGATACAGATTTAGGGGAACGAATTGTGCAGTTACGAGAAGAAACTCCCAGCCATATTGTATTACCGGCTATTCATTTAAAAAAGGAAGACGTAAGTGCTACTTTCTATAAACATTTACAAACTGAAAAAGGGAATAATGCCTCCCGGTATTTAACCCGGGCTGCAAGAACACATTTAAGGAAATCTTTTTTTACATCTGAGGTGGCATTAACAGGAGTAAACTTTGCGGTAGCCGAAACAGGAAGTATTGTGGTAAGTACAAATGAGGGCAATGCCGATTTAGGGGTAAACTCTGCAAGGGTACACATTGCCTCAATGGGGATAGAAAAAATTATTCCCGAAGCCAAACACCTGGCTGTTTTCTTAAGGCTGTTGGCAAGAAGTGCAACCGGGCAGCCAATTACAACTTATAACAGCCATTTTACAAAACCAATGCAAGGAAAGGAAATGCATGTGATAATTGTAAACAATAAAAGAACGAAGCAGTTGGCAAATCCAGATTTTAGAAATTCTTTGAAGTGTATTCGTTGTGCAGCCTGTTTTAATACCTGCCCAGTTTACAGAAGAAGTGGCGGTCATAGTTATCACACAGCAGTAGCAGGGCCTTTTGGCTCATTACATTTGCCCAACATTGATATGAAAGCAAATGCTGATTTACCCTTTGCCTCTACACCATGTGGAAGTTGTACCAATGTGTGTCCGGTGAAGATTGATATTCATAACCAATTGTGGAAATGGCGGCAGGTGTTAATGAAGGATGCTTATGCACCTTTCGGTAAAAAAATGGCTATGAAAGGAATGGCTTGGGTATTGGGCAGTCCGGGTTTATATCGCTTTGCAGGCAATATGGCAAGATGGGTAATGAGAGTTTTTCCTTCTGTGCTAAAAAATAAAAAAATGAATGCCTGGTATAAACAGAGAGATATGCCAACACCACCTAAAGAAAGTTTTAGAAATTGGTTTATTACTCAAAAAAAAGATGGATGAACGTAAGCGAAAAAATATTAGACGAAATAAAAACCGGTAAATCTGCATTTAGAAAGGTAACCATTACTAATGTGAATGGCATTCAATATATTGAAAAGAAACAACAGTTTATTCAAACGCTGAAACTTATAGGTGGTGATGTTACAGAAGTTGCAAACGAATCGGAAGTAAATAGTTATTTATCGCAGAAAGTTATCAGTGGTAAAAAAGTAATTACAATTCTAAAGGCCGAAAAGCTGAGTATAGATAAAAATGAATAGTACACAATAGATATTGCCTGCATTAAAGGCGGCATGGCTATAGCAGAAAATGGAGCAATTTGGGTGACTGAAAAAAATATGGGTAACAGAATACTGCCATTTTCTTGTGAGCAACTTATACTTGTAATTGAAGAAACGAACATCGTAAACAATATGCATGAAGCTTATAATCTGCTAAACGTTGCAGAGGATGGTTACGGAGTATTTATTGCTGGCCCTTCTAAAACTGCCGACATTGAACAGAGCTTGGTAATTGGAGCACATGGCCGCATTAGTTTTAAAGTGTTTATAATAAATAATTAGTTAAATGAAATTTAAACAACATAAAGTTTTAAAAATTCATCCTGCCGACAATGTACTGGTAGCTTTACAGGATTTGAATAAAGATGAAATGATAAGTTTTGATAATAAGAATTATCAACTAGTTGAGCCTGTTGCAGCAAAGCACAAATTTTTTATACACGATATGCAAGAGGGTGAAGCAATAAAAATGTATGGTGTAACAGTTGGTAAAATTGTAGTTGAAAAAGTAAGTGCCGGACAGCGGATGACTATTGATAATACAAAACATGCAGCAGAACCCTATAAGCACAGGAATATGCAATATGTATGGCAGCCGCCTGATACTTTTAAATTTCAAAATAGAACATTTGAAGGTTATCACAGAAACGATGGCAAAGTTGGAACAGCAAATTACTGGCTATTTATCCCAACCGTATTTTGTGAAAACCGGAATTTGGATGTTATTAAAGAAGCCCTGCACCATACATTGGGATATGCGGTTACAGATAAGTATAATAAATACGCAGCACAATTATTAGAATCTTTTGAAAGCTCAGGCTCTTTCGTTATTGATGAAATTGCAACTCCGCTTACAACTGATAATAAGAAAGTATTTAAAAATATTGACGGTATAAAATTTTTAAATCATTCTGGCGGGTGTGGTGGCACAAGGCAGGATGCCGCAACATTGAGTAAATTATTGGCAGCTTATGCCGACCATGCTAACGTAGCAGGCATTACCATTTTAAGTTTAGGTTGCCAGCATTTACAGGTGGCTAATTTATTGGAGGATATTAAACAGCGTAATTCGCTGTTTGATAAGCCACTTTTAGTATTTGAGCAACAGCAAAGTATTAGTGAAGAACAATTAATTAAAGATGCAATAAAGCTAACATTTGAAAAACTGGCAGAAGCTAATCACAAACAACGACAACCAGCACCATTAAGTAAGTTATGTATTGGCGTAAAATGTGGTGGCAGCGATGGTTTCAGTGGCATATCTGCCAACCCTGCTGTAGGCTATACGGCTGATTTATTAGTGGCTTTGGGGGGGAAAGTTTTGTTAGCAGAATTTCCGGAATTATGTGGTGCAGAGCAAGAATTAATTGACAGAAGTATTGAGGAATCTGTTGCAAAAAAATTCATCCGCTTAATGGAAGAATACGATGCACAGGCTCTGGCAGCAGGTTCTGGTTTTCACATGAATCCTTCGCCGGGTAATATCAAAGATGGTTTAATTACAGATGCTATTAAGAGTACAGGAGCTTGTAAAAAGGGAGGCACTTCACCAGTAGTAGATGTATTGGATTATACAGAACCTGCAACAAAAGCAGGACTAAATTTAGTTTGCACACCAGGTAATGATGTGGAAGCTACTACGGGAAAAGCTGCCAGTGGTGCCACGTTAATTTTATTCACTACCGGATTGGGTACACCAACCGGTAATCCAATTTGTCCGGTAATAAAAGTGGCCACCAACAGTAGCCTTGCAGAAAGGATGAGTGATATTATTGATATTAATGCCGGTGAAATTATCGAAGGCAAAAAATCGATTGAACAAATGGGGGAGGAAATATTGGAGTATGTGATTAAAGCAGCAAGTGGCCAAGTAATTCCCAAAGCAGTTCAATTAAACCAGGACGATTTCATACCATGGAAACGAGGTGTTAGTTTGTAAAGAATGTATTTAATTAATTAATAGCTAGCAGTATAGAGTAGTCGCATCAGCCCCTTACCAGCCTGTTTATTCAGGCTGGGCAAGGCTGATTTTTAAAAAGGGTAAAATAAATGTTATGTTCAATCTTAAAAATAAAGCAGTAATTATTACAGGTGGTGGCAGCGGTATTGGCAGGGCCATTGCAGAAATGTTTGCAAAGCAACATGCGACAGTGCATGTAATTGAACTAAACGAAGATGCTGCAACAAAGGTTAAAAAAGGAATTACGGAAAATGGCGGTAAAGCATTTTCATATTGTTGTGATATTAGTAATCAGCAAAAAGTAAAAGATATTTTTAACAGCATTGGAAAAGCGGATATATTGGTAAACTGTGCCGGTATTGCCCATGTTGGTACAGCAGCTTCCACAAACGAAGAAGAATTTACTAAAGTATTTAATGTAAATGTAAAAGGAACTTACAATTGCCTGCATGAAATCATTCCCATTTTTAAAACAAATGGCAGTGGCGTAATTTTAAACGTGGCTTCTATTGCCGCATGGGTAGGCATTGCAGACAGGTTTGCTTACAGCATGAGCAAAGGTGCTGTACATGCAATGACTATGAGTTTAGCGAAGGATTTCCTTGCAGATAATATACGCTGTAATTCTATTTCACCTGCAAGGATACACACTCCTTTTGTAGAAGGTTTTATTTCAAAAAATTACCCTGGTAAAGAAGCGGAGATATTTGAAAAATTATCTACGAGCCAGCCAATTGGCAGAATGGGTTCAGTGGAGGAGGTAGCGGCACTTGCATTATACCTGTGCAGTGATGAAGCAGGGTTTATAACGGGTAATGATTATCCTATTGACGGTGGATTTATAAAGTTGAATAATTAGAAGACTATTGTTTTTTTTGATGGCGTAGAAATATTTCTAAAGCTTTCTGCAACGATTGTTTAATTAAAATATAAAGGCATGAAAAAGCTTTTAATGAAGATGAGTATTTGTGCAAATACATTGCCATTGAATGCACAAACCTACACCCCAACACCAGAATTTCTTATTGCCCGAAAAGAGTTTCAGGACATGAAGCAGGGTATGTTTATTCACTGGGGTGCATCCAGTGTGCTGGGTAATGGTGAATGGGTGATGAATAACCGAAATATTGGGGTAAACGAATACGGCCGATTAATTAACATTTTTAATCCTCAAAATTTTAATGCTAGAAAATGGGTAGCTGCTGCAAAAGCAGGTGGTATGAAATACATCACCTTTATTACCCGGCATCACGACAGTTTTAGTAATTGGGATACCAGTCAAAGCGATTGGAGAATTACCAATACGCCTTATGGTAAAGATGCACTAAAACAACTGGCAGATGAATGTCATAAAGAAGGCATTAAATTATTCTGTTATTATTCATTGCTGGATTGGTATCGCAACGATTATCAGTATGAAGCCGGTAAAACGGGCAAAGGCACCGGCAGAACAGAAAAAAGTAATTGGGATAGCTATATCCGGTTTATGAAAAAACAGTTAACAGAACTGCTAACCAACTACGGAAAGATTGATGGGATATGGTTTGATGGCCACTGGGACCAATTAGATAATGACTATGATAAAACATTACAATCAAAAGTAAACTGGCATTATGATGAAATCTTTCCCCTCATCCATTCCTTGCAACCGCAATGCTTAATTTCAAACAATCACCATCTAACACCTTTGCCAGGCGAAGACTTTCAGGCATTTGAAAAAGATTTTCCGGGTAGCAAAACCACAGGGTTTGGCGGTGCTGCGGCTTCTCAATTGCCATTAGAAACTTGCGAAACAATGAATGATTCCTGGGGCTTTAATATTACCGACAAACATTACAAAACGGTGAGAAGTTTAGTACACTAAATAGTCAATGCTGCCAGTCATAATGCTAACTTTTTATTTAATGTTGTCCCAATGCCTGATGGCACTATTCAACCAGAATTTACGGATACCTTAAAAGCAATTGGTAACTGGATAAAACAAAACGGAAAAAGTATTTAAGATGCAAGAGGCGGTGTTGTAAAAGAGTAAGAGTGGGGAGTAATAACAGCTAAAGAAAAATATGGTATGCCATATTATTAAAACGCCTAAGCAGGCAGGCTATATTTTTATCCCTGAAATGAAGGGTGAAATTCTGAAATGTTCTTTATTGAATAATAAGGCCGGATTAAAATTTAAACAACAACCCGAAGGTGTTTTTATTTATTTAGATGGTGTTGTATTAGATGCAATTGACACGATTATAACGTTACAACTACAATAAAACAAATAAAATGAAACTTATACGATTTGGAGAATTAGGTAAAGAAAAACCTGGTGTACACATTGATGGTGTTAACTATGATGTAAGTGCCTTTGTAAATGATTACGATGAAACATTTTTTGAAAATGACGGATTGAATAACCTGTCTGAGATAGTGACATTACAAGTCCGCCAATTACCTGTAGTTGCCGAAGGTATTAGGCTTGGCTGCCCTGTTAAAAGGCCATCTAAAATTGTTTGTATAGGTCTTAATTATATAGACCATGCAAAAGAAACGGGTGCAGCAGTACCAGCAGAACCTGTCATTTTTTTAAAGTCCACCACTGCTATTGCAGGACCAAATGATGATATCATTATTCCGAAAGATGCTGTTAAAACGGACTGGGAGGTTGAACTGGCAGTTATTGTTGGTAAAAATGCTGCTTATGTAACTGAAGCTTTGGCCATGGATTATATAGCAGGATATTGTTTGCACAATGATGTAAGTGAAAGAGCATTTCAATTAGAACGTGGCGGCACCTGGGATAAAGGTAAAGGTTGCGATACGTTTGCACCACTTGGTCCCTGGTTAGTTACAAAAGATGAGATAGCAGATGTACATCATCTTAGATTATGGCTCAATGTAAATGGCAATAAAATGCAGGAGGGCAATACATCTAATCTGATTTTTAGAATTCCACAGATTCTTTCCTATGTAAGCCGTTTTATGACCCTTCTCCCGGGTGATATCATTTCTACCGGTACACCTGCGGGAGTGGGATTAGGTTTTAATCCACCCATTTATTTAAAGCAAGGAGATGTGGTTGAATTAGGGATTGATGGATTGGGTACCAGTAAACAGAACTGCAAAGCCTATCAATAATATTTTATAACAATTACACAATAACGTTTGCCAAATGAACCAAAACAAATCATACCTCCCTGCCTTTATTTTAATAACCTCATTGTTTTTTCTATGGGGCTTTGCCCATAATCTTGACCCGATACTGATTCCGCATTTACAAAAGTCGTTTACACTTACTACCACACAAGCCACTTTGGTTGATTCTGCAGTTTTTATTGCTTATTTCATCATGGCTATTCCTGCAGGTTTAATTATGAAACGCTTTGGGTATAAAGCAGGTATTATCGTTGGTCTTTTATTTTTTGCAACAGGTTGTTTCCTTTTTGTTCCGTCTGCCAATTATCAATCGTACGATTATTTTTTAATTGCACTCTTCGTTATTGCCTGTGGGTTAACTATTTTAGAAACAGCTGCCAACCCTTATGCAGCAGCTTTAGGCGACCCTGCAACTTCTACCCAACGCTTAAACCTTGCTCAATCATTTAATGGCCTGGCGGCAGCATTAGCTCCGGTAATTGGTGCGAGAATTATTTTAACCCAAGGGCATAGCAATGAGCAGTTAAATGCAATGAGCGAAGCAGCCAGGAAAATTGCATTGGCATCAGAAGCCTCATCCGTAAAAATGCCTTACATCATTTTGGGTATTGTATTGCTGTGTATTGCAGTATTATTCGCTTTTATTCACTTGCCTAAAATAAAAGATAATACAGAAATAGCTACCAGTAAAAATATATTTCATGCATTTAAACACCAGCATTTAAGTTGGGCTGTAGTAACACAGTTTTTTTATGTGGGTGCCCAGGTATCGGTTTTTAGTTTGTTTATTTTGTATGCTACTAAATCCGCCGGTATCACAGAAGTGCAGGCGGCAGATTATTTAGGAGCTTGTGGAATTGCTTTTCTAATTGGCAGGTTTTTAGGAACTTTTTTAATGAAATACATTCAGCCCGAAAAACTGTTAACAATTTATGCGGCGGTAAATATCATGTTAAGTATCATAGCGATTACTGCATCTGGCATGGTTACAGTTTTTGCAGTTATCAGTATTTGTTTTTTCATGTCAATTATGTTCCCGACTATTTTTTCTTTAGGCATTAGAAACTTAAAAGGAGATACTGAATATGGAAGCAGTTTAATTATCATGTCCATTGTTGGTGGTGCTGTTTTGCCAAGGCTTGTTGGTTATATCAGCGATGCTACCAATAATATTCAGTTAGGATATATGGTTCCGCTGGTTTGTTTTATAGTGGTATTATTTTTTGGCTGGAAAGGATATAAGGTAACAAATAATAAGATTTAATTTTTTTATGCAAAAATTTTGTTTGGCACTTGATTTAAAGAATGATGCTGCTTTAATTGAGGCGTATGAAGAATATCATAACGATGTATGGCCCGAAATTATAGATAGTATCGTTACTTCCGGAATAACCAATATGGAAATTTACCGAATTGGAAACAGGTTGTTTATGATAGTTGAAGCAACAGATGATTTCTCTTTTGAAAAAAAGGCTATAATAGATAAGGACAATAAAAAAGTACAGGAGTGGGAAGATTTGATGTGGATATTTCAACAGGCATTACCCGGTGCAAAGCCTGGAGAAAAATGGATGGTAATGAAAAAAATATTTGAACTGAATAAATTATAGCCAATCAACTTAAATAATTATACAATGGATTTACAATTAAAAAATAAAGTAATTCTTGTTTCAGGCGGTGCCAAAGGCATTGGCGAGGGCATTACAAGAGTTTTGGCAAAGGAGGGTGCTATACCTGTAATTATTGGCCGGAATGAAGAAAATAATAACTCCTTAGTTGCACATTTAATCAAGGAAGGTTTTATTGCTGATTATGTAACGGCAGAATTGGTGCATCAATCAGCTTGTGAAATGGCTATTCAGCAAGTAGTAGCAAAATTTGGTCGCATTGATGGATTGGTTAATAATGCCGGTGTAAATGATAGCGTTGGATTGGAACATGGAAACTATCAGGATTTTATTGACAGCTTACACAAAAACCTGGTACACTATTATTTACTGGCACACTATGCTTTACCTTATCTAAAAATAGCTAAAGGATGTATTGTAAACATTGGTTCTAAAACAGGTGAAACCGGGCAGGGTGGCACATCAGCCTATGCAGCGGCAAATGGTGGAAGAAATGCTTTAACCAGAGAGTGGGCAGTGGAGTTACTTAAATATGGCATAAGAGTAAATGCAGTAATTGTTGCAGAGTGTTATACTCCTTTGTACGAAACATGGATAAATACCTTCGATAATCCCGATGAGAGAATAAAAAATATTGTAGCTAAAATTCCTTTTGAAAACAGATTTACAACTGCTGAGGAAATAGCTAATACGGTGGCTTTTCTATTATCAGAAAAATCCAGCCATACAACCGGGCAATTAATTCATGTTGATGGAGGCTATGTGCATTTGGACAGAGCCTTATGACGTTATCTATGTAGCAATATATAATAGTGCAGCAGTCGTTAGTTTAGTTTCTTATTTATTAATTTATAATTCTAAAATGTATAAACCTCATTTGTTTTCCTTAAATAAGAAAGTAATAGTTGTAATAGGTGGTACCGGCATTTTATGAAATGCATCTATAAATGCTCTTGCAGATAGCGGAGCCAAAGTAGGTATATTAGGCAGAAATGAAAAGCTGGCAAATGAAAGAGCTGCAGCAATTATTAGCAAAGGTGAGGCAGCTATTCCACTAATTGCAGATGTGTTGATTGAAGAAAAATTGGCAGCAGCTAAAAATAAATTGTTAGCGGCTTATGTGGAAAATCCGGTGATACTGACCACCTAAATCCGGTGCAAACTGACCACCCTAAGTTAACGTCCTTCAGCTGTAATAAAAAGGTTGTTTTTCTTTGATAAAAATAACTGTTTATTTGTTGTTGTCTTCTATTTTCTTATTCCATTTTCTTCTGAGTGATTCTCCTTTTAGTTCTATCCGCTGTGTGTTATTGATTATTCTGTCAAGGATAGCATCTGCTACCGTTTTTTCTCCTATTACTTCGTGCCATTGTTTGACGGGTAATTGTGATGTGAAGATGGTTGAGCGTTTGCCGTGTCGATCTTCAATAATTTCCAATAAAGAAGCCCTGCTTGTTTGATCGAAGGGCTGTATGCCAAAGTCATCGAAGATAAGCAGGTCTTGTCTTTCTATTTTGGCTAAATCCCGGATAGCAGAACCATCTGCTTTGGCCATTTTGAGTTGAGCAAACAACCTGGTAACATTAGCATACAAAACTTTAAAGCCTTGCTGGAAAGCCTGTTGGCCCAGGGCCGATGCCAAAAAACTTTTGCCTGTTCCAGTGGGACCGGTGATAAGTATGTTTTCATTTTGTGTGATGTATTTACCATCAGCAAGCCGGTGGATTTGATTTTTATCCAGTCCTCTGCCGCCATCGTAATGTATTTGCTCAATAGTAGCTTTATAGCGGAAGCGTGCATTTTTGGTAGTTCGTTCAATGTTACGGTTGTGCCGCTCATCCCATTCACTGTTTATAAGCAGTGCTGTCATCTCATCAGCAGTAAGCTGTTCGTTTTTTGCCGACTCCACGCTGGTTCTAAAAGCAGATGCATCCCCAGCAAACGCATCTGTTTCATTTTTTCAAGTGTGTCTGTGTTCATCTGATTTAATTTTTATGAGTGAAAAATAAATAAGTAAGTAAAGGCTATTGATAATAATCGCTTCCGCGTAAATTTTGATGTTGTGGCATGGCATGTGCATCCTGCTGTTCTTCATCCGTTAATGCATCCAGTTTATTTTCCAGTATTTGTACCATGATGGGATAGTTGTATACACCGACGTCTGCGCATTGCCGAAGTGCCGGAATAGCATTCCGTCTGCCTGGTATGTTATTCTCTTGTTGATTGAAGAAGAAATGCTGAATGATTATTCTTCAGCCGGCATTTTGGCAGTGCAATTGTTGTATGCCCGTTTTTTTGGGCTCCGGAATTTTAGTCTTTCCGTCAAGGTAAGTTCGATTGATTCACCATCCTTCAAAAACCAAGAAATCTTTCCTTGCTTACATAGGCGCTTCAGATGGCAAGTCTGATCATTTCTTATAAAGCATCAGTGAATCACTTTTAAATGACAGGATGTAGGTAACCATCATTTTTGCATCTTCAAATGAAAGTTTGGGATGAGGGTCCATTACTGGATACCCCCAGCTTCCGCTTCCTCCGACGATTACTTTTTGGGCAAGCATCTCAATATAAGCTTTGTTTACCGGGTATCTTATTGCTATATCTTTAAAAGCCGGTCCCACCGATCTTTGATCTTCTTTATGACAAGTATAACAATCTGAATAAGCGATCAGAACTTCACCCTTTTCGGCTACGTCGGCAGGAATGCTATCGTTTCTACCTGGTATTCGTTTTATATAATCAATCGTTTTCCTGGTATTCTTTTGTTCAGGCTTATTATCACAACAAAGCAGATAGAATGTGGCAAATAATAAGCCACCGATTAAAAGTGGGTTTTTCTTTCTAAACACATGAGTTCTACTCCTCATTAGGTTCAACTTTTTATAACTTTACCCCTTTTTGCTTTTTCGTACCCATCCTCGATTTGGCATTAACACAAATCTATGTTCTTATTTAATTTCTTGGGAAAAGAAATTTCTTGTCATGGTTAAAGTCAAAGAATAAAACAGTAGATTTTTCAATACAATTGGAACTGTTAGGGTGAGTTAAATGGCATACAACGTAACTATTTGCTCTTCGACAGGCCATTATCAATCTTGCATTGCCCACCTTACGTGCCAGGCTAAGTATGCCGGTGCAGGATTTGTAAGCCTGCTCAGGATGTTGCTTGTTTTCAATTATGTGCATGATATAGTTAGCCACTTCCTCATTTATGGCTTCTGCTTGTTCAATAAATTTTTCGGGGCTCCACTCACTCAGGTAGCGGGGTGCAGAAGCCAGGTGCTCATCGGTAGTGGTGTAATGATATTTGCGATACTGTCGCTGATGAGCTGCTACCTGCTCGTATTTATAATAAATTGCTACGAGCGTAGAAGTGAACTGTATTTTGACTTTCCTGCCAATAAAGCGGTAGGGCACACTATAATAATGTTTATCAACAGCAAGGCATACATGGCCATTCTTCATTACCGTAACAATGTGTTGCTGTTTAAATTCGTAACGATATACCGGTAAGGGTTGAAGTGTTTCTTTTTCAACCTCATCAAACTGCTGACGACGGCTGTAACTTCGTCCTTTGAAGGGTGCATTGTTTAATTGTTCTAAAGCTACTCTGATAGCGGCATTTAGAGATTCAAGAGTAAAATAAGTGTGTTTGCTTAACTGTGTGTAAATTCGGTTGTATACAATTTTAACCATCCCTTCTACCAATGAATTATCTCTTGGCCGGTATACCCTGGCAGGAAGTACAGCAGTACCGTAGTGTTCTGCAAATTCAGTAAAGGCCTCATTGATGGTGGGTTCATACTTACTGCTTTTGGTAACAGCAGATTATAAATTATCTGGCACAATAGCCGCCGGTACACCTCCAAAATATTGCATGGCATTTTCACAGGCACCAATAAAATCCTGCCTGCGTTGTGTAGCTACTGCTTCTACATAAGTAAGCTGGCTACATCCCAGTATAGCAATAAACACTTCTACAGGCTGTATCTCGCCCGTTTCTTTATCCGTAATACTGAGTTTCTCCCCGGCAAAATCTATGTACATCTTGTCGCCCGCCTTATGATCCATATGCATAACGGCCTTAGCCCGTCCGGTATAAAGAGTAAAATGAGTATGGAACTGAGTATGTCCATAAATTCAGCTTAAGGGGTGGTCAGTTTGAACCGGATTTGCCTGGTCAGTCTGCTCCGGATTGGGTGGTCAACTTCGACTGGATTGAGGTGGTCACATTGAGCGGATTTTCCACTTACGGCCCTGATTTAAGGAATATTTGATATATGTTGCAAAAATTGTTTTATGGGACAATAAACGGGACAATCAAAATTAATAAAAAGCCTTCTAACCAATTGATTAGAAGGCTTTTAAAGTCAAATTTAAGTAGTCCCGACAGGAATCGAACCTGTATCTAAAGTTTAGGAAACTTCTATTCTATCCATTGAACTACGGGACCGCGGAGCGGTTGACGGTTGACAAAAACAGCCACAATAAACAGCCTGCCTTTGCTAACAACTACCAACTAACAACTATCAACTCCCTTTCGGGGGCAGCAAAAATACAGGAAATCCGCATTTAGTCCATAATGGAATTCACTTTAATCAATTAAAAGCATGGAATTTGAGGAAATATCTTTGGCTGTTCCTTTTTTCTCTTTGCGACTTTGCGTGAAAATCCACAGTTTTATGCCTTTCCAGCTGTTAATTCGCTAATTCGTTTATCCGTTAATCCGTAATTGACTAATTTCGCAGCCCAACACTTTTCTATGAATTGGTTTAATCTCTTTATCAAATATCGTTTCTGGCTGGGCGTCGCCGCTATCGTCGGTGCCATT
>Ga0105096_10000136_pt1 | contig 19622 bp, 30 predicted proteins | sample PPLLak3cmMay2015_FD_87036 | JGI IMG/M metagenome (GOLD analysis project Ga0105096, IMG submission 87036) | Freshwater sediment microbial communities from Prairie Pothole Lake near Jamestown, North Dakota, USA - PPLs Lake P7 Core (1) Depth... | ecosystem: Environmental > Aquatic > Freshwater >... | reverse complement strand
GTTTGATTTGCCTGTACCACTCATAAGTTGGAGGTAGTCAATAAAGATTACCTTGATTCCATACTTTTGCTTTAAGATGGTGGCTTTTGCTCGGAGTTGGGTTACACTTATACCGCCCATATCTTCAATATGTATGGGGGAAGTTAATAGTAAGTCATCTGTCTTTAGTAAAACCTTTCTTTGTGTAGCATCTAAAGTATTCATTCTAAGCCATTTTAAGGGCAGTTGTGAGCCGATTGACTCTAACCTTTCAACTAACTGTTCGGAGCTCATTTCGAGGCTAAAAACGGCCACAGGAACGCTATCTAAACAAGCTAGTTGGTAGATACTAGAAAGCATAAAGGCAGTCTTACCCATCCCTGGTCTTGCAGCTACGATTACTAGGTCAGGCTTAACCCATCCGCATAGGGTATTATTTAGCTCATTAAAGCCTGTGTTAAATCCTAGTAAGCTACCTTTTTGTGCCATGTCACGAGTGTAGTTAATTGACATGATAATATCTTCCATCATCTTCTCGTATATATTACCAAACTCTTGTAGCTGAATGAGTTTTTTGGATACCTCAGCCATAAAGTCTATCGTTCCTTCCTCGCCATTGGTCGCCCCAACCACAAGCTCTCCACCCAGCACCACCAACATTCTACGCTTATAAAGTTCTATTATTAACTCTATATGGGCTTCTAGGTGAGCAGTTGATACCACATCTTTAGTTAACTCAGAAAGGTAGTAGGCATTTACTTGATCCGTTTGTTTAGCATCTACGATTCGTTGGTAGAGTGTAGTAATATCTATTGGGATATTCTTATCGTACATCTCTCTAATCGTTCTGAATACAAGCTTATGCTTATAGTCGTAGAATATATCCTCTTTTAAGTAGTTGATTACTAATGACAAAGATTTTTTGTCGATTAATAACGAGCCTAGGATATTGCGTTCAATCTCTGTGTTTTTAGGTAGGTCTATGACTTGCATTATAATTTGTTTATTTCGTTTTTAACTTCAATCCAAAACTTTAATTCTTTAGATTCAGTATAATTATAGAATTTTGTTTCTTCATCATATTTAGCAGTATATTGATGGCTAATATTATATACTTCTTTTATAAGTTCATCTACTGCTATTAATGCACATTGATTAGCTTTTTCAATACTTAAATATTCTCCAAATGCTAAAAATTGCTCAAAATATTTATTTGATAGTTCTGTTGCTTTTTCTTTTGGTGTCATTTTAGTTTTATTTTGGTGTTTTGTGTTGTTACAGGTTCAAAGTTTTTAGAGTTTTTAACCCATGTAGCTATTCTTCTACTTATGTCAAAGAATTTTTGGTCTTGGAATCTCATTTTTCCTTTTGCATCTTCTTCTGTCCAGTAAGATAAAAAAGAATCATATTGGTTACCTAGTTTATCCTTTAGTTCATCTAGTCTTTTAACAAAAGCTTCCTTATCGTTATATAACTTATTAGTATTATTAATAGATGTATTATTAATCAATGTATTAATACCCTTCGCCTTTTCCGAATACCCCTCTTCGGTTTTCCGAATACCCCCTTCGAGTTTCCGAATAGGTACAGTAGGTGTTAAAATCCTTTGTTTTACTTGCTTACCTTCATAGATTAGAAAGGTAGTAATATATCCTTTAGAAACTAAAGATTTTATGATCTCACTAACTCTTGAGTTGCTTAACTGAAAAAACTCACCGAAATAAGCGTTAGAGGCAAAGCATCCTTTTTCAGCATTTAAACTATCTATCTCGACTAAAAACAATTTTTCCATCCAAGATAACTTGTCATCCAACCATACCTCTTTGGGAATCCAAACTCCCTTAAAATCTCTATTCATAAAATAAAAAAGCCCCATCAAATTCCCCCCAGTCGGATTGGGGGTTCATATCAAGGGCAATAAGTTCTTAATGAGTATCCGACACTCATGACAAATATACTAAACTTCCTTAGATATCCTAAAAACTACCCTCCTGTTATCCACTATAAAACGCTTACGAGCAACAGGGTTAAGCGATTCACGGATGACTTGTGATGCTATCTTAGTCTTACGACTAGCCGCTGCTGCCGACTTAAATAGCACCTCTTCCAGAGTATCTGTGTATACCATTCTAATTGGAATAGAGTTCTCTAATCCTTTAATCTCATTCGGCATCTGGTTTGGGTTTAAAGTGGTTTTTTAGGCCTTTAATAAATGATTGGTTTGTTTCATGGAACTCCCTTTTAGAAAAATAATTCTCATCTACCTTACCGCCATCCATTTCATTGGGGTAAACGAGTATGTCATCATCGTAAAAGTTACGCACTCTTCCTGTATCGTAACACACCACTTTCCATATGGTGTTAGTATCAGTTCCGTAATCAATCCATGCGATTGCTTTTCCATAGCCTAATGGGGTTAAAACATCTATTGTTTGTTCTAATTGTAGTATCAAAATAATCGTTTTATTGATTTGATTTTATAATAAGTTTCACAGAATATTAATAGCAGCACCGCAACTGGTACTGCTATAAAGAAAAACTTAATGATTGCTAATACTTTCATATTACTTCTTTAAGGATATTTTAAATGTTGTTGTACTGAACTTTGGAGCAGGATAAATCATCTCTCCAGTTTCAGGATCAACCAATGGTTCTTTGATAGTCTTAAGTAAAGACTCTCTTTCCTTTTGCTTAAACTTAATAGCTTCTAGCTCTTGATTATACTTAAGCCATGTATGGTCACCATCATAGGCGTACTTAACTCCTGATTCTATTCTGCTAATCTCAGCATCAAGCACGATTGCCTTGCCTTGAGGATGCAAGTCTAACTGACTAATAACATCTTCTTTTAATTCAGCCCTAATTCCTTCTAGCAACTGAACTAATGCTTCTGCTTTAACGAGCATTTCAAGGGGGTTCTCGCCTGTTTCTCTGAAATGTGATACAACTACTTGCTTAAGCAGTTCTATGCTAAATTTGGATGGTGTAATTGAATTTAATTCAATAGTGGGTAATAAATTGCTCATATTATATATTTTTGTTTTCTATTGTTATTGATCCATGATAATCAGTAAAGTGATCCATATTCCAATCTCTTGAATAATCACCTAAACATTCAAGATATGTATCGCCAACTAAAGCAACCCCTCTTTTATCGGTTTCAAATAAAACAATTGTGCCAGTAGCTTTATTTATCATAAGTTTGGGAAATTCGTAATTTAATACTGAAGTGTCTTTTTGTTTATATGTCCTAATCATATTATTTCTTTTTTGTTGTTAACGATTCTTTTTTAGACTTCATCAATTTCATTAATTGCTCATCTTTCTCTATGTATTCCTTATTAGAAAAGAATATATCAGTTAAGTCCTTCATCCTAGCAGCAGCTTGTATATCTTTTACAATATCATCACGGAATACCTCAACATAAACTTCCTCTGCTACCACCTCAACTACTTTAGGTTTTTTGGTAGGTGTTTCTTCTTTAGGTGCAAAGTCCATCTCTTCAGCAGGTGTCGCCTCGAATCCAGCAGCCTTCATTAACCAGGCCAATAGATTACGATACGCCTTACCAATAGCTCTTGTTTGAGCCATACTGAGAATAGCATACTCGTCAAAGTATCTCTTCGTTTTCTCGGCATTGGAACAAAGAGCAATACCAGTAGCAACAACTGTACCAGTAGTAATATTGCGAACTTCACAAGTCGCCATATATTTAATAGATGTTTCATTAGATAAATCTTGAGTAGATGTGATAATAGGCATTAATCCAAGTGAAGCACCACAGAACTGCCAACCCTCAACATTGACAAACTCTTTCCCTTGGATGTTGCTTGATAATTTTTTTTCTTTTATTAGCTGACTTAATTCAGTAGCTAATTGTAACATCGAATCCTTGTTAATAATTGAATACGATGGTTTTTCTAATTGGTTGTTTTCTTGCATTTTTTTTATTTTATATGTATTTTAATGTTGTGTTATTTTTATCGTGACCATTTAACTTATTTCTAAGCGTTCCGTAATTAATGCGTTTACAAATTGCAGCATCTTTTGCGGAATCATAAAGTATCCCATTTGACATATCGCAAACTTGCTTAGAATTGGCTTTTTTAATTGCAAGTATTACATTTTTATTTAAGCCATTATCGTAAGCGTGTTTAGTGTTTTGTGATGGTGTGACCCATTCTAAATTCCTAAAATCATTATTTTGTTTATTGCCGTCAATATGATTTACTTGTAAGTTACCTCTTTTAGGTGCAACAAAATACTCTGCAACAAGCCTATGCACAAAAAACATTTTTTTCTTTTTGTTTATTTGTAAGCCAACTGTGTTGTATCCGTTTTTATTACGGTACTTTAAAAACATTCCGCTTCTACCAAATATTAAACCATTATATCCTACTCCATATCCTTGCAACTCCTCTGGATATTTAGTTCTATTTGGATATTTAGTTAATTGCATTTCCATTTTGTATAGTTTTTTGGTTGATTAAATTTTGTGTAAAGAACAATGCTTCACGAACAGGGTAAGTATCCCATAGCTCTACTAAAGCTTTCATAAGGATCAAATTGTTCTGCGAATAGTTAATGTTGTGGATAATTTTAGCAACGAACAATCTTTGTTCCTGCTCATCCCATTTTGAAAAATCACTCATAGTTTTTGGTGTTTTGATTTATAAAATATTGATAAGGTTTTCTATGTCAGTACTAACTAACTCATCTACATCGGATTGATCCTGTATAGATGCTATGCCGTGCATGACAGTACTATGGTCACGGCCAAACAAATCTCCGATTGCTTTAAGCTTTAACTTAAGTCTAGTCCTTATTAAAAACATAGACATATGTCTAGCCATTACAATCGTTCTGTATCTTTTTTTACCTCTGATTTCTTCATTAGTGATATTGTAATAGGTACATACCTTGGCAATTATCTCATTAGCAATAGCTTCTCTTTGTCTTGGGTTAAGCTTTGTCTTACGAATAGAAGGTATAGCCCAGTAGTCCATTTTATTCTTGATGTTCATAGATAGAGTTTTTAAGTTGTTCAATCTTTTTTGCGTAGAAAGCTTCTACAACTTCTATCATCTCCTCATCAGCCGCAGCTAAACGAGTTTTTATTAGGTATGGTGAATAACCTGTTACCTCACAAATCTTTTTTATATCGCCATACTTAAGCAAGGCACGATAATCTCTAATCAGCATTTTTTAGTTTTTTATATAGTTTATAATGTCTATCGATTGAACGCATTGCTCCTTCAATAGATGTGAAATAATCTCCTCTCCAGTAGTAGAACTTATCTAAGGGTTTTTTGCTATCCCAATGGATAAACATACCACGATAGAGGTAATCCTTTTTGATCCTTTGGGCATCGATTGTGACCATAAAATAGTCACGGAGGCCTTTTTGTTTTAGATGTGATGGGGTTGGGTGCACGATTGCAGATTTTTATTGGGTGATTGAATATCTTGTTTCTAGTACTTGCACAATAGGTTCAGTCTTTACTCCACTAGATATGTTTATGAATCTGTCATAAGCTTTCTCCTTGCTATGACTTAAGGAATTTTCCATAAATAACTCATCTTTTCTAGTGTAGTAGATTACTGATTGCGTTACTACATTTGTTTCTGTTACGAACTCGAATTTTGCCATGTGTTTAAGGTTTTTTGGTGTTAAAAATATCCCTACTCCCATTGGGATAACCCACTAACGATTATAATTTGTTTAATTAGTAGGGATAGTGCTTTATGTGTTAGGGTAAATCTTGTTAAGTTTTTTGTGTCGTTCAAAGTAGGATTGTGCCCCACGAGATTTTTGCTGACTCATAATGTTCTCGTGATACACAGGATCAAGAAAGGTTTTTGCCTCGTAGTTGTAATACACCTGGTCACCACGACTGAAGTTTTTGCCTGTAAGACTGCATCTGCAATCATACTTGGCGGTGATTAATTCGAAATTCATAGATGGGTTTTTTGTTTTGTTTGGTGAAATTAAGAAGTTTTTGGTATTATTTAAGATTTTTATGTTAAAGTTTTCACAAAATATTTTGCGTGATCCGAGCAGATTTTTGTCCGCATGGGATTTTTAGCAAGTTTTTGCCATGGATTTTTGGGGAGTTTTTGCATAGGGTTTTTGGCAGGTTTTTGGCAGGTTTTTGCCTATCGTAGTGCAACTGGTTATTAGTTGCATAGCTAACTAATGTTTGAACATTAATATAGTCGAATAACGCACCTTTGTAATATGGTATAATCATATACATACTAAAATCAATTTGTAGGCTATTTTTAGCCTTATTTTTGGCATATATTTTTGTGGCAATATCTTTGTGTCAACCAACTTTTTTTAGCGTCTTTAATCGCCTTAAAATTAGCTTTCTATATTCGTGTGCAATATGGCATAAAAAAAGCGCGATTGTTAGTCGCGCTTCACACATATACGACACACACAAATTATACTTTTTCCATCCACTTTTGACATGATTCGCACACATCACAATTAAAATCACGTGAATACACCATCGTCTTCGCTTCAACTAATTCGTCACATGCTTGACACTTCGCCCACTCGTTACTGACTTTTGTTGCACTGGTGTAGTGGTCGTCCCATCCATCCCATTCATTATAAGTATTATAATACTTTGACACATAAGAAAATGAATTTTCTTTTTTAGGTGTGTATGCACATTCGTACACACTTGTCATGTCGTTCATGATATGGCGACACATACAAAGACAATTTTCAACATCGTCAAAGTTTACGACTTCATCTTCGCAATGTGGATTATAATATCCACATGACATATTCGCAACTGACACACCCACACCCAACTGATTAAGCGCGTACACATCGGTTAACATTCCTGAAGCGAATTTATACCCATATGCGCCTATAATCTTTGCGACCTCTTTTTTGAATCGCTTGGATTGTAATTGTGCGCCATATATTTCATTCACGAAATCATTATTCCCTTTCCTATCGCACTGGAGAACGAAGCGCACATCACTAAAAAAAGTCATATCTGCATCGTAGCTACCATCACACCCTACCTCTTCATCCCTGAAGAATGCTACCTTAATATTGTCCATGTCACGCAATAATTCTAAGCATATATAAATTCCTACCTTATCGTCACCACCACATCCACTCGGAGAATTTATGCGCTTATTGAATCCCATCGCACATGTATCGTCATGCAATATGGTATAGTCTTCATCTGGTATAATCTTATGAACTGAATCAGTGTGTGACACGATACATGGATAATCACGCGCATCACCTTTTGTCACATAAATATTCCCTTTGTCCATCACTGGTATTAAATTCATGCCATGTAGTTCATTAATTATATATTCATTCATTCGCGTAGTGTCATATGATTCACTTTGTACGCGCAATGTGTTAAGCAGTCTTTCTCGCATTGTATTTTGTATTTAAGTTTTCTAAAATAAGTCTATAGTGTTCCTGATTTTCTTTATATATCATGCCACCATCAACTTTTATCATGTCTTCATTAAGATAATATTCGCCATCGATTATACACATTGTCGCATCGTCTTCGTGTGCGTATTCGCCATCGTGTAAAGTGACAGAATCGTCTTCGTGAATCGTGTCGCCATTATAATCAGTTAAGCAATTATCAAGTAAATGCCATTCACTTCGCGTTTCAATATAACATATATCGTCGTCGTTCATTAGATAATCTTCGCCATCTATATCGACGCAATCACATGATAATACCCACCCACCATGTGCAATGTCACTTAAGTCGTCTAAACTTACATACCCTTCGATATTGTTTCCATTAGGGCGACGATAGTCAATATAACGCGCATCGTCTTCGTCAATTTCGCACTGGTTATAAACATCGTACACATTGCGATTGCAATCTTCATATCCACCATCAGTACTTTTAAGTATGCGATACTCATTAGTAATATTATGTGTCCTCAACTGGTTATCTTCTAATATCGACAAAGTGTCCATATATGGATATTCGTTATAATCATATTTTTTAAGTATAACACATGGTAGGTATATGTGCCCATCTGTCAAATGTCTGTCAAAGTCATTGTGGTGACATGATTGTCGCGACTTGTAAAAATGGTTATTATCATTCGCCCATTGTATGAATGAATTAGTAAGTGACTCATGCGCGTAGATAGTGTCCATTGCTTTTTTGCCATCATGCATCACCCATAAGATTGCGCGTCCTAATACTTTGCCATTGCAATCATTCGCAACTAGCATCGACACTACTTCGACATTGTCGACATATATGTCTAAATAACTTTGGCACTCTTCATGGCGCATACATGAATTAAATAAATTGGTATCAGTCCCTAATATTTTAGAGTAATTATCAACTAAATAAGCGTCATAAATTTTGCGACCATTAATAACATCGAAGACAATTTTTTTCCCTTCGCCATCTTCGTCACCTAATACTGATATATATGACTTTACTAAATTGCTAAATTTCTCTAATTCAACCGCGTCAATATCTTCGTTTATAATTGCTAATTCAGTAAGTAAATTTTTCGCCATCTTACCGACCTTCATATCTTGGCGACCATTACGCGCCCATTTTCCATTCTCATTTAAAGTATGTTCGCGACCATTAGGTAGGTAGCTACAAAGTTCACCTCGCATAGTGATATAATTGGCAAAGGTCGTGTGTGTAAGATTGTCGCGTAATAACGCGTTCGCGACTTTACTATCATGGCGCATAGATAATAACATCGTGCGCATGGATGAAGAGAATGTCAAAGGTATTCGCAATGTATTGGTATCGTCGTCCCATTGCTCGGTTATACGCAACCAATAATCGCTTCTTTGTGGTGTGCTATCCCATATGAATCCTCTATCAATCGCGTTATACATCGAAGATACTTCGACATTAAAAATGTCAACTTGATTGCAGTTGATTGCATTTTCGAACGCTTGTGACTTTAATGGCTCTGGTAATAATGAATACCATTCAATAAATTTTTTCATGTGTGTTTTTTTGTGTGTGTATGAATTAAAAATTGTCAGCGAACATCATTAGTAATATGCAAATGATTATAACTATAATCGATTGCGTGAATGTGAAATCTTTACTTTGTTTCATTTTCATTTGCAATTAAAAGGTGAATTAATAAGCGAATGATAGTACCTACAAAAAAGGTAAAAATGCCTAACTGAAAGGCGAATAAGATATATAAATTTTCCATAATATGTGTGCCATTTGTTTTATTTGGCATCGTAATATTACGACATTAATCAATACAAAGTGAAATAATCGTAAAAAAGATTAAAATTAGTTATACATCTTATTAGTATAGGATATAGTATTGTATACACTTATACAATGTATAATGTATGATATAATGTATAATATAGGATACATTATATAATATATGTTATATTATCTAATATATGTATACATTCATACATAGATTGAATTAAAGTATTACTACCTGATTGTTAGCGAATGCGAAAGAATCAGTAAACAATCAATAAAGTAAAAATACATATTTTTGCCCTTGACAATATGGCAATATCGTTAATAAGTGTTTTAAGCCTATTTTAGCGTAGGTAGGTGGTAAGGTAGGTAGGTAGTAGGTTTAAAAAAGATAGGCTTGCTATGATCCTGTGAAGTGGCTTTAATTGGTATTTTTGGGGTGGTGTACCCCATACCCTTTTCATTCGTACGGAAGTTTTCGTAGATCCCTTGTGCCCTCCAATATTCTGATATCAACCATTGTTTTAACATTTTTTGATATTTGATTTTTTTTATTTTCCATATAACCCATTATAATTTATTATAATATGAAAGACACAGTAGCCAAGAGAACTTACAGATGTAAATGCGGAGTATCTACAGAGGATTATGTTTGGGATAGTTCCATAAGGGAACATACCATCAAGTGTACTAAGTGCGAAAGTGTGCTTAGCTTTGACCATATCAAGGTAGAGAAGGTAGTACATATCACATCTATCCGAACACCAACTAAAAACCGATAATATGGAAATATTTGTAAAAGCATACTATGATGGTATGATGATTTTATTTTTCTCGTTTTTTATATTTTGCATAACAAGAAAAGGAGAAAGAACAAAAAAATGGTAACCAAAAACGATTAATATGAATGCAGAGTTCAGAGATATTAGCAAAGAAGCTTTTATCATAGCTTACAAGGAGAATTTTGGCAATATCACCATTGCTTGTGAATCAGCAGGGGTTGGTAGAGGCCAATATAAGGCCTGGTGCGATAAAGATCCCGAATTTAGGCAAAGATTGGCTGAAATAGAGCCTGAGGAGATTATGCTTGACTTCGGTGAGCATAAGCTGATGGAAAGAATTGCTAAGGGTGATACCTTGGCCACAATGTTCCTATTAAAAACCAAAGGTAAGCGTAGAGGCTATATCGAAAGGCAAGAGGTTGCTCATGAAGGAGATGTAGTTAAGCAGATTACTGTTAATGTCCTAAAGGCTAGTCATGTAGAAGAATTGTCTAATGGCCCTCAGCAGTTGGATGGGGATGAGAATGCTCAGTTAGAAGATACAGGATTCGTTGTTCCAGCTACTGAAGCTGCTAATATCCAAGATATTCCACTTTACGAGTTCGATAAGGAGGTAGATGTGCCTAATGAGATGGATATATATGAGGAATAGCTCTATTTAGCATTTTAAGACGATTCTAGGGCATATTTGCCTTTGAGTAATACTATCTATCCAAAAAGGGGTAGAGTGTCTTAAAACGCTTCTAAATGCCTTTTAATTAGATTTGGTGTTTTTAGTGTTATATTTCTAATTTAACCACATTGCATGAAATATTTAGTAAAATTCATGCAAATTGGAAATATATATCCTAAATGATGGGATAATTTTGACAAAGTATGTAACAAAGTGATGCCAAATTCGGTAGTATTGTTACCGATTTATATGGAAATGTAAACTACAACTATCATAAAATGTAAAATATGCAAGTTTTGATAGTGTTCACTTATTTTGGTTGTTCATGTTCCGTGAACGGAGATAAATAATGAACTGTTGTATAAAATGCAACGATTACTCAATGGACTGAGTAATTTTACTCAAAGTAAAATAGTAAAGCTATTATTTTACTTTATCAATCAAAAAGTAAATATAAAACTTGACAAATGAGCCGTAAATGAGCGATAAACGGCTCAAATATGATTCATAAGTGGTTATTAATGACTCATATTGCCATCATATGTGTCATAAAACGGACTTTATGGTGGGTGTACCCTTTTATAAAACGAAAAGTATTAGCTTTGACTTGAGCAAACCAAAATTTTTAATTTATTTCCATGGAAGTAACCACCAATGTTGTCTTTGAGGTACTAAACAACTCAAAGAAGAGAATCTCTGTTATGCAAGGAGGTACGAGGTCAGGAAAGACTTACAATGTGCTTACCTGGTTTATAGTTAAGCTTTTGCAAGAAAGAGGTAAAACCCTAACAATTTGCCGTTCATCCCTACCAAGTATCAAAGGTTCGGTCATGAGGGATTTTATTGAGATACTATCTAAGTATAAACTTTACTCGGAGGAGAAGCACAACAAATCGGAGAATTTATACTTCCTTAATGGCAACACGGTAGAATTTGTATCTACCGACCAACCGCAGAAGATTAGAGGTCGTAAAAGGCACTATCTGTTTATTAACGAGGCAAATGAGGTTAACTACGAATCTTGGATGCAGTTAGCCCTAAGAACTACGGATAAAATCGTACTTGACTATAATCCTTCCGATTATTACTCTTGGATTTATGATAAGGTTATTCCTAGAGAAGATACCGATTTTACCATCACGACTTATAAGGATAATCCTTTTTTAGATAAAACCATTATTGCCGAGATTGAAAGATTGAAGGATGCTGACCACGAATACTGGAGAGTTTACGGATTAGGGGAAAGAGCAATTAGTGAAGCTACGATTTATAGTCATTGGAGAAGAAGAAGGAACTTTCCAGAGGGTGGAGATGTTTTCTATGGCCTTGACTTTGGTTATAACAACCAGACTGCCCTTGTAAGGTGTAAGAACTTCGATGGTGACATTTATGTCGAGCAACTGATATATGATACCAAGATGTCAACCTCACTCCTAATAGACCGCTTAAAGTCTATGGGGCTATCTCGTAGAGATGAGATATTCGCAGATGCTGCCGAACCGAAAACAATAGCTGAGGTAAATAAAGCAGGGTTTAATTTAAAGTCTGCTACTAAAGATGTGTTCGCAGGAATTAATAAGGTGAAATCATTTCCGCTATTTGTAAAATCAGAATCCTTAGATTTGTTAGATGAGATTAAAAACTACAAGTGGAAAACGGATCATGATGGCAACACAATGGATGAACCTGTTAAGTTTCGTGACCACTTGATGGATGCTATGCGTTATGCTATCTACTCAAAATATGCGAAAGCAAAGAGAGGATGGGTGGTTTAGATTGCGAAGCAATGTGGTTTAGACTAAAAATTTGTTACTTTTGTAAAAATATCATATAGTGAAGTTAACGGACATACTAAGTGCGGTTAATCCTTTTAAACAAAAGGCAGCCCCTAGAAAAAATACGAACCTTAATAACCCATTTGGTGATTTTGGTGGTTTAATAGGCGGTAGAACGCTTTACCCAAATTTAGACTATGCCAAGTTCGTACAGGATTACGATAACAATAGCGAAGTCTATTCTATCATAAAGCGTATCTCAAAAACAATCTCTACAGTTCCATTCTATGTTTATAAGGTAAAGAGTAAGAAAGACTTGAACACTTATAAATCTATGATGGCTAACGCATCAAGTGGAGCAGATATTGCTCGTGCGGAGTTAGTAAGGATTAAAGCAGTTGATGAGATTGCTGATAGTCCACTAAACAAATTATTAGAAAGACCGAATCCATATCAATCATTCTCTGAGTTCATTGAGAATATCATTGGTTATAAACTTATTACAGGCAACTCTTATATCTGGGCGAATAGACTCTCCAATGGTAAGGTTGCCGAACTAGTTACTCTCCCATCCCAATATGTCGCTATCATTAGCGATGGTACTATCAATGGGGTTGAAGGCTACTCTTTCACATTAGTTGGGTGGGATCAGTTGGATGCTAAAGATGTAATCCACTTAAAATACTTCAACCCCTACTTCAACACTAATGGACAACAACTATATGGACTATCGCCTTTACAAGCTGCTTACAGGACTGTTCAACGCAGTAACGATGCTAAGGATACCTCTGTAGGTATGTTGCAGAATCAAGGGCCTAAAGGTATCTTGTATGCAGATGAGTCAAATGATTTCGGCCCTGAACAAGCTGGTAAGTTAAAAGAAGATTTTTACAATCAGTACGGAACTAAAACTCAAGGAGGCATTATTCAAAATGCTGGTAAGATTTTAATTGCAGGTGCTAAATTGGGTTGGGTGAATATGGGATTATCTCCTGTTGACCTTCAGTTGTTAGAATCAGAGAAGATTACACTTCGTGAGTTGTGTAATGTGTACGGAGTTAACTCTGCACTATTTAACGATCCTGATAACAAGACTTACAATAACATGAAAGAGGCTAAGAAGGAAATGCTTACTCAAGTAGTACTTCCTGAATTAGTTTTAATTCGTGATGCGTTCAATAGATTCTTTGAGAATGAAATTGGACAAGGTTACTATATCGATTTCGATATTACTGTGTTCCCAGAGTTGCAAGAGGATATGAAAGAGTTATCTGCTATCCTTTCTCAATCATGGTGGATTACACCTAACGAAAAAAGACAAGCAATGAGATACGATACTGTTCAAGATGATGTCATGAACGCTATATACATACCTGCTGGTTACTTACCTATCGATGAGTTAACAATGTTGCAGAACCCAAGAGATGCTCAACAACAAGGAGATTATAATTTGCCTCCTGTAAAATAATATGGATGTCCAAGATATTACAACCTTCTCAGCAATTCAATTTGCAACAAACCATAGCGAGGAAGTCCATCACGGAGTTTAGGCCCAAAATAGAAAAGGCCTTACAAAGTGATTTTAACAAAGCTGCGGAGTTGGTAAAAGAGATTGGTGTATTCCAACTAGCTAACTATAACAAGACATTTTTCAACCAAGATAAGATTAGCAATATTTTACGAACTTTGTACGAAGGTACTGGTGGCTATACTGCTATGAGGTATCAAAAGATATTTGACAAGGATAAGAAAGCTGAAGATTTTGACCTTGATCCGTTAAACATAATGGATGAGTGGTTAGCGTTTATGTTGTCGTACTGGGTTTCAATTAGTGGCCCAAAAATGTACGGCATACAAAACACAACTGATAACGAGATAGCCAAGATACTAAATAATGTTATTGCTTATGGAAGGGCTAATAACCTTTCTACAAACGAAACAAACGCAATGGCTATTCAGCTTCTTAGAGAAGGGAAGATAAATGTTTCAAGGAGTTTATTAATAGCAAGAACGGAATCTCATCAAGCTTTAAGCACAGGTGCGATTGGGGCAACACAAGGAATTAATATACCTTTGCTAAAACAATGGGTTCACGCTGAATATGTTGGTAGTCCAAGAACTTGGCATCTAGCATTAGATAGGCAAACGAATCCTGATGATGGTGGAGTAAGAATACCTGTGAATCAACCATTCATGGTAAACACTCCTAACTACGGTGTAATTGAAATGCAATATGCACATGATGCAAGTGGTGGAGCAGCGAATAACTGCAACTGCCGATGCTGCACGGTGTATGTCGCTTAAACAAATAAATATGAGTAATTTTTATAACAAGAAGTCGATTGAAGGTTCTCCAATAGATATGGAGGATGGAAGTAGAGTTATTACTATGTACTACTCTGCTTTTGGTAATGTAGATTCCGATGGTGATATAATTACACCAGGAGCATTTACTAAAACACTAAAAGAAAATGGCCCACAAGCCAAAAATAGAATTTGGCATCTAATGAACCACTCTACAGACAAGCCTATTGCTAAGCCATATGAAATGATGGAAGATGCTTATGGTTTAAGAGCAAGTGTTAAGATACCTAATACGACTTTAGGTAATGACTTGTATGAGTTATATAAAGATGGTCATATCACAGAACATAGTATCGGATTTCAGACTATTAAGTCACAACAGAAATCAGGGTACAATGAAATCAATGAAATAAAATTGTTTGAGGGAAGTTCGGTATTGTGGGGTGCAAACGCAAATACACCAACAGTAGGAGTTAAAAGTCAGATTAAGTCAACTCTAGTTGATGAGATGGGTAAAACCATTAAGTCATTGAGAAATGGACACTTTACTGATGAAACTTTTGAGTTGTTAGAACTTAAACTCAAGCAATTACAACAATATCTATCTGAGATGGAAGATGAACCTTCAATCACTCCTGAGCCAACCGCTGAAGAAGCATTGCCAACTGAGGAAGCTGATCCGATGATTTCCGTTGAACTAGAGGTAAACAAATATTTACAATCATTTAAAATTTTCAACTAATGGTAGAAGAAATTAAAAGTGCATTCGAAGGCATCAAATCCGAAGTAAACGGAGCAATCGAAAGTGCGAAGGCTGATAATGCTAGTGCATTAGAAAGCGTAAAGGCTGAATTAGAAGCTACAAAAGCTTCAATTACAGTTGTTAAGGATGAAATTGAAAAATTGGAAGCAAAACAAAATCGTGTTAAAATGAATCAAGTAGAAGTAAAAGGGTTTAATGCTACCCTTGCAGACGCTATCGAACAAAATGGTGATAGCTTAGCGAAATTAGCTCGTGGTGAACAAAAGCGTTCAGGCTTTATCTTGGATACAAAAGCAGTTGGTAATATGACAGAAGCGGTTAACCTTACAGGTGACATCACTCGTCAATATGCTAATCAAGTTTATGCTTTGCCTTCTCGTAAAGTGCATTTAAGAAGTTTGTTACCAATCGGAACAATTAATCAAGGTTTATTTACTTTCCCTTACGAAAGTGGTGGAGAAGGTGATCCAGCAGCTCAAACTCAAGGTTCTTCTAAAGCTCAAGTTGATTTTGATATTACAATGAAAGATGCAGCAGCTCAGTACATCGCTGGTTATGTTCGTATCTCTCGCCAAATGTTAGATGATATACCTGCTATGACTTCTTTCTTACAATCTCGTTTGTTAGAGAAGTATTTAGTTGCTGAAGATGCTCAATTATTGAATGGTAATGGTACTGCTCCTAACTTACAAGGTCTTACTGGTGGAGCTTCTTCTTTTGTAGGTGCTGCAACTGTAGATGCTGAGCAATTAGTACAAGCTATTGCTCAGTTAGAAACTTCTAACTATTCTGCAACAGGTATTTTAGTTAACCCAACTGATTGGGCTGCTATCATGAACACTAAGAACACTAACGCTGCTTACAGCTTACCTGCTTCTACAGTTGTTACTACTGATGGTACAGTAACTATCGCTGGTATTCCTCTTTACAAATCAACTGCAATCGCTGCTGATAAGTTCTTAGTAGGTGACTGGTCTATGGGTGCTCAAATCATGCAAAATCAAGGTATCTCTGTTCAATTCTCTGAAATGGATGGCGATAACTTCACAAAGAACTTAATCACAGTTCGTGTGGAAGCTCGTATTGCATTCCCTATCTACTACGCTGGTGCGTTTGTATATGGTGATTTTGGTAACGTTGCTTAATCTTTAATTAGATTTACAATACAAGGGATAGCCTAGAAAGCTATCCCTTTTTGTTTACACTAAATTTTAGTTATTTTTGTAAAAATTAGCATAATGCAGATACTAAGAGATGTAACGACTACAGTAGCCCCTTCGGCAACAATCGTTACCTTACAAGCAGCGAAAGATTATTTAAGGGTAGACTATAGCGAGGATGATACTTTGATTACTAGCCTTATAGAAACTGCTAGGATCAGATTAGAGCAGTATGCTGCGGTTGCTATGAGTCCTAGAACACTAAAGGTGGTTGCTTATGTAGATGAGTTTATAGAGCTTCCTTATGCCCCTATTAACACTATTTCATTAGTAGAGTATTGGGATGGTGCAGCTTGGGTAACATTAGAGCTTGGGAACTATAGGGTTATAGGCGATACATACAAAAAGGTTTACTTCACTTCCCCTATTATGAGTGACTTTAGATTCACTTATACTTGTGGATATGCCACTACTCCAGAGTCTATGAAAACGGCTTTATTGAAGATGGTAGGTGACTTATACGAATACAGAGAATCAAGTGTTGAAAGCTCTAAGCCTTCAGCTAACTTAACAACGGCTTACGAACTAATGAAACCTTACAAAAGGGTAAGTATTATCTTCTAATGATAGGACAATTAAAAAATAGGATTACATTTAATACTAAAACAAGCGTTTCTGATAGTGCAGGAGGGTTTGTGAATACTTTAGTACCATACTACACTTGCTGGGCTGAATTGGTCACTAATACCAATTCTAGGACTAATATAGCAGGTAAGGATAGTATTAATGATGGAGCTACATTTAGGATCAGATATACAACAGGCAAGACATTTACTAATGCTCTTGTAATAACTTGGAAGTCAAGGACTTATATGATTAACTCTATTATTAACGAAGCCGACTTGAATCAATATTATTTAATAGGTTGTGCAACACTTAAGTAATGGCAAAGTTTGGAGTAAAGATATATGGTGCTGATGCGATAATCAAAAGGCTTGAGGCATCTCCTCAAAAGATGATGGAAGAGTCTAAGCTTATTATTGATGCAGCGGTTATAGAAATAGCAGCTAAAGCAAAGCAACAAGTAGCAGTAAAAACAGGAGCTTTAAAGGCTTCTATTAGACACGCTAAATATCAACCAGGTGTAGGAGCTAGTGTAAGTGCAGGTAATACGAATGTAAGATATGCTCCTTATGTGGAGTTTGGAACAGGAACAAGATTTCAGATACCTGTTTACCAAAATGTAAACATGGCTGATTTAGAAGCATACGCTTTAACATTCAAAAAATCAAAGAAGGTAATAGGTGTTCCATACAGGCCATATATGTTTAGTGCTTATAGCGAAGTCTTTACATCTATGATTAAGAAATTGAAGTCTGTTAAGATATAAATATATTTCATTAAATTTGTACCAAAATGAAGGATTGCGGATATACATTAAGGAAAGCTTATTTCGATAAGTTTATCTCGGCCTCCTACTCATTAGCTGCTTATGATACCATAGCACCTGACACAGTAGAACCGCCTTTTTTGATTATAAGCAGTCAGACACAAGTGGACAATAGTAATAAACAAAGCTTTGCTTATAATGTTACTATCCAATTTGACATAGTTTATAGGACTTTTAAAGCAGGAGAAGTAGGACAGAAAACTGTTGATACTTATGCAAATGAGTTATTAGAAATAGTAGGTGTTAGACCACCAAGCTACCCTAGTACTGCACCCGACTTTAAAATAGTGACTTCTAAGATTAGTAGTAATATTGCTACCTTTGACTATGTGGATGAGGCTTATGTGTTTAGAAGGGTAATAACAATGGATCATTTCGTGAATCAATTAACATAAAAGAAAAATAAAATAAAATGGCAACAACAAGTGTATTTAACGGAACTTCATTAGTAGTTCTAATTGGAACTGAAGTAATAGGTTTCGCTACTTCATGTTCTTTAAGTTTGGCTATCGATGCTCCAGACGCATCTACAAAACAAAGCTTAGGATGGGCTGATGAAATTGGTGGGCAAAGGTCTTGGTCTTTAACAACTGATGGCTTAGCTACAGTAGTTCCAGGAACAGTTGCTACTTATGTAACTACTGCTGAATTGAATGCTTTAGCAATCGCTAGAACTGCAGTTCAAGTTAAGTTTACTACTGTAGATAACTCAACAGTTGGTGGTGTAACTCCAGTTTCAGGAGATGTGATTTATTCAGGTTCAGCGTTTATTGAGAGTGTAGATATGACTGCTGATATGGAGAATCCAGTTACTTACTCAGTTTCTTTCAAAGGAACAGGGCCATTAACTATCGCTACCAACGCATAGTAAAAACAAACCAAACAAACCAAACATATGAGAGGACAATTTGAATTAACTCTTTCCGATGGAAAGAAGATACCGATGCGTTTTTGTACTTGGAGTCTTAAAAGATTCTGTCAATTACAAAAGATAGGGCCTTCTGACATAGGAGATGCTTTAAGTGGCAAAGATTCACTTGACGCTATTGTTAACTTGATGAAATCGGCTGCTGAATATCCATTATATTCTCAAGGCATCACTCCAACTTTTACAGAGATGGAAGTGTGTGATTGGATAGATGATATGGGTGGAATGGGGGGTAATAAGTTCCAAGAAGTAATGGCAGCACTTGCAGAAAGTATGAATAGCGGAATAGATGATAAGCCAACAAAGTCAAGTAAAAAAGATGGAGTAAAAAAAAATTAGAGTGGATTGACATAGAAAGATATACAATGGGGGAGTGCAAAGTGCTTCCCCATTTGTTTTGGGAGATGACCATGGCTGAATTAGATTTTGTGTGGTACGGATATAGGCATCAAGAAGAACAAGAGTGGGTTAGAACTAGATGGCAGACAACACTACTAATAAACATTCAATTACCAAAGGGCAAGAAAGTTAAGCCACAAGAGCTTATTGAATTAGACTGCGATACTCGTAACTTTGTGAAGCAAAG
>Ga0105096_10000135_pt1 | contig 19675 bp, 16 predicted proteins | sample PPLLak3cmMay2015_FD_87036 | JGI IMG/M metagenome (GOLD analysis project Ga0105096, IMG submission 87036) | Freshwater sediment microbial communities from Prairie Pothole Lake near Jamestown, North Dakota, USA - PPLs Lake P7 Core (1) Depth... | ecosystem: Environmental > Aquatic > Freshwater >... | reverse complement strand
TTCACCTTCCTTGTTCACAAGCTTCACAAATGAAGTCGATACGCCTGCCATTTTAGGCGGTAAAGCCGTGCACACCAAAGGCTGGCCAGCCTGGCCAATGTGGAATCCTGCTTCAGACGAAAAGCAGGTTCTTGAAGTACTTAGAAGTGGCAACTGGTATCGGGGCAGTTCACAACGCAGCGTAGTATCCGAATTTGAAAGTAAATGGGCAGAGACAATCGGTTCCAAACGTTGTCTGGCCGTGGTTAACGGAACGAATTCCCTGATCATATCCCTTCGCATGCTGGATATAGGTGGCGGTGATGAAGTAATTGTTACACCCTATACGTTTGTCGCTACTATTTCAGCAATCCTTGAAGTCGGGGCGATGCCTGTTTTCGTGGATATCGATCCGGAGACCTTTCAAATTGACCCTGAGAAAATCGAGAACAAGATTACACCCAACACACGGGCAATTCTTCCAGTCCATATCCTTGGCTTGCCTGCTGATATCATAAGGATTATGGAGATCGCAAAAAAGCATAACCTTATCGTAGTGGAAGATGCATGTCAGTCCTGGCTTGCTGAAGTAAATCATCAGAAGGTGGGTACATTTGGCAATGCCGGTTGTTTCAGTTTTCAAAACTCAAAAAATCTTCCTATTGGTGAGGGGGGTGCAATTGTAAGCAATGATGATGACTTCATTGACCGATGTCATTCATACCACAACTGTGGTCGCGCTTATGGCAAAATGGTAGATCCTGTCGGTGGCACCTATGTGATGAGAGGGAACAACCTCAGGTTGACAGAATACCAGGCAGCGGTAGGTCTTGCTCAATTGAAAAGGCTGGAGGGACAAACCGATATCCGAAATGTAAATGCAGCTTATCTGAAATCTCAGATCAGGGATATACCGGGTATTATTCCCTATAGATTGTATGATCATGTCACGCGGGCAGCATTTCATCTCTTTCCCTTCCGGTACAAAAAGGAACACTTTGAGGGTTTATCAAGAGATGGATTTATAAAAGCCCTTGCCGCGGAAGGTGTTCCATGTTCATCGGGATATGGTGGAACGTTGAACAGTATGCCCTACCTGGATGACGCCTTCAGGTCAAAGAATTACAGGAAAATGTATTCCAGTGAGATGCTTGATTTTGGCAAATTCGTAGAAAGAAATCAATGCCCGGAGAATAACCGTGTCTGCAATGAAGAAGCAGTCTGGATTTTTCAGTCGCTGTTGCTCGGAAGCAAGTCAGACATGAATGACATTGCCACGGCCATTGGCAAAGTTCAGAAAAGTGCAGGTAAAATCAAGGCTAAGATAGAGTAATAGAGGTTGGAGTGTTGATACAAATAATGATCATAAAAAATGCTCCCCGTTAAGAGGAGCATTTTTCAATTGTCTGTATAAAAATTTATTTTCCTTCTTTTAGTTTTTTGATTTCGCCTTCATAAAACGCAAGATTTGCTTTTTGATTTTCAGGTAAATTCTTAATTGCTATTTCCCAGCGTTTAATTGCGTTCTTCTTGTCGCCCATGGCAGTGTAGCCGCGAGCCAGGCCTACATTAGGTGTAAATTTATCGTTCGGATTCTTTTGCGCATTGTATTTAAAAATTTCCATGGCTTTCTCATTCTTGCCGGCTGCGAGCAGCGATCTTCCATATTCATGAATATCCTGAACGCTTGAATTAGGATCTTTAATCGCTTTTTCCATTTCCGCATTCGCTTCTGTCTCGCGGCCCAACGCTTGCAAAATCATGGACCTGGTTTGATGGGTTGTAAAGTTCTCCACACCAATAAAGGGATTGCTTACTGACATATCCACCCATGTCAATGCTTCTTCAAGGTTGATTTTATTTCTGACACAAAATTGTGCAGCGGTAATCCAGTTTTCCTGCTTAAAGCCTATGGTGGTCCTCAGCTCATTACGCATGCTGGAAACATAGATTTCGTTTATGTTGGGTACCTCTATTTTAAATGGGATTCTCTTTTTCTCCCATCTCAGATAAGCTTTTGAGGAGGTGGGAAGTCTGTCTTCAAATCCATAGGTCAACCATTCTTTGTAAGGAGAATCCAGCGGTGTTACGTCAACACGCAAAGCATCTTCTTTCGGATCATAAAAATAGCTTCCCCAGCTCGTGCTGTTCTTTGAAAAAATCCATGCATATGGTCCTTCTTTTGATACCGCCAGAAATAATCCATACGTACCGGCCTTTAATTCTTTTCCTTCAATCTTTACGTCATGTGATACAGTAAACACCGTGTTTTCATTCGCACCAGCTCGCCACGGTGCTGATTTGGAAGGACCAAAGCCCTGATCAATAAAACCATAATGTGCTACTCCCCCCCAGATTTTTCCGGTCCGGTCTTCACCATCAGGTCCGTGAACATCGGGGCTGCTGTAGCTGATCGATACCTCGACAGGTCCGATAAACTGAGTTACTTTTGATTTTTGATTGTCACCACTTGGTGGTGTGGTCAGGCTCTGGGCAACGCTGCCCACGACTGTCGCGGATATAAAGCATACAGCCAGTATAAATTTTTTCATAAATAATATTGGTGGGTTTAATTTGATTTCAGGTTTAACGTAAGTATAAAAAAATCGATTCGATTTATTCGTTATTTTATACATGGCTTACTGATCTGGCTGGGATAATCATTGAAATGGATGCAGGCTGTATTGAGATCTGAAATTTATTTGCAGGAGTCATAGCTTCTCCATCTACATGGTAAGGCATGAACTTTTCAAAGGAAAGTGTTACGTGTTTGGCTTTTATTATGTCAACGAATGTTGACTTTTCTATCTTACCCGTGAACAACTTTCGTACAAAACCAATGGCTTGTTTTATGGGAACTTTACGTATAAAACAAACATCCAGCAAACCATCGCACACAGATGCAAGTGATGAGACGCAGGCATTGTTTCCAAATTGCGATGAGTTTGCAAAAGCGATTACAAAGGCTTCTTTTTTCACTGGTGTTTCATCCATTTCAGCCATAGCTGAAAACTCCCTGAAACTAAAAAATTCCTTGAGTACCAGTCTGGCATATCCAATCAATCCTCTTTTTTCGCCCTTGTTGAAAAGACCGGCCACATGTCCATCAAATCCAATACCTGAAACATTGACTGAGAGATGGTCATTAATCAAAAACGAATCCATGGATATGATTGAATTTGATATTAAAACATCCATTGCTTTTTTAATTCCCATGGAGATTCCGAGGTGTCTTGCCAGTCCATTTCCAGACCCGTTAGGAATAATTCCCATGGTTTGATTTGTATGTACCAGGCCCTGTGCTACTTCGTTCACAGTACCGTCACCTCCAACCGCAAAGACGATATCAAATTTTTTTGATGTGGCTGCCTGCCCGGCAAGTTCGGTGGCATGATTACGACCTCGTGTAAATTCAATAGTAGCTTCAATATTCAGTTCTTCGCAGCGGGATAATATCAGACCTTCCAGTGAGGTTTTATAACCTGTGCCTGCGTGTTTATTGATAATGAATAATACCTTCTTATTTTCGTTCATGACATGGAGCCACAAAGGTAATTGTCTTTCTATGGAATTTAAGAAGCGCAAAATAAAATTTAAAGCATGGGATCAAGAGCATCGTTTGCTGATGCGGCTTAACAATATCGATTGTAACAAAGGGGAATTAATAAAAAAAGATCATGTACTCCTGCAGTTTACAGGTTTATGTGATATGGAAGGTGAGGAAATCTATGAGATGGATGTATTACTGGAGTCGTTGGAAAAGCAATTGGTTTTCTGGAACGAAACAAAAAACGGATGGTATTATTCTCCTCTGTTGAATCCTGATACGCAAATGCCGTTGATAGATGAAGAGGCTAAGCGGATGAAACGTTTCTGCAGCTACTTTGAACTGCAAACAAAATAAATTAAAAATTTATTTTACGACCTTCCCCTGTATGTAGCTTACAGCCTGACCGATGGTTTGCATTTTTTCAGCATCGTCATCGGGAATTTTGATGTCAAATGATTGTTCAAATTCCATCACCAGTTCAGCGTAGTCTAAGGAATCGATGCCAAGGTCCTTTACAAAGCTGGCATCGGGTGTAATCTCGGATTCTGGAATACCCAGTTTATCGGTAAGTATGGCGTGTACTTTCTTTTGAACGTCTTGCATAGCTTGTTACAATTGGGCCAAATCTAAGAATCTTTCTTGATTTTTTACTCTTTTGTCATGTAGGGCGAGAGTCAAAACCGCAGCAGGAATTCTGTTCCTTCACCAAGCTTCGACTTTACGGTGATATTGCCTTCGTGCTGGCGCATGATCTGCTTGGACAGACTCAGGCCAATGCCTGAGCCTGTCTTTTTTGTTGAGAAGAATGGTATGAAAATCTTTTCGAGTGCCTCCACATCTATTCCCGCGCCATTGTCTTTTACAGAAATAACGGGCTTGCCCTTTTCACTGCAGTACGCCTTCAATTCTATAAGTCTGTCAGGCTGTTCATCAAAAGACTGAATGGCGTTTTTAATCAAATTGATTAACACTTGTTCAATCATGGTTTTGTCTGCCGTTACGATGAGGTCGGCAGGATTTACATCTACTTTGATCAGGATGTTATGATCGGCCAGTTCTTTTTTATGAAGCAGTGCCATCTCTTCAAGCAAGGCTTTCAGGCGCACATCAGCCAGCTTTGGCTTTGGGATATGAGTCAGATTTCTAAACTCTTTTACAAACCGGATCAAGCCTTCGCTACGCTTGCTTATGGTTTGAAGGGAAAGGTACATGTCTTCCAGTTCGTCTTTCTTCAAAGGCATTTCCGATTCTTTATCAATTCTGATTTTTAAATCGTCTTCAACAATGCCCGCCAGTGACGAGATGGGCGTAACAGAATTCATGATTTCATGGGTAAGCACCCGCACCAGGTTTTGCCATGCTTCCATCTCTTTTTCTTCGAGTTCACTTTGAATGTTACTCATTGAAACGAGTTTCACTTCTTCATCGCGCAGGGTGAGCTCAATCACATAAACTGAAAGCTGCAGTGATTCATCTCCGAATTTGATTCGCACCAGTTCACGGCCACCTGTTTTTAGTTTCTGAAATGTTTCAACCAACTCTTCACTGACCTCTTTGATGTCATCCAGACGTTCTGCTTTGGTGATCCGCAGTAAACGTCTCGCTGCGCTGTTAATGATTTGTATAGAGCCGTCTTTTTTAAACGTGAGCAGGCCAATGGCAGCATGTTGTACGATATTTTTAAAGAACTGGTATTCTGAATCTTTTTCTTTTCTTGAGGTTCGCAGTTTTGCCAGCGCTTCGTTCAATTCAACATGCAGTTTTTTAACGGATGGATCATCACTATCTGTTTTAAAACTTTGCGATAGGTCATCAAAGCGGATAGCGTCAAGAAAGGATGCAATGTTGGTATTGGAAGTTTCAACTATCTGCAGGAGTCTGGCAACCTGAAAGCCAATGGCACCTAACAAGGCAATGATTAATACAAAATTACGATTGCTTCCTGAAAGCATGAATGCAAACACTACGATGGTAGCTACGAGTATTGCTACACGCGTTACCAATGGCGATCGCCAGTTAAAGTCCATATTTCTCCATCCTTCTGTAAAGTGAGGCGCGCGTTAATCCAAGTTCCTCTGCTGCCTTCGAAATATTTCCGTTGTGCAGCTGAATGGCTTTGGCAACAGCTGCCTTTTCTACTTCATCCAGATTGAGTGTGTCACTTGCCAGTTGCTCTCCACCTTTTCTGCTAAAAAGAAAATCGCTTTCCTGTAATGTATTGGAGTCGGCCATAATCAAAGCACGTTCAATGGCATGTTGCAATTCGCGTACATTTCCTGGCCATGGATATTTCTTCAGCTTATTCATGGCTTCTGGTGAAATTGAAAGTACTTCTTTTCTATACTTTTTCGCGTAGTGATTCAGGAAGTGATTGGCCAGCATTGGGATATCATCCACGCGGTCACTCAATGGAGGAATGGTAATTTCTACCGTGTTGATCCGATACAGCAAATCCTGTCTGAATTTTCCTTCCTGCACCATTTGATGCAATGGCATGTTGGTGGCACAAATCAGTCTGATATCTACATCCATATGTTGATTGGAACCAACCCGCGTTATTTGTCTTGATTGCAACGCGCTAAGCAATTTACTTTGCAGACTCATGCTGAGATTACCGATTTCATCGAGGAAGAGTGTGCCTCCGTTGGCAAGTTCAAACCGTCCAGGTCTGTCTTCGCGTGCATCTGTAAACGATCCTTTTTTATGACCGAATAATTCACTTTCAAAAAGGGTTTCGGTGATGGCACCCATATCGACAGCTACAAAGGAAGCATCTTTGCGCAGCGACTTCTGGTGAATGGCGCGCGCTACCAGTTCCTTGCCCGTTCCATTTTCTCCGAGTATCAATACATTGGCATCTGTTTTTGCAACTTTATCAATCAAGGCGAACACTTCCTTCAAGGCATCGCTTTGTCCGATAATATCCCTGAAGGGCTGACTGATCTGCTCTTCCAGCATTTGCTTCGCCTTGCGCAGTTTGTCAACTTCGTTATATGATTTCTTCAGTTTGATGGCAGTGGATATCGTAGCCACCAGCTTTTCATTTTGCCAGGGCTTCAAAATAAAATCAGTGGCGCCTTCCTTAAGTGCTCTTACCGCCATCTCTACATCACCAAAAGCAGTAATCATAATCACCACGGCATTAGGTTCTCTTTCCTTGATTTGCTTCAGCCATTCAAATCCTTCTTTTCCACTGGTGGTGTCTTTACTGAAATTCATGTCCAGCAGGATCACATCATAGGAGTCGTTGTTGAGCAGAAAAGGAATTTTGTTAGGATTCTTTTCGATAATCACCTGATGATTCGACTTTTTCAACAGCATTTTGGCTGCGAGAAGTACGTCTTCATCGTCATCAATCATCAGTATTTTGCCACCTTCGTTCACAGTTAGTTAGGTTTAAGTTAACCAGTCAGAGGAAAAAATTATGCCAGCACCAGATCTGTCCGGAAACGATGTTTTTACAATCGATTTTGTGCTGATGCGTACAAAGATGTTCAAAAATGAACACACTTGAAAGGAATTGCTGCCTCTATTCAGGGGTGTAATTATAGAGTGAAATTTTATTTCTGGTGGATACGGTGAGTATCCGTTCATCGGTTACCAGTGCAAATTTCAATTCACCGGATAGTGGCATTTCGCGTGTTGCTTCAGTAAGCAAATCGAAAAACTTAATGGTATTGTTTTCGAGATAGTAAAGTTCCTGTCCAAAGAAACTGAAGTTAACGGGATTATTGATTTCGATTTTTGTAATGATTTTGCCCAGTGTATTTACGATCCAGATATTTTTGTTTTTTTCCTGAAGGAAAAGGAGATTCTGATATTCCTTCAGGTAGGTAAACTCGGGTGCATATGACTCAACGGCAAGTGTAAACTCATTCACAACTTCATGGGTCAATGGATTTATTTTTTTTAATGAGTAGTCAGCCCTGTCCAGTATCCATAAGCGATTATCATGGGTAGGGCAAACCAGGTATGGTTCAATGGCAAATTCCGGAGCGATTTTATGTTCCTGCACGTTTTCAAAGAAGCGCCCGTATGAAAAATATTTTTGTGATTGACGATCGTAAATAAAAATGCTGGGATGATACCAGGGTTCAATCAGCGAAGGTTTTCTTTTTGGAAGAGAGGCCATAAGCTTACCATCCGGATCATATTTTTTTATGCCGCCTTTTTTCTGAATAACAAAAAAGTCTCCGATGCGATCAACGGTTATGCCGGCAATCTCTCCGACACTCCATTCCTTTATTTTTGTGAGTTGAGGTTGAGCGTTGACAGTCAGATTAAAATGAATCAACAGACCAATGATCAAATAGGTATATGGTCTGGTCAGGATGATCATTCGGAAAATGTCTTCAGGTAAAATTCGTGACCATCGTATTCAGCGTAGGTGTTGAAATGCACCCATTCGCCCAGGTTTATATAACGGCTGTTTTCCCCGACCCGCAGATCCAGTGGCAGATGTCGGTGACCAAATACGTAAAAGTCGTGATGATTTATTTTCTCCAGGTCGCGGCACCAAGTAAGAAGATATTCATTTTCTTCGCCTTGAAATTTTTCTTCCATCTTCGTATTGCTGATGCGGCTGTGCCTGCTCCATCGATTAGCAATGCTTATGCCGAGATTTGGATGAATGCGTTCAAACAACCATTGACAAATTGAACTATTGAAAAACTTCTTAAGAAATTTATAGGTAGTATCACCCGGGCCCAGACCATCGCCATGACCTATCAAGAGTTTATGTTTGCCTGTTTCAATTACCTGAGGCTCCCGATAAATTACGATACCAAGTTCTTTTTCGAAGTAATCGAACATCCACATATCATGATTACCCGTGAAGAAATAGATGGGCATACCGGCATCACGTAATTCAGCGAGTTTACCCTGCAAGCGAATAAAGCCTTTGGGAATTGCATGGCGGTATTCAAACCAGAAATCAAAGATGTCTCCAAGTAAATAAATGGCATGAGCATTGGCAGAAATTGAATCAAGCCACTTTACAATCCTCTTTTCGCGGGCCACACTGGATTCATGATCAGGCACACCCAGATGAAAATCGGAAGCGAAGTATAGTTTCTTACCGCTTGTCAGTTGGAGTTTCAGAGCCATAGTTTGCAAATAACGTGAAAACCAGATCAATGAAAAAAGCCTTCCGGTTACTACACCGAAAGGCTTTTAAAATTTTAGATTCAATCCTTTATACTTTATCTGGAGCAACCTCAGCTGTTACTTCTGTTTCAGGAGTTTCACTCTTTGGTTCAGCGGATGAACCATTTGAAAGAGGCTCTGCAGGCTTTAAATCAGGAGTTTTTGCGTTGGTAAATTTCTCATAGGTAGTTTGATGAGCGAAAGGTCTTTTGCCAATCAGTCGTTCAAGATCACCCTGAAAAAGGATTTCCTTTTCAAGCAACTCATTCGCAATAATTTCCAGGTGCTCACGATGATCGGTGAGCAGCTTTTTGGTTCGCTCGTAGGCAATGTCAATTATTTTCTTTGCCTCCTGATCAATTCTTTCGGCAGTAGCTTCTGAATAAGGTTTGTTAAACGCATAGTCTGCCTGTTTCGAATCGTAGAACGAAAGATTTCCAATCGCAGCATTCATACCATACACGGTTACCATACTGTATGCCATCTTGGTAGTTCGCTCAAGATCACTCAATGCTCCGGTAGATATTTTACTGAACACGATCTCTTCCGCTGCACGTCCTCCGAAAGTCATAGACATCTCATCGAGCAATTGTTCGGTCTGATAGAGGAATTGTTCCTTCGGTAGATACTGAGCATAACCTAATGCGGCAACTCCACGAGGTACGATACTTACTTTCACGAGTGGGTCTGCGTGTTCGAGAAACCATCCCGCTACAGCGTGACCTGCTTCATGATAGGCAACAATTCGCTTTTCTTCTGGTGATATAATTTTTGTTTTCTTTTCAAGTCCACCAATCACGCGGTCAACCGCATCCTGAAAATCCTGCATGTCAACTTCTGATTTATCCCTGCGTGCTGCAATCAATGCTGCTTCGTTACATACGTTGGCAATTTCTGCTCCGGCAAAACCAGGAGTTTGTGCAGCCAGTTTTTTCACATCCACATCTTTGGATAGTTTGATTGGCTTCAGGTGAACTTTAAATATCTGCTCACGACCCGAGATATCTGGTTTGTCAATACTGATTTGTCTGTCGAAACGCCCCGGACGCATCAAAGCAGAATCAAGTACATCAGGTCTGTTGGTAGCAGCCAGTATGATTACACCACTGTCGGTTGCAAAACCATCCATTTCAACCAGCAAAGAGTTCAAAGTATTTTCTCTTTCATCATTGGCACCGGGCATCTGTCCTCTTCCGCGTGAGCGGCCGATGGCATCGATCTCATCAATGAATACAATACAAGGTGCTTTCTCTTTCGCTTGCTTGAATAAGTCGCGAACACGCGCTGCACCCACACCCACAAACATTTCTACAAAGTCAGAACCTGACAGTGAGAAGAAAGGAACACCGGCCTCACCGGCTACTGCTTTTGCAAGCAAGGTTTTACCAGTGCCCGGAGGGCCCACAAGCAATGCTCCTTTTGGAATTTTTCCACCAAGCTTGGTAAATTTCTGAGGTGTCTTCAGGAAATCAACGATCTCTTTAACCTCTTCTTTTGCTTCTTCCAGTCCGGCTACATCGGCAAACGTAATGCGTACTTTATTTTCTGCATCGAACAATGCTGCTTTTGATTTACCGATATTGAAAATCTGTCCGCCCGGGCCACCGCCTCCTGTCATTCTCCGCATCAGCATCCAGAAACCGAACACAAGCAACACAAGGAAGCCAATGTTGAAAAACATATTGGTATAATCCTGACGATCTTCAACCTGCAGGTCTATCCTCTGATCGCGCGGAATATTTTTAAGCATGGATTCATACTGTTCATAGAACTTATCGATGGATCCGATTTTGTATTTGTAATGAGGCCCATTGGGTTTTACGCCAATCGGACTATTTTTTTCAATCTCTTGTTTGTATTTGGCATTTTGAAGTGCCTCTGGCTTGAGGGTAATTTCAATCAGTTCTTCATTTTTTATAAGCACCAGCCGCTTGATGTCGCGTGCCTGCACCATGTCTTCAAAGCGGCTGCTTTGAATTTCTACCAGTTCACCGCTCCGGTTTAAGTAACTGATACCAAGAATAACGGCCACCAGTACCAGAATAACCCACATCTGATAGTTTGGTCTCGGTACCTTTGGAGATATAATCTTCTTTTCTTTTTCCTTGTCTGCCATTCCTTTAAAAATTACAATTCAATAACGTCTTTAACTGATTTAAGTTCTTAATCTTCTATTTCAGTGATTTCCGCATCACCCCACAATTTTTCCAATGAATAAAATTGTCTGCGGTCTTTTCTGAATATGTGGGTGACCACATTGATATAGTCGAGAATCATCCACTCTTTATTGCTTTTGCCCTCTGCGAACCATGGTTTTTCTTTTACGGCCTTGTATACTTCTTCATCTACTGATTCGCTGATGGCCTCTAATTGTTTATCAGAATTACCCGAACAGATTACAAAAAAGTCTGCAACAGCGTTTTTCACATCCCTCAAATCCATCACCACGATATCCGAAGCTTTTTTTTCCTGCATGCCTTTTACGATTGCTTTGCTTAGCTTTTCGGAATCAACTCCCTTCTTTTTTTTCGCCATTAACTATTTTGGGTTTTTTAAATTGAACAATTTGCAAAGCTAACCAAAATACCTTGTATAAAATCCCTGCCAATACGCTTTTCGTGGGTAAGAATCTGGTTTATGTGCCAGAATGTCACTCAACGAATACGCTAGCCCTCAATCTTTGTCAAAAGACAAACACAGCAGAAGGAACCACAGTAATTACTGATAATCAGTCAATGGGCCGTGGACAGCGGGGAAATTCATGGCTTTCTCATCCATATCTGAACCTGACTTTGTCTTTGATACTCAGACCGACTTTCTTAAAGCCCATCGGGCAATTCAATCTTACCATCGCCATTTCTCTTGCGCTTCGCGATTTTCTAACCCATCGCATTTCTGGTGTAGTTAAGATAAAATGGCCCAATGATCTGCTTGTAAATGATAAAAAGTTATGTGGCATTCTCATTGAGAACACCCTTTCAGGTGATACTATTCAAAGCAGTGTTATCGGCATTGGATTAAACGTGAATCAGGATTCATTTTCAATTGAATCGGCAAGTTCTATGAAAGTGGTTGCTGGTCATGGTTTTAACCTTCCTGATGAATGGTTGCTTTTGTGTGAGTTTATTGAGCGAAGGTATCTTCAATTGCGATCGGGCAAAATCTCAGATATGAAAATAGATTATCTGAATTCGCTTTATGGAATGGGAGAGGTTCGGAAATTTCTGGTTTCCGATGGTGAAGCTGACGGAATCATTGAAGGAGTGGACCAGCAAGGTAAACTGCTGGTTTCTTTTAATGGAAATATAAAGTCCTATGCCCTTAAGGAAATCCGTTTAGTCGGATAATTATTCTTGCTACCACTCAAATACCAGATTCACTTTCTATCTAAAATTCATACATCCCGGTATAATCTGCCATTGTTAACGGTGATCAACTGTTACTTTCGCACTGAAATCAAATTTGTGTTATGAAAAATTCAATTCAACTAATAGTTCTTTTTGTGCTTGTTGTTTTCTCTTCGCAAGCTCAAAAGCTGGATATAGAAAAACTTAAAGGCATGAAGGCCAGGGCAATCGGGCCTGCGGGCATGAGTGGCCGTATCACCGCCATCGATGCAGTGGTTGCCAATCCTGAAATCATTTATGCCGGTGCTGCTTCGGGCGGTGTGTGGAAAAGCACCAGTGGTGGTGTAAAATGGGAACCGATATTTGATAAGGAAACAACGCTTTCGGTTGGCGCCATTGCCATTCAGCAGGATAATCCTTCCATTCTCTGGGTAGGATCTGGTGAAGGGAACCCTCGCAACAGTTTGAATGGCGGAGATGGCATTTATAAAAGTCTGGATGCCGGAAAAACCTGGAAGAAAATGGGGCTTGAAAAAACCAGACACATTCACCGAATCATTATTGATCCGAAAAATCCGAACACGGTTTATGTGGGTGCTATTGGTTCGCCCTGGGGAGAACATCCCGAGCGTGGTATTTATAAAACAACTGATGGTGGTGCCACCTGGACTCAGATACTTTTTGTCGATAACAAAACCGGTTGTGGTGAATTGATCATGGATCCGACAAACCCCAGCAAGCTTATCGCAAACATGTGGGAACATCGCAGATACCCATGGTCATTTAATTCGGGCGGCCCCGGATCAGGAATGTTTATTACGTATGATGGCGGCAAGACCTGGAAGAAAATAACCAGTAAGGAAGGATTGCCTGAAGGCGAACTGGGCCGTATGGGCCTGGCCATTGCGCCTGGTAAACCAGAGATTGTTTATGCACTGGTTGAATCGAAAAAAAATGCACTGTATCGTTCTGTTGATGGTGGTGAAAAATGGACGATGATCAATGATAAGAGTGAAATTGGCGACCGGCCATTTTATTACTTCGAGATATATGTAGATCCGAAAAACGAAAACCGTATTTATACTATTTTTTCAGAAGTGAATAAAAGTGAAGACGGTGGCAAGTCTTTCCAGACTTTTTTGCCTTATTCAGGTGTGCATCCCGATCACCATGCATGGTGGATCCATCCTGAAAATCCAAGTTACATCATTGATGGAAATGACGGAGGATTGAACATCACCCGCGATATGGGTAAGACCTGGGTTTTTTCTGATAATATTCCCGTGGGTCAGTTCTATCACATCAATGTGGACATGGATCATCCCTACAATGTATATGGAGGCATGCAGGACAACGGATCGTGGGCAGGACCAGCTTACGTATGGCGCAACGCAGGTATCCGCAACTCTTACTGGCAGGAAGTACTTTTTGGTGATGGATTTGATGTGGTGAGTGATCCTGATAACAGTCGCTTTGGTTATGCCATGTCGCAGGGCGGAAATGTGGCGCGCTATGATCTTCAAACCGGATTTACAAAAAACATTCGTCCAACCCATCAGGATCCTGCTATGAAACTGAGGTTTAACTGGAATGCAGCCATTGCGCAGGATCCGCACAACAACGCTACGATTTATTATGGAAGCCAGTTTGTTCACAAGTCAACCAATAAGGGAGATACCTGGGAAATTATTTCACCTGATCTGACTACCAACGACCCATCCAAACAAAAGCAACATGACAGTGGCGGTCTTACCATGGATGCAACCGGAGCAGAGAATCATTGCACTATTATCACGATTGCACCCAGTGCATTAAAGAAAGAAGTAATCTGGATAGGAACTGACGATGGCAATGTGCAGCTCACTCAGGATGGTGGAAAAACCTGGACCAATGTTTCAGCTAAGATAACTGGCTTGCCAAAAGGAGCATGGGTTCCGCAGATTCAGGCATCCAGGCATAATGCAGGAGAAGCCTTTGTGGTAGTAAACAATTATCGTGTGTTTGATTATAAACCATATTTATTCCGTACAAAGGATTATGGTGCGACCTGGGAAAGTATGGTATCCGGAACTCAGGTTGGAGACAATAACTACATGTTGTCTGTCGTGCAAGATCCGCTGGAACCCAAACTACTTTTTCTGGGAGCAGAGAACGGTTTGTTTGTCAGCATTGATGAAGGTAAGAACTGGACCAAGTGGACGGTTGATTTTCCGGCTGGCGTTCCGGTAATGGACATGGTCATTCATCCGCGTGAGCATGACCTGGTGCTGGCTACTTTCGGTCGTGCCATTTATGTGCTGGATGATATCAGGCCGTTGCGCGAACTCGCGAAGTCCGGTGCTGCCACATTGAATAATTCGGTAAAATTATTTTCAACACCAGATGCTTATCTGGCATCCAGACAGCAACCTTCGGGTCCGCGTTTTGATGCGGATGCTGTTTTTAACGGACAGAACAGACCGGCAGGCGCATTGATTTCGTATGCAGTAAGCAAACCGGAAGAGAAGAAAGCAGAAACACCTGTTGCCACTACTGCGAAGAAGGGACAAAAAAAATCAGAGCCCGTTGTTGTTGTTGAGAAAAAGGAATCAGCTGATTCTAAAGTGAAATACGATTCGGTGAAACTCGAAATATTCAATGCCGGTGGCACGCTGGTCAATACGATTAAACAAAAAGCTCCGGATGAGAATGGGTTACACAGAATGACGTGGGAGTTGAATGAAAAGTCAGAAAGAAATCCATCTCGCGAACGTGCCCGTGAAGGCGAGGGCAGAGGTGACTTTGGTGGGTTTGAAGGCACCTCCGTGTTACCAGGCACATACAAACTGCGTTTGACTTTTGGCAACCAGAAAGATTCAACATCGATTAATGTAAAAGCAGATCCCCGCATGGATGTTTCTCAACGTGTAATGGAACAGCGATATGCCATGCTGAAGGATCTTCAGAAACTGACAGCCGCAGCAACCAAGGCAACAGACCGATTGCGCGAATCACTGGAAATAGCAGAAGAGTACGAGAAGAAAATAAAAGAAACAAACCGGACAGATCTGAAGGACGCTACTGATAAAACCAAGGTGATGAAGGATTCTGTGAATGCATTGTTTGATTTTATACTGGGCAAAGTTGATAAGCGTCAGGGTATTGTCCGTTCGCCTGACCCTACACCGGTTTCCTATATACAAACGGCTCAAGGCTACATTGCAAGATCCAATGATCCGGTAAGTGAAACAGACAGACGTGTGTATAAGCAAGCCGAAGATAAAATCAATGATGTTGTGAAACGTGTCAACAGCTTTTATTCAACAACGTGGCCGGCATACAGGGCTATGATGGAACAGGTAAACCTTTCACCATTTAAAGATTACGAACCTATTAAGAATTAACATCCGGAATAAAATTAACTTTGAATGGTCAGGCCTGCTGTCAATAGCGCCTGACCGTTTATTTTTACAGGGCTTATTTACATCATGATATCCAGTTCGAAAGTATCCTATCGCTATCCCGGTGCATCGGTCATTTCATTTCCTGATCTGAAGATACAGGAAGGTGAACAATTTCTGTTGCTGGGCGAATCGGGAAGCGGAAAAACTACGCTGCTTCACTTGCTTGGCGGATTGCTCAGGTCTCAACAAGGAAACATCGAAGTAAACGGAACGGATATCACGAAACTTTCTGAGTCAGCACTGGATCGATTTCGCGGACAGCATTATGGATTTATTTTCCAGCGCAACCATTTGATCAGTGCACTATCGGTAGAGAAAAATTTATTGATGGCACCTTTCCTTGCGGGATTGAAACAAGATCATGAACGCGTAGAGGAAGTACTAACCCAACTGGGCATTGCAGAAAAAAAAGATGCTGCCATTCGTGAATTAAGTTTTGGGCAGGCGCAGCGCGTAGCGATTGCAAGAGCTATCTTAAATAAACCTTCATTGATTCTGGCTGATGAACCTACCTCTGCACTGGATGATAAAAACTGTGATCGTGTGAGTGATTTACTTTTGTCGGTAGCGGATAAAAATAAAGCTACGCTCATCATTGCCACGCATGACCAGCGGTTGAAAAATAAAATTAAAAACCTGATCCAGCTCTGATGAATCTTGTATCACTCGTTGTCAGTTACCTGAAAGCAAAGCCGCTGAATACGCTGCTGAATATTGTATTGCTGGCACTGGGTATTGCGGTCATCACCATTCTTCTTTTATTCAGCAACCAGCTGAAAGAAAAAATTTCAGATAACACAAAAGGAATCGATCTGGTAGTGGGAGCGAAGGGAAGTCCACTGCAATTAATACTCTGCAACATTTTTCATATTGATTTTCCCACTGGCAATATCAAATTGTATGAGGCTGATAAACTTGCCAGGCACCGGCTTGTGAAAAGTGCCATCCCTATGGCGTTGGGCGACAGCTATCAGAATTTCAGGATCATTGGCACGACCAGGCAATACACCGATTTGTATCATGGAGAACTTGCTGATGGCGAATGGTGGCAGGCTGATATGGAAGTAGTAGTGGGTGCCAAAGCTGCTCAACTTCTTAAACTGAAAGCAGGTGATGTCTTTGAAAGCTCACACGGACTCACGAAAGAAGGAAGTGCCCATGAAGCACATCCTTTTATCGTGAAAGGAATATTAAAAAAGACAAACAGTGTGATTGACAATTTAATCTTCACCAATATCTCGAGCATTTGGAATGTACATGAAGAACATGGTGAACATGATGAAGATGCAGAACACACCCGCGATTCAATTACGAATTCATCGGTGCTGGTTCCTTCCGCGGAAGCAAGTGATTCCACCAGGGAGATCACATCACTGTTAATTAAATACAGGAATCCGATTGCCGCGTTGCAATTGCCCAGGTTTATCAATAGTCAGAGCAGTATGCAGGCAGCTTCTCCTTCTTTTGAGGCAGCGCGGCTTTTTTCTATTCTGGGTATTGGTGTTGAGGCGATGATAGGTTTTGCCTATGTTCTCATTTTTATTTCTGCCCTCAGTATTTTTATCGCGTTATATAATTCTCTGAAAGAGCGCCAGTATGATCTCGCCATCATGCGTTCAATGGGTGCCAGCAAATCGAAATTGTTTATTGCCACGCTCATGGAAGGAACCATACTAACCTTGCTGGGAAGCATTATTGGAATTTCCCTGGGGCATGGAGTTTTGTATTTGTTCACCATGCTGGTGGAAGAAAGTCAAAAGACAGGGATTTCGGCAGCGGTCTTTTATGCGGAAGAAATCTGGTTGCTGGGTGGCAGCATCGTGCTGGGCATTGTCTGCTCACTGATTCCCGCATTTCAGGCATACCGCACGGATATTCATAAAGTATTGGCAGGAAATTGATTTTTACCGTTGGCAAGGTTTTGGATTACCATGATCTTGCAATTGATTATTTTTGAATGTTAATTCTTGAACCATGCTACGTTTTATAACAGTATTCGCCATTTCGCTGATCTCTTTTGCTACCATTGCCCAGACCGATGGATGGGCAGCATTTGCCAAAACCAAGTTTGATGCGAAGTACAACGACAAAGCCGGTGAGTATTTTTTGTATCCTACGTTTTCTGCCGATTTGAAAAGTATGGTTGGAAAAGAATTTTCATTAGAAGGCTATTACCTGCCCATTGATGTGGAAGGTAATGCCTATATCATCTTATCGAAGTTTCCATACAGCCAGTGTTTCTTTTGCGGAGGTGCCGGTCCTGAATCCATAGCCGAAGTGTTTTTTAAAACCAAACCCGGCAAGTTTGATCCCGATCAATACATCCGCGTGAAAGGAAAATTAAAACTCAACGATGGTGATCTCGAGCACGGGAATTTTATTCTGGAAGAGGCGGTGTTGATTAAATGATGATTCTCATTTAACTTGCTATTGGTTAATCAGGATTAAAAAATAAAACGCTTATGAAACACGCAATAAGCTGGTTTGAAATTCCCGCGGTGGATATTGATCGCGCACAGAAATTTTATGAAGCCTTATTTAATATAGAATTGCAGCCTATGGATTTTGGTGGCACCAAAATGCGTATGTTTCCATTGGATGATCCTATGGAAGGTATTGGTGGTACCCTCATTGAAAGTGATGGTTTTCACAAGCCTTCATTAACTGACGGTCCGTTGATTTATCTTAATGGAAATCCTGATGCACAGATCATAATCGACAGGGTGGTGGCAGCAGGTGGGAAAATATTGCAGCCTAAAACTGAAATTTCTCCGGAGTATGGCTTCATGGCGATATTTCAAGATACGGAGGGCAACAGGATTGCACTTCATTCAGTACCTGAAAAATACCTTAACCTGTAAACCTGATTTGGTTTCATTTTTTTTGCACGAATATTCAACCCCATCCGGGGTTGGTTCTGCTTCTTTTTTTTACAACCCCGGATTGCATCCGGGGCTAATCATATTTTATCCCTCCGGGATAATGGTAACAGAAATTCGTAGAGTGCAGGAAGTATTACAACAGTCTCAGCGACTTGAGAAAAATCAATTCTAAATCCTGAAAGGATTTAATGTGATTAGCCTCGCATGCAATGCGAGGTAAAGGAAAAGCAAAGTAAACGAACCCTGAAGGGGTTCAACAATACCTGACATCACATGGGGGATTTTATGTCTGCCTAATGAGCAAAAGTTGTATTGATTGGTCATTGCAACCTTTGCTAAAAATTTAGTTGGATTCTATAACTCGTACTCCGACCACCTGCATTTTCTTTCTCTAAAATATTCTGATCAATCAGAAATTGAATATCGCGCAATGCGGTGTCAGGCGAACACCGGGCGATTTTGCTCCATTTGCCCGTTGTCATTTTTCCTTCAAAACCATCCAGTAGTTTATTGAGCATCAACTTTTGCCTTTCATTCAGCAATGTCGTATTGTGCTTTTCCCAGAATCTGGCTTTACTCAAAACTCCGGTAAGATCCACTTCTGATCCAAGGATTGCACGATCAAGACAGTTGATGAACCAAAGTATCCACTCGGTTATGTCGAGGGTTGCGTGTTGAGATTTTTCAAGACAATTGTAATATTCATTGCGCTCTTTTCGTATTTGTGCCGACATACTGTAGAACCGTTGGGCGCTGCCATCGGAGCGAGTCAGTTGCATATCGGATATCGCACGCGCAATACGACCATTGCCATCTTCAAATGGATGGATGGTGATGAACCAGAAATGAGCTATAGCGGCCTTCAACACCGGATCGATTTCATGAAAGGTATTGAACCAGTTAATAAAAACTTTCATTTCATTCGCAACGCGGCTTGCCTCAGGTGCTTCAAAGTGTACTCGTTCGTGCCCCATGGCTCCGGATACCACTTGCATTGGACCTTGTTCATAGGTGCGCCAGTTTCCCACTGTAATTTTATACATGCCACTCCGGCCTGCTGGAAACAATAATGTATGCCAGCCAAACAACCGGTCATCAGTCAGTGGTTGATCACAATGCAGTGTGGCGTCCAGTATCAATTCAACTACTCCATCTACATTTCTATCGGATGGAACCAGACCAGCTACATCGATACCCAGTTTCCGCGCCAGCGAAGACCGCACTTGATCAGGTGCCAGTACTTCTCCTTCAATTTCACTGGACTTCACAATTTCGCTGGTCAGCGTTTGCAGTGCAGCACCTTCGCGAAAGCGGAAACCTAATGCTTCC
>Ga0105096_10000134_pt1 | contig 19714 bp, 13 predicted proteins | sample PPLLak3cmMay2015_FD_87036 | JGI IMG/M metagenome (GOLD analysis project Ga0105096, IMG submission 87036) | Freshwater sediment microbial communities from Prairie Pothole Lake near Jamestown, North Dakota, USA - PPLs Lake P7 Core (1) Depth... | ecosystem: Environmental > Aquatic > Freshwater >... | reverse complement strand
GGAAAACCTCGCCAGTATGGAAAATACAGTGGGCACCGTGGTGACGATCCTGGAATACATCGACCGCCTCGATAGTTCCCTGGAGGAGATCAACTCCGGCTCAGCCGCAATCAGTTCCATCATCCGCAGCGTCGATGAGGCTGCCGGCCAGTCCGCGGTCAGCGCCCTGCATATGAACAGCTCGATGACGCAAATTCGCGAGCGAAACATGGAGATTGGCAAATACAGCGAATCTACCAGGCTGGGCGCCGGGCGCCTGCAGCGGACCATGCGCGATGCATCCGACAGCCTGGGTAGGTTCAGGCTTGGCACCCACCGGGCGGCCGCTGAGGCCAGGCCGGTATCCGCCGAGGACCTCGAGCGTATCGCCGTGGCCCCAAGGGTTTACCGCGAGGCGGATATGAGTGCAATGGAGCGCGCAGATCGAGTCGCGGCGACAGTTTAAGCGGTCATGCGCTTTGCTGAGGGCTATTGCCCCGGCGCAACTACAGAAATCGTAATTGGAGGTGGATCTAGTGGCTGGTAAACCGGATATCGTTGCCCTCAAGTGGGTCGTCGGGCTAATGAACAGGCAGGCGGAGAGCGCCGAGGCTGCCCTTGTCGAGTACAGCAATAATCCGGCTGATAAGAAGCCGTTGTTGCAGTGCATGTGGGCGGTACACCAGATTACCTCTACCCTGCGGGCCCTGGGCATGAAAAAGGGCGAGATGCTTACCCTCGAGATGGAGCGCAGCCTCAATTACATCTACAAGGAAAAGGTCGCCGGAGAGCGACGCAAGCTGACCATGGGCGGCCTGATGCAAGCACTCAAGATGTTGCCGGCATACCTGGCCCATACCCAGAATGCCCGCCAGGACACCGGGCAGGGCCTGGAACAGCACATCAATGACCTGCGTCGCTGGCTGGGCGAAAGCCCGCGTCCGCGCGCCTACTTCTTTCACATGGAGCTTGCGCCTGGTGCCGGGATAAGCGCGGGGGCAACCGGCGCGTCAGATGAGGAGGTCAGGAACCACGCCAATGTAATGCTGGCCCTCTACCTGGAGATGGCGAAGCTGGCGCTGCGTCGCCGCAATGTCACCGAGGGCATGAAGACGGTTGCCCGGATCTCACGCAAGATGCAACTGCTGTTTGCCGGGACGGTGGCGGAGCGCTTCTGGCTTACCATGATCGGCCTTTGCGAGGGCATAGCCGGTGGCTTGATCGTTCCGGATGAGTGCATTGGCCAGATATTCAAGACCGGCGCGTTTCTTATCAAGTTTGCCCGGGAGAATGGCAGTCGGATCGACACCACGGTGGACTTCGATGACTGCCAGCAGCAGATGCTGTTCTATATTGCCTCCTGCAAGGCCAGGCCCGTCCACATAGCCCACATCAGGAAAGTCTTCGGTATCGACGAGAGGACGATTGAAAAGGCCAACCGCGGCCTGGTGCACATGGATGCCCTGATTACCGCGCTTACCGGCGCAATGAACCAGCTGGAGCGGGTGGTGCAGTTTTTCAGTGCCAACGACCCGTACAAGGCGGGAGACCCAAGTGATTCGGTCCAGTTCGATACCGCCCTGGATGGTATCGAAGGCGCTGCGCTGCGCCTGGATGCGGCAGGCCAGCAAAAACATGCCCAATCCCTGCGTCGTTCGCAACAGAAGCTTGGCGAACTCTGCCGGGGTCTCCACCGGGATACCCAGGCGCAACACGAACTGGCAGTCAACGACATCATCAGGAGTATCGTCGATGTAAAACTCGACATCGAGCACAAGCTCCAGCACGGGCTTTCCATAACCTACTCCAGCAAGGAGTATGAGCTGCGCCAGAGCGTGGTAAGCGCAACCTTCAACCACATGAGCCTGGTGGAAAACTACCTGCACCAGATTCTGCGCCGCAAGGCCCTGGCCAGTGCCCTCGCCAGGAAGTCCTCCAGCGAGGAGGGGCTGGCGCAACTGCTGGTGGCGCTGAGCCGGCACCTGAACAAGACCGACAAGGGTCATGAGGAGCTGCGGCAGGCTGTAACCGATGCAGGCAGGGGTGAAGCTGATCGGGACCGGTTGTATCAGCTGGCCAGGGCATACCTGGATGGACTGGACGATGTCCCGGAGCGCAAGGCGATCGACCTCTCCCTGCAGCTGCTCGAACATATTTCTGGCGCCCTGTGCTTCGCCGGGATGGCCCGGGAAGGCCAGGTGATCGAACAGTGCCGCCGCTGGCTGGGGGTTGCCAGCAGAGCCGGCAGCGTGCGCGAGGATGATGCCTTCCGCTGTTTCGCCGATGCCTTCGCCCAGATCGAGTTGCATTTGCAGCGCTCGCTCGCCGATCCGCTTGACGACACCTCCTATTTGATCACCTTGGCCGAGCAGCGCGCGGCCGAACTGGAGAAGTGGCAGGAACAGGCATCACCCGGTGCCGAGGTTACCAATCCGGTTCGATCCGATGCCGTCAACCTGGTCCAGGACGCAGAGATTTCGCCCGAGTTCCGGGAGGTGTTTATCGAGGAATCCGATGAAATCGTCCGCGAATTGATCAGTTGGACCGACGCATGGATGCTGGATCCGCAGCCGAACGAGCTGTTGCGGGATATAAGGCGACATTTCCACACTTTCAAGGGGAACGGGCGTGCGGTTGGCGCTAACATTTTAGGTGAGTTGGGTTGGGCGGTGCAGGACATGCTGGACCGGGTGCTCGATGGCGAACTGGCCGCGGGCGCAAGGCTGCAGGAATTGCTGCAACAGGTGGTAGCGGCACTGCCCTCGCTGGTTGAGTCGTACCGGAATGCAGGTGAGCTGGATATAGCCAATGTCCGCCACCTCACCAATCGCTGTTTCCTGGCGGCGAAGTCCGGCAGCAGGCAGGCGGCCCGTGAATTCCAGGCCGCGGATACCCCCCGGGCTTCCGCCAGGCTGGCTAGCCCGGTAGCCGTTACCGGTGGCATCACCCATTAGGTTCACAGGCGACACAGTCGACTGCCAATAGGGACAGTGGAGGTAAGCAGTGTATACAGACATGAATACAGAGATGCGCGGCGGCTCGGAGTCAGTCGATCCCGCGGCGGATTCTCGCGAGAGCGAGCTTGGCTGGTTGCTCGATATGGACCTGTCGGAGCCGCAGGAGAAGCTGTTTACCGTTGAACAGGCGACATCTGTCGACACCAGCCTCACTGAGTATGAGCTGGAAGTGGCGCGTCGCCCGATGACACGCGGCGCGATTGGCGCTGACGATCTGGCATCCTATGTCGATGAAGAGATCGTCATTTCCTCGGAAGCACAGGGCAGTGACATCTATGTCAGTAATTCACCGGCCCCTTCCGCCAGGAATGGCCGGGAGAACCAGGAGCTGATGGCGATAGATTTCTCCAGGCCGTCCCCGGCAGATACCGTCGATCCACAATTAGGGCTCAAGGAGGGTCTGGATATCCTCGGCCTCGCGGAACAGGATGATATAGGCGAGAAGTTCCTGGTGATCAAGCGCCCGCGGAGCACGGATGGCAGCGAGCTGGATATTGCGGCGATGGCAGCCGGCGGTAGCGCCCCTACGACTGTCGACGAGGTTCCACAGTCGCCTGCCATGTTGAGCGATGCCCCGGTGCTGAGGCTGGTCAAGGCGCGCGCGCCACAGCCGGTTGCCAATGACCCGACCACTGATCACGTCGCTGCCCGGGTAGCCGGCCTGTTGCCGGCTCTCATGGACGAGTTGTGCACTGTGGTGAATGAGCGCCTCGCGATGCTGGGCCTTGCGATGGACTCCGTGCGGGCCGAGTTGAAGATGGCGCGCGACCAGTCGCATGCGGACGAACTGTCGAACCAGGGATTTGGCCCCCTGGTCGCAATCTGTTCCAGGCACCTTGGCACACTGCAGCAATTGCGCCAGCTTGATGTCGATGCAATGTATCTGCGCCTGCTGGATGCGGGCGATGGGCAGTTGCGCAACACCCTGTTCGATGAGGATTCGGTCTCGACCGATCCCGCGGCGGAATATGTGGAGTTTGACAGCCCGCTGGAGCAGCTGGAGACATTCCTCTCCGATATGGCCGCGGATACAGCCATGGCATCGCAGGACGACACGTTCACCGGCGAAATTGCTCAGCCCCACGCTCTGCAGTGGCAGGGCAATGACGCCGATATAGATGAGGTTTTCGCTGATTTCGGCGCATCAGCCGCTACCGCCAGCGGTGATGAATTCATTGCCGACCCCGCCGCGTCGGCCCTGGCCGAGTTCCTGGACGCTGACTCCTGCGACATCTTTGCGGAGGATTTCTTCGCTGACGAGAGCCTGTCCGGGTTTGGAATGGTCGCTGACACGGCCGAAATCGCTGCAGGCCCGCAAGCGGACATCGACGAGCTGTTCGAAAGTCTGGGCATCGAGACTGTTGAAGCCGATGAGATATGCGGTGTTGGCGTCGGCGAGTTCTCCGCAGCTGCTGGGCACCTGCAACTGGTACCCCCGCTGGAAATGGCCGCCACGGCGCAGTCGCTAGCCCAGGCTGAGGCGGCTGATGGTGCTGACTTCTGCTGCGTTCCCGCGGGTATCGTCTTCGCCGAGGCCAGCCTGGGCGGTGGAGAGATTTTCTCCGATTTCCTCGATGCGTTTGTCGAGGAGGGTTCTTCGGAACTGGAGAAACTCGAAGACGCGGTTGCCCGTTGGGAGAAGGACCTGGCGTGCGACGACGCCTATGCGGCGGTAAGCCGGATCCTGCACACCATCAAGGGGATAGCCAAGGGCGTTGGCCTGCAGTTCTACGGTACCCTGATCCATAATTTTGAAACCCTGCTGAGTGCGCTGCCCAGGCCCCGGACCGGATCGGAAGGGGACTATTTCCGCATTGTGAACGCCTGGCTGGACGCCTGTGTCCGGGGCCTTGATCATATCCAGGATTCGAGGGGGGACATCCCCAACACGCTGCCCCAGGGCGCCAGGCCGGAGCCGGTGGCAGCCCGCGAATCCGCTGTGCAGTCGGTCGTCGAGGCTACCCCGGAGCCGGCCGCTGCGGCGCCGGCGCCGCAGCCGGTGTCCGAGGCCAACGATGTGCGGGCCAGGCAGTTGTCCAAGAAAATGGCGGACGAGGGTGCGCGTGCACTCGCCGCCCAGCAATCGGTGCGTATCACCTCCGAGAAGCTGGACCACCTGCTCAACCTGAGCAACCAGGTCCAGCAGCTCAGCGTGCGCACGGCACAGAGCGTGACTCGCAGCAAGCGCTCGTCCTCAGAGATGCAGGGCCGGCTGGTGTCCTTGCGAGCGCATATTGCCGCCATCGCCGATCGCGCCCTGCGCAGTGTCGCCGCCAAGGGGGTGCAACCCGGCGCCCCGATGGACGCGCTGGAAATGGACCAGTATTCAGAATTGCAGGAGGCCGCGAATATCCTGCGCGAAGGCGTGGAGGACCTGGCCGACCTGGTGGATTTCGCCACCCGCCAGAACATCCAGGTGGAGGCACTGCTCAAACAGCAGACCCGGGTTATCTCCTCAATAGGCTCCGCCATCCGCAGTGCCCGGGTCGTGCCGGTATCGCGCCTGATGCCGGGTCTGCGCCGCCTCGTGCGCACCCTGAGCGTGGACCTCGACAAGTCCGTCTCCTTCCAGGTACTGAACGAGCTGGGAACCCTGGACCGCGATGATTACGCCCGCTGCCAGACGATCCTGGACCATATGGTGCGCAATGCCCTGGACCACGGGATAGAGCCTGCCGCTGAGCGTGGGGCCGCTGGCAAGCCCGCGGAAGGGCTGGTGACGATCGATATCCGCAAGGCGGGAGCCGATTCGGTGATTACCCTCACGGACGACGGCCGCGGCATCGACCCCGAGAAGATGCGCGAGTCCGCCATCAGGAAGGGCCTGGACCTGGATGTGGACGCCCTCACCGATGCCGAGGCGACTCGCCTGATCTTTCACAAGGGCTTTTCTACCGCGTCCTCGGTCAGCCAGATTTCAGGCCGGGGCGTGGGTATGGATATCGTCCTCACCGAGCTGCAGGAGATGGGCGGCGATATACAGATCAACTCGGTCCCCGGGCGGGGTACCTCGTTCCATATCCGCGTGCCCTCCTCGATCACCGTCAATGGCGCGCTCCTGGTCAGCGCAGGGGAACACTCCTACGCCATTCCACTGGGTGGCCTCATCGCGGTTGAACAGGTGCCGGTAGCAGAATTCTTTGCCGCAGTGAATGACAATACGCGCCTGACTGTCGCGGGCATGGAGTGCGAACCGGCTTATCTTGCGACCCTCTGCCATACCGGCCATGCCCTGGACGCCAAGACCTGGCGCACCAGCGTCCCGGTGATTGTCGCAGGCTCCCCCGAGCGCTATATGGCTATCGCCATAGATGATGTGGAGGAAGCGCTTGAACTGGTGATCCGCTCGCTGGGCCCACAGTTCTCCACGGTGCCGGGCGTGGCCGGGGCGGCCACCACCGCGGCCGGGGAAGCCATCGTGGCACTCGACCTGAACCTGCTGGTAGCCAGCGTTCCTGCAGGTGGCAGGTCTACCCTGCATGTCGATACGCCGCGGGAGGAGAACCTGCTGGTCATGGTAGTGGATGACTCGCGCACCCAGCGCATGGTTGCCACCAGTCAGCTGGAGACCGTCGGGGTGGACACCATTACCGCTGAAAACGGCGCGGTTGCGATCGACCTGCTCAACACTGCCGAACGCCTGCCGGACATTATCCTCATGGACGTCGAAATGCCGGTGAAAGACGGCATCCAGGCACTGCGGGAGATTCGCAAGTCCGTGCGCTTCGGGCACATACCGGTGATCATGATTACCTCCAGGACCGGCCTGAAGCATCGCGCCATGGCCCAGGCCGCCGGTTGTAACGGCTACATGGGCAAGCCCTTCAACTTCCGCATGCTGATCGGCCAGGTCAACGAGTTGACGGGCTACCGGCTGCAACTGTCCTGAGGGCACGATATGAGCACAGGTTCCGCAAGTTTTTGTGTGTTGATTCCCTGTTCCTCGGGGGTGTCCTGGGCCATACCGCAGCGCTGCCTCGGGGAGATCGTGACGGTAGCAGCCGCGGATGACTTGCCCCCGCAGGCTATCAGCTGGCGCGGAGAGAGTATTCCCGTGGTCGATTTCGGGCGCGACGATGCGCTGCCATGGCGTGACCAGCGCAGCGACACGGGCTTGGTGGCCATCGTACTGGGGCAGCGCGATGAGGCGTGCAGCTATTTCGGCGTCGCTGTTCGCGGGGGCAATCTCGGCGTCAGCTCGCTGGCGGATGAGGAGATCGAGGATATTCCCGAGCCGCTGCCGGACTATGCAGCCGCGGCATTTCGTATGAAGGGAAATGTATACCAGGTGCCGGACCTGCTTGCACTGCAAAGGGCAATAGGCGCCGGCGCAAGCATCGCGCACTGACAGCCTCTCCACAACAACGGACACTTGGAGTCACAGCTTGGAACAATTGCAATTGGATCGCCTGGTGGAGCGCCTGGAAGGTGCATTCGGCGAAGAGCTGCCTTTCTCCTCCGGCGAACTGTCGCAGGGGCAGGTTGAGGTGTTGCGTCAGGTATTTGGCGATGACGGCTACCAGTCCTACCTGCAGGACCAGGTGAACCGCCAGATCATCCGCGATTTCACCGTCAACGCGGTGATGCTCGGGTTCCTGCCGGAGCAGAGCGTATCCGGCATCTCCCGGCAGGTCGCCTCGCGGGAGGGTCGGGCAGCCCTTTCCCTGCACATGTTGATGAGCTCGGTGGAGCAGGCGGCCGAACTGATGGCGCCGCAGGAGCCTGAGCAGTTGAGCAGGCTCAAGCCGGGCCTGAAGCTGCCGCCCTATATCAAGTTGATCCATAGCTGATTAAAAAAATGGCAGTAAAGTCGATACTAAAATGATAAATCGGATAAAAAAATAAAAAAAAGGTATATAAACTAGAATAAAGTGAAATAAGAATAAAAAATGGCACTCTCGTCGTTGCTGTCCTCCCCCCCTCCACCCTATAACAGAGTCGTCGCCCAACACTGGCGACAGGAGAGGGGAGCGGGACGGTAACCAGGTCCAGCCCCCATACCGGTGCAGCCACATAAGACTTGCACCCAACGTATCGGAGAGCAGGCCATGTTGACTTTAACCCCCACCGCAGTTGTGGACATCAATCCTGGTGACCAGCTGGAAGTATTCGCTGTCATCGAAGGCAAGAAAGTATTTCTGCCCCCGGAAGCCAATTATGTGATGCAGGACAAGCGGGGCATCTGGTATTACAGCGCCCGCAAGCCGCGCCCCAAAGAGGGTGACTGGACGCCGAACAAGACCAGCATTGCCTGTCGCCACGACGGCGGTTTTGTCCGCGCCCTGAAAACCCCCACCAAGACACCCTGGCTGGATACCTGCCAGCGAACGGTGCGCATGGTGTGTGGTGTGAAGGGCGAGAGCCGGCGGCCGGCTGACTGCTGATCTGGGCGCCAGCGGCTGCACAGGCGCTTGATTGAGCCGCTCCAGTCCAGGTTCAGCCAGGCGGCAAAGTAGTACGTTGCACCGGCAAACAAAGCCGTGGTAGGTTTGTCGGCAAATCGATACAGCAGTTTTCCCAGCCTGGGACACGGATTCGGGAAATGACCATTGCCGGTAAAATCAACGCCCTTGTACTGGCCATCACCGCGTTCCTGGGCGCACTCGCGACCGGCTTTCTGGCGGATCGGGAGTTTCGGATCCAGCGCGACACCGTAGTCGAGCAGACCCTCGCGCTGGCAGCGGGCCTCCCTGAACTGCAGGTCGATCTGTATTTTCAGGATAAGGCCGGCGTGGACCGTTCGCTGCGCCGTTTTCTCGAGCCTTCACCAGTTTCCTACGTCGTACTTTACAGTCCCAGCGGGGTTGTCATGGCCCAGCACAGCAGAGCCGCGCCTGCCGCATCCACGCTGCCCCCATTCTCGCTGTTGCGCAACCAGCTCGGCCCCTCCGAGGTCGCACAGACGGTTCTGGATGGCGATAGCCACGCCAGCGGTCGCAGCCTGTTGCATGCCCTGTTGAACGCAGACCGGAAGATTCACCTATCGATACCCGTGTTTTCAGCCCTCAATCCGCTGGAAAAAAATCGTACCGTAGCTGATTTCGGGGCTGCGCTGATGCAGCCCGAGGCGGTGGGCAGCCTGTTTATCATCGGCTACCTGCAGGTTGCCATCAGCCTGAGGGCAATTCTGGTCGGGGTGCTGCCGCTTATCTTCACCACCCTTGTCGTTTCCCTGTCACTCCTGGCCTTATCGAGTTACCTGACGCTGACGATCACCCGGCGCATTACCGCGCCGCTTTCGAACATGGCCCGGGTGGCAGACGAGATCGCGGCGGGCAAGCTGCAGCACTCGGTACCGGTTGAGGGAACCGGTGAGATCCGGGATATCGCCACTCTCCTCAACGGCATCATCAGCGGCCTGAGCAGGTACAAGACCAGGATGGATGTCGATCATCAATTGCTCAGTATGAAAGTCGAGGAACGGACCTCCCAGTTGACCAGGCGCAATGAGGAACTGAACCAGGCGGTGCTGGAAGTGACCGAGACCAAGGACCGGTTGCGGCAGATGGCCTACTATGACAGCCTGACCGCGCTGCCAAACCGGCGCCTGTTCACCGAGCAACTCGACCTCTTGCTGCGCCTCGCCAAGCGCAATGGGGAGACCCTCGCCCTGCTGTTTCTCGACCTCGACAATTTCAAACGTATCAACGACTCGCTGGGACACAGTGCCGGTGACCAGTTGCTGCGGGAAGTGGGAGCCCGCCTTAGCAGCTGCGTCCGCGACAGCGACATCGTGGCACATTACGTGGAATCCGGCCCGAGAATCGATGTCTCACGCCTGGGCGGTGATGAATTCACGGTAGTGCTCAACCAGATAGACTGTGCGGAATCCGCCGGTATGGTCGCCCAGCGCCTGCTCACTGCGCTGGGCCAGCCCATCCTGATTGGCGGCCATGAACTGGTGGTTACGCCCAGCATAGGGATCGCCCTTGCCCCGGCAGACGCGAGCGATGTGGACGGCCTGCTCAAAGCCGCGGACACGGCCATGTATCACGCCAAGGCCGCCGGCAAGAATAACTGCCTTTTCTACCACGGTGACATGGATGCCGCCGGCGTCGAGCGCCTGCAGCTGGAAGCGGATATTCGCCGGGCCCTGGAGCGCAATGAGTTCACCCTGCATTACCAACCCCAGGTGGACACCCGCAACGGCACCGTGGTGGGGGCCGAGGCACTGGTGCGCTGGGAGCACCCTGAAAAGGGCATGATCCCTCCCTTCCGGTTTATTCCACTCATGGAGGAGATGGGGTTTATCGGCGCCCTGGGCGAATGGGTGCTGCGGGAGGCCTGCGCGCAGATGAAGGCCTTCGAGGCCAGGGGCGTGAAATTGCCCAAGGTGGCGGTAAATGTTTCCGCCCTCCAGTTCAATCCGGCCTTTATCCGCAGCGTGAAGGCTGTGCTGCAGGAAACGGGACTGGCCCCTTCGAAACTGGAGCTGGAGCTGACCGAGGGTGTGGTGATGGGCGACGCCCACGGCACCATAAGGGCGCTGGCAGAGCTCAAGGATATGGGAGTCAGCCTTTCAATCGATGACTTCGGTACGGGCTATTCGTCCCTGAGCTACCTCAGTCGCTTCCCCCTGGATGAATTGAAGATCGATCGCAGTTTTGTCATCGGCAGCGACAAGAGCGCCAACGACGCCAGCCTGGTGATCGCCATCATTGCCATGGCCCGCAGCATGAACCTGCGACTTGTTGCCGAGGGAGTGGAGACCCATGAACAGTACCACTTCCTCACCGGCAACGGCGCGCATGTGATCCAGGGTTACCTGTTCAGCAAGCCGGTCCCTGCGGCGGAACTGGAGCCCCTGCTGGCGCCCTGGCACTTCATGCGGCAGATCCAGGCTATCACCGCCAAAGTGGCGGAGGCAAAACCCAGGCTGGTGGAGGTGGGAAAGCTGTAAAGCGTTCTCATTGTGTACGGCAGGGCAGGCTTATGGCGACTGCGAGCCCGGTGGCGGTATTTTCCGCCCAGATGCGCCCGCCGTGCCGCATGATGGCCCGGCGGGCGATCGCCAGGCCCATGCCGTAGCCCCCGTGATCCCGTGACCGCGCGGTGTTGGTACGGTAGAAGGGCTCGAAGATTTTCTCCAGTTCAGCCTCCGCAACGCCGCCGCCGTGGTCCTTTACCCCGATGAGGTAGTGGTCCCCGGCCTGGCTCGCCAGCAACTGGCCGATCAACTCCTCCAGGCGTTCCGTCTCCCGTTCGATGCGCTGCAGCTCGGTGCCGCCGAAGGTGGCGCTGCGGTCGGCGCTGTCGAGGCGGGTCCTGCCCACGAGCAGTTGCGTATCGGCAGCGTCAGCACTGCCGCCGCGGGAGCGACGCAGCAGGGCGCACAGTTCCCGGTCATCGTCGATGATCAGTATCGTTGCGGTCACGGCGCTCCCCTGTGTCTGCCCGGGGCCAGTGTCTATAACAGCGAGGGACTTGTCACCCGCCGTTCACCCGCCAGGACAGTTCTTAACAATTCTTTACGGGGTGATCGAGCACATTTACCCCCGGCTGCCCTAGACTGGGTCCCGAGGCTGGCAGGTACGACCTGGCCAGCGTGTCGTCAACTGCAGGGGAGAAACGAAATGAACCGTAAACTGAAGATATGGCTGTGCGCTGCCGCTCTGGCCGCCGCTAACGGGGTGTCGGTGGGAGCCTGGGCCATGGGGCCGCAGGCCGAAGGCACGCAGCCGGATCCGGGCCGGATCATGGCCCAGATGGGCGAAAAACTGGACCTCAGCGCCGATCAGCAGGCGAAGATCAAGGAGCTGACCAGCGCCGCCAGGCAGGCCAGTGCGGCGGACCACAAGCGCATGCAGGAGCTGCGCACCGAAATGTCGGCGATGCGCGACAGCTTCGATGCAACCCGGGCGCGCAAGACCGCGGATGAAATCGGCCAGGTCACCGGCCGCCTGGTATTCCAGGCCAGTGAAACCTGGTCCCAGGTGTACCAGGTGCTGAATGCGGAGCAAAAGGCCAAACTGGATGAAATGATCGCGCAGCGGGCCCAGGGCCGCGGTAAATGGCGCGCGGGTGGCGAAAAACCCGCGCCCTAAAGCTGTTCCACCGACAGGCCCAGTTCCTCCCGCAGGGGGGCCGTGGCTTCCAGCTGGCTGCTGTTGGTGATAATCGCGGTGCTGGCGCGTTCCGGGCGCAGGTAGGTCCCGGTGACGCGGCGCAGATCCTCGAGGCTGACCGCCAGCACCCGCTGGCGGAACTGCTCCCGCTGGTCGTGACTGCGGCCGAACAGGCGGTTGTGAAAATGCTGCTTGGCCTCCCCGGCCGGCGAGCCGGGTTTATCCAGGCTGCCGATGACGCCCAGGATCGCTTCTTCCAGCGCGCGGTACTCGTGCTTGCTGTCGAGCATCCAGGTGATGGCGGCATCGAAATCCTGCAGGGTCTCCGCCAAGCGCGGATCGCGGTAGGAATAGAAGCGGAAGGCGGCGATACCGGAATCCTGGGAAGCGCCGCCGCCATAGGCACCGCCCTGTTCCCGGATGGCCCGGTGCAGGAAGCCGTTGCGCAACAGGCCGCCCAACACCGTCAGTGCAGCGGCATCCGCATGCTGCACCGGTACTGTCGGGTAGGCCCTCGCGCAGAAATTCACCTGGGTGTTGGTCAGCCACAGTTCGGCGCGCCGCTCGCGGCAGGGCGCCAGGCTGAAGGGCGCTGCACCCTTCTCCGCGGGGGAGCCGCCCCAGGACTGCGCGGCCAGGGCTGCGACGTCCGCCGTCCTGTGATCCTCCGCAACCACCAGCAGCTGGCGGGGCATGGCCGCGACCTGCCGGTGCAGGCCACTGAGCGTTGCCGCGAAGTTGGCCAGGGCCTGCTCGTCGCGCAGGCTGTCGTCCAGTGCCCGCAGGCTGCGAATACCCGCCAGCCCGGAGAGCTCGTGATTGAGGCGGGCCAGCGGACTCATCCCGGCGCAGGCGGCGGCCATCGCCAGGCCGTGCCCGTTGCCGGTGATCGACTGCTCGCGCCGTGCGCGCTGCTGGCTGACCAGCTCGCGCATGCGATCGTGTTCATCCAGCCGCACTGTCTCCAGGGTGTCGCGCATCAGCCGGGCCTGTTCCTGCGCGTTGCGCAGCAGCGCCTTGGAGGAGAGCACGAGGCGGGCGCTCACGGCCTGCTCGTCATCCACCGCACCGCGCATCGAGGAGTAGGCATGGATGGAGCCCACGGTGGCGGACTGGCGGTGCTGTGCCTCCAGGTAGTCGCTTTCTCCCAGGCCCAGTTCGGTGAGGATGTGGGTGTACAGGGGCAGGGCCTGCAGCTGCGCCGGCGCAAGCTTCGGCAGCGACATCACCACCTGCTGGTAGACCAGGCCGTTGGTGCCCTGGCCATACGTGGTGACTGGGATGGTCAGTGGGACGCCCCCAGGGCTGCTCTGCTCGAAGGCGAGGTCCGGCAGGCTTGCGGGAACATCGCTCAGTTCAACCTTCGGCAGGATGTCTGCAGCATCGGTTCGCTGCTGGCGGTGGGCCAGATCCTCCGCCAGCCTGAGTACCTGGGCGCGGGCCTGCCCATCCATGGAGGCCTTGATGGCGGCAAGTCGGGCGGCCTCGGCAGCATTGCGCTGCGCGGACAGCTGCGTATCAGGCGTCATCACCAGGGTCACCCGGTGCGGATTGTCCAGTAGCAGGCGCCTGGCCAGCTGGCGGATGTAGTGCGGGTCCTCGATGCGCGCGCGCAGCAGTGCAATCACGGGCTCCAGGTCCAGCACGGCGATCGGGTCGCTGTAGTGGGTGGCGCACCCCAGTGCCTGCAGGATCAGTTGCAGGCCGTAGGGGTAGCCGTCACCACTGATTTCGCGCTGGTGTAATTCCAGCTGATGCAGCACCGCTTCCATGCGGTCGTGGCTGACGCCCTCGCTGGCCACACGCTCGATGACGCCCAGCACCAGTGCCTCCAGCGCGTCCGTGTTCTCGGCCTCGCTGCCCTCGATACCGCAGCAGAACACCAGCTCCCGCATGCCGTCCTCCAGGCCGCACAGGGGCGAGGGCGACTGGCCCAGTCTGGTGGTCTCCAGCGCCTGTTGCAGCGGTGATGCGCTGTTGTCCAGCAACACGCTCGACAACAGCTGGGCTTCCAGCAACTGCTCCAGGTCGGTGCTCTCCCCGAGTAGCCAAGCGATCACGATATGGGCTTTTTTGTCCGTGGGCCCGTTTTCATCGTAGGCGTAGCGGCCGGACACCCGCAGGGGCGCCTGCAGGCGCTGTTCCGGCTGCACCCGGATGCGCAGGTCCTGCCTGCTAAAACGCTGCAGGGCTCGCTGTTCGAACACGGCCTGGTGATCGGATGCAGGAATATCGCCAAAGGTCATGAAGATCGCATTGGTCGGGTGATAGTGGCTCTGGTAAAACGCCTTGAGCTGGGCGTAACTCAGGTCCGGGATGTGCTCGGGGTCACCGCCGCTGTTGTAGTGGTAGGTGCTGGTAGGGAACAGGTGTTCGCACAGGGTTTTCCACAACACGCTGCTGACGGAACTCATGGCCCCCTTCATCTCGTTGAACACGACGCCTTTGAACACCAGGTCGCTCTCGGGGTTGCCGGCTTCGGCAAATTCCACCCGGTGCCCTTCCTGGGCGAAGTCCAGCGGGTCGAGCCGGGAGAAGAACACCGCGTCCAGGTAGACATCCAGCAGGTTGTCAAAATCCTTGCGGTTCTGGCTGGCGAAAGGGTAGGCGGTCCAGTCCGAGCTGGTGAACGCATTCATGAACGTGTTCAGGGAGCGCCGCAACATCATGAAGAACGGGTCCCGCACGGGGTAGCGCTCGCTGCCGCACAGGGCGGTGTGTTCGAGGATATGGGCCACGCCGGTGGAATCCTGCGGCACGGTGCGCAGGGCCACCAGGAACACGTTCTCACTGTTGGGTGACGCCAGGTGGTAGTGCACGGCTCCGGTTTGCCTGTGCTCGTACTGCTCCACCGTGATATTGAGGGAGTCGATGGTCTGCCGGCGTATCGGCTGGAAGGCCGGGTGTGCCATGGGAAGTTCGGTGCTGCCAATACTCATCAGGCGTCCTTGGGGCAAGTTGAAAACAAGAGATGAAAATGCAAAGTCGTTTGTTTGACAGGGCGACAGTGTACCGCTATTTGGCAGCAGCCGGTGCGGGCGCGGCCGCGGGCACCGGTTCTATCCGGTACAAAAACGGCCAGTTCTTGCCGGTGACCCAGATGCCGCCGTCGGCCGGGTTGCGGGCGATGCCGTTGAGGACATCATCCCTGGGATTCATGCCCGCCGGGCGCTGCATGATGGGCAGCAGGCCCTGCAGGTCGATACTGGCTTCCACCTTGCCGCTGACCGGGTCGATGATGACGATGCGGTCCGTCATCCACACGTTGGCCCAGATGCGGCCGTCTATCCATTCCAGTTCGTTCAGGCGGGTGACGGCTGTGTCCCCCTCGGTCACGTCGATGGTGCGGGTAATTTTTTTTTCGGTCGGTGAGATAAAGAAAAGGCGGCTGCTGCCATCGCCATAGATGAGCTGTTCGCCATCGTTGGTTATGCCCCAACCCTCGCCGGGAATCCGTATGCGCTCAATCACCTCGAGGCTGTCCCTGTCGTACACCAGCAGCAGGCGCTCGCGCCAGGTCAGCTGGTACACCCGATCTCCAAGCACCGTCAGGCCCTCGGCCCACAGCCGCGGGTCCATTTTTTGTTCACTGTCGAGTGCGCCGCTGGCGAAATCGAAGCGCAGCAGGCGGGACTTACCGTAGCCGCCGCTGCTGGCGTAGAGCTGGCCATCGACGATTTCCAGGCCCTGGACGTGGGTGCGGGGCGCGAGCTTTTTTTGCTCCAGCACCTGGTAGCCGTAGTCCTGCACAGCGCTGGCGCTGTTGGCGACCAGCGCCAGCAGCGCGAGTATCGGCAGTGAGCGGGGCATGACTAGTTCCGGTTGCGGCAGAGGTCGCGGATTATAAACCGCGCGGGCGCCAGGGCGCGACCAAGCTCGCGGCTCAGGGGAGGAGGCTCCGCGCAGATCTGGCTGGCCAGCAGTTCCGCCGCCAACGGCGTGGAAGTCAGGCCGCGGGAACCGTGCGCGGTGCTCAGGAAGAGCCCCGGCAGGTATTGCCCGCGCTGTTCTATCACCTGCCTGGCATTGCTGCGCAGGCCGGCGAAATCCCGCAGGAACGCCGCCCTGTCCGGCACCGGCCCGACCAGCGGCAGGTAGTCGGGGCTGGCGCAGCGGAAACCCACGCGTCCGCGCAGCGCCGTCGGGTCCTGCTGCGCGAGTATCCCCTGCCAGGCAGGTACGGCCCGGGCCAGGGCGCTGAGGTTGCCCTGGTGGTCGCGCACGCGCGGGCCCGGGTCGCTGTCGTCGAGGTTGAAGCTGGCGCCGATGCAGTGATTGCCGGCGCGGGCAGGGGCGATGTAGCCCTCGTGGCACAGCGCCGCGCGCAGTCGACCCAGCTCAGCGGTGCCGGGCAATTGGGTGGTCTGGCCGCGGATGGACCGTAGCGGCAGCCAGTCGAGGCCTGCCAGCCGGGAGCTGCCTGTGCCGGCGGCGATGACGGCGCAGGGGGCTTCCCGGGTTCGCCCCAGGCTATCGGTGGCTCGCCAGCCATCGGCGCAGGCGCTGAGCCCGGTCTCCCCACAGTGATCCAGCACCTGGATGAGAGGGTGCTTCACCAGCGCCCGGCAAACCGCAGCCGGGTGCAGCCAGCCGGAGCGGGGGAACCAGTAGCCCCGGGCTGGCTGATCAATGCCAAGCAGTGCCGAGGCCTGCGCCGGGTCCAGTACCTGGGCCAGCTCCGGCACGTCCGCCAGGGCGACACCCAGCGCGTCCAGCTCCGCCAAATCCGCGCTCTGCGCAAAGCTGCCGCACAGGTCGCCGTCGGCGCCTGCCACCAGTTCACCGCTGGCGAACAGCCCATGGTAGTACGCCGCGCTGAAGCCAAAACTCTGCAGGCTGAAGTCGGTCAATGCCGCATGCCGGCGCGACAGCCGCGTGAACAGGATGCCCTGCTCGTTGCCGGATGCGGCGCCGGCGAGCGCGCCCTGCTCCAGCAGGATGACCTCCACACCGCGGCGGGCGAGCGCCGCGGCGACGCTGCAACCGGCCAGTCCGCCGCCGAGCACCAGGGCCCGTGCGGGCATGCCGCCGCTCGCGGCGGGAATATCCCAGGGCGTATCGCCCGGCGCGGGTGTGGGTACCGCCGCCTGTACGAGCTGGCCGCGCAGGCACTCCCGCTTGTGTCCGTAGCCCGGGACCCGGGCCACCTTGAAACCGGCGCCCGCCAGCTGCCTGCGTACCCGGCCGGCGGCGGTGAAGGTCGCAAAGCTCGCCCCCGGGTGGCTCAGCCGGGCCACCGCATCAAGTATCCCGGGTCGCCACATCGCCTCGTTGCGGGCGGGGGCAAAACCGTCGAGGTACCAGGCGTCCACCAGGGGCAGGCCCCGGTCGGCGAGATCCGGCATGGCATCCGCGACATCTTCCCACCACAGGTCGAGGGTCACGCGCCCTCCCTCCAGCAACAAGCGGTGCTGTCCGGGCACAAGGCCGGGGTAGTGGTCGAGAAGTTGCCGCGCCAGTGGCGCCAGTTCGGGCCAGGCAGCCAGTGCCCTGGCCATGTCCTGCCGCGCCATCGGGTATTTTTCCAGCGCCAGGTAGTGCAGGTCGGGGTGCGCCGCCGGGGCGGTCCGCCACGCTTGCCAGGTCAGCAGGAAGTTGAGGCCGGTACCGAAGCCGGCTTCGGCGATGCAGAAGCGCCGCGTCGGCCAGTCCCGCCAGCGCCCGGGCAGGTCGTTGCCCTGCAGAAACACAAACCGGCTTTCTTCCAGGCCGTTGTCGCGGGAGTAGTAGACATCGCCAAAGGCCAGCGAGCGGGGATCACCGGTCGCGGTCCAACTCACCTCGGCGGCGGTTACCGGCCGCCAGGGCGTGTTGGCACGCTTCATCCCGCGCGGGACTTGAGGTCGATATCCTGCGGCAGCCAGGCGGGGACGTGCGGGTCCTGCTCCGCCATGAGTTCGTCAATCGAAAACAGGTGCAGCTGCGGCGGGCTGTCCGGCGGCGCGTAATACGTGATCAGGAAGTCCCCTGCGTTCAGGTGCTGGGGCAGCTGTATCTCCCAGCGGTTTTCCCTGATGCGCAGCGTGGTCTGCCCGGGTTGCAGGCGAATCCGGGCGACATAGTTATGCTTGCCCACGGGCTGCAGGCTGCGTTGCTCGCTGGCGATGAGATTGCCGAACAGTTCGGTCCTGACCCCGCAGATCGGCGCGATATCGCGGCGGCTCTCCGGGATGCTGGGATCCGTCAGGCGGCGGGTGATCAGGCTGAGTGCGGTGCTGCCCTCGGCGCCGTTGAGTCGGACCTTGTCTGCGCTGAAGGGGATTCGAGCCAGTTTTTCCGCATCGAGCTGGGCGGCTGCCCGGGCGGCCAGCTCCTCTTCAGTGGGCAGGGTGCGGGCCGCTTCCTGTGATTGCGCATAGTAATCGGCCAGCAGGGTGTGCAGCCGCTCCACCTGCTTTTTTTCGCTGGCTGCCGAATGGCCCGGGGTGTTCACCCGCAGCGGCTTGCTCTCGATACCCGCAGTTGGCGCCGGGGCCTGCGACTCGCGCTCCGCGTCCGCGGAACCGGCGTGCGCCAGCGACCCCGCCAGCAACAGGGCGCAGGCAAAGGCCCCCCCTCGCAGCAGCAAGCGGCGTAGCAGGTATCCGATGACCGCAAGAGGCACAGCCATTAACCCAATTCCATAAGGTGGTCGAGGGCAGAGGTTACCAGAGGATTTCACCGGCCTTCCAGCAGCATTGGTGGAAATAGCGACATAGATCACGCCAGGCGGTAGACTTACGCGCTTTCTGCCCCAGCGGGGAATTCTCGGGGATTTTTATGCCGTCAACCGTCCAGCAAACCATTCCCAGGGACAAGTTCCTGGTTATCGCCATCAACCTCCTGCACCGCCATTGTGTGGCCGCGGGAAGAACCCAGGCAAAACGCCTGTTCCAGGATATTCATGCGGGACGCACCGTGCCCATTACCACTGTCAGAATGGAGGACGGGGCCACCGTGGCCTTCAGGCTGTCCCTCGATCACAGTGAATTCGCCGGGCCCCTTAATTTCAGCGCGTTCCGGGGCGGGCTCGGCGTCCTGCTGGGGAATATTTCCCGGGCGCTGCAGGACAAGCGGGAGGTGGCGGTTTTCGGCATGGAGCAGCGCCCCGACTCGGTCATGTTCGGGATCACCGGGGTGACGCGGGATGCTGAGCGCACCAACGTCATGGTGCTGGGCGCGGAGACGGGGGCGGAACCCGGCAAAGTTACGCTGCGGCTGATGTACCTGAATCCCGCCCAGTTTGCCCCCGCGCAGCAGCCGGGGACGGCCTGAACCGCGCCGCAGCGGGAGCGCGAGCATGCACGAGGCGCGCGGGAGCGCCGCGGACTCCCCGGGCACCATTGCAGCGGGGGTGCCCGCCCGGGAGATCCGCATCGAGGACATCAGCTTCCCCGATGACCTGCCGATTGCCGAGCGGCGGGAGGAGATAGCTCGCGCCATTGCCGCGCACCAGGTCGTGATCGTGGCGGGGGAAACCGGATCGGGTAAAACCACCCAGTTGCCCAAAATCTGCCTCGCGCTGGGGCGGGGCAGGGAGAAACTGATTGGCCATACCCAACCCCGGCGCCTGGCGGCTCGCACGGTGGCCCAGCGCATCGCCGATGAACTCAGGACCGGCCTGGGCGACCTGGTGGGTTACCAGGTGCGCTTCACCGACAAGGTATCCGCCGC
>Ga0105096_10000133_pt1 | contig 19794 bp, 18 predicted proteins | sample PPLLak3cmMay2015_FD_87036 | JGI IMG/M metagenome (GOLD analysis project Ga0105096, IMG submission 87036) | Freshwater sediment microbial communities from Prairie Pothole Lake near Jamestown, North Dakota, USA - PPLs Lake P7 Core (1) Depth... | ecosystem: Environmental > Aquatic > Freshwater >... | reverse complement strand
GACCGCAGCGCGGCACAGAACAGGGCGCAGAACGTGGACCGCAGCGCCGTGCAGAACGCGGATCGCGACGCGGCGCGCCAACGCGCGCAGTCCGCCAGCCGCGACAACGCGCTGCGGGGCGCCAACAACCCTCAGGCAGGCGCGCAGGTCGACCGCGGCAGGGCGAGCCAGGCCGCTGCACAACGCACGGGTGGCGGCGGTGGCGCCGCGCGTCCCTCGGGCGGCGGTGGCCCTCGTCCGTCGGCAGGCGGCGGCGGCGGTGGCCGTCAGGGGGGCGGTGGTGGAGGTGGCGGCGGCGGAAGGGGACGTTGAGATGGAGCTCACGAACATGACGAATATCAAGCACCTACTGAGCATCGCCGCGGTGGCGGGAGCGCTGGCCCTGACGCCGGCCGCTGTTGCGCAGAACGCTTACCCCACGCCGGAGGCTGCCGCGGAGGCGCTGGTCGACGGCATTGCGCGGCATGACGAGGACGCGATCAAGGGGGTGGTCGGGGCCGATTACCGGAAGTACATTCCTGCCAGCAACTACGATCCGGAGGATGTCACCAACTTCCTCGAGGCGTGGGCGCGCGGACATTCGATCGTGCCAGCAGGTCCCGACAAGGCGTTTCTCGGTGTCGGGAAAAACGGCTGGACGATGCCGATCCCGATCGTGAAGACAGCGGCCGGGTGGCGTTTCGATACCAGGAGCGCACCGGAGGAAATGCGCGTACGCCGCATCGGGCGCAACGAACTTGCGGCAATCCAGATCGCACTCGCCTACACGGACGCGCAGAAGGAATATCACCAGCGCGACCAGAACGGCGACGGCATCCTGGAGTACGCGGCGCGCGGCCTGTCGACGCCGGGCAAGCGGGACGGGCTGTACTGGGCATCATTACCCGGTGAGCCGGAAAGTCCGATTGGCGCCGAGCTCGCCGATGCGAAGGCCGGTCAGCCGTTCCACGGGTATCTGTACAAGATCCTGACGGCGCAGGGAACGAACGCGCCCGGGGGCGCCAAGAGCTATATCAGGAACGGCCGGATGACCGATGGCTATGCGCTGGTGGCCTGGCCGGCCAAGTTCGACGACACCGGCGTGATGACGTTCATCGTCAATCAGGATGGCATCGTCTACGAGAAGAGCCTCGGCCCGAACACCGGATCCATCGCACGCGCAATGAAGACCTACGATCCGGATTCGAGCTGGCAGAAAGCGCAGGCGGTAAAGTAATCGCCGACCGCCGGCGGGGGGCATCGGCGTCTTGAAACGCGCGTCTCATGTTGGCGCCACCCCGGGTGCACATGAGCGGGAACGCTTCGTAGATGCGGGCGAGCAGCAGCGTCCTGAGGTAGACGCGGTCTCTTGCAGTACGCAACTGTGCACGGCCTGCGGAGGCGGCGGTTCGCCGGGCGACTTTGGCGTGTTCTTTCAACGAGTCCGCGCCGCTCAGCGCGAGGCGATGCGGGGCACTGTTGTTGACACACCATGCATGAGTTCCGGCACGATGATGGCGCTGCCGCGGCAGCGCCCGCCCGGCGGCGCCGACCCCGAGGCGCCGCGGCTGTTCAGCAACGGCCGCATGGCATTCACGCAGGAGATCGAAGGCGGCCGTGCCGTGCGCTACGCCATGGACCGTGCGGCCTTTTTGGAGTGCAAGCGCCTGCCGTTGACGTGCGTCGTTGACGCGCCCCGGCGACGCGCGTAGATTCGTTCGACAGCACGCAAACAATAGTTCGCGTTCCGAATTCGGGACTCGCGGACCCGGAGCGTCGGCAGAGGGGGCGCATGGCGCGGCAACGCGATGAGGGGAGCGACTCTCCCGCACCTTTCACGAACCCGAAGAACCTCCTGCGGTCGCTCGACAAGGGCTTTCGCGTGCTCGAATCGTTCGGCGCAGCCGAGCCCGGCCTCGCGCTTGTCGAGGCGGCGCGCCGCACGAAGCTCGACAACGCGACCGCGTTCCGTTTGCTGAATACGCTTGTCGCGCTGGGCTACGTCGACCGCGTAGCCGGCACCCGCCGCTTCCGGCTGACCTTGAAGTGCCTCGACATCGGCTTCAACGCCGGTGATCCGCATGTCGGCGGAGGAGTTCGTCAAGCGTACGGCGGCACCGGTGCTCGATGCCGCGCGGACTATCGGCAGGGCCATCCAGGCCGGGGGCGCGATCGCGGCCCCCACAACGGCCTGATACTGCGTTCGGTTCCATGAAAGGAGACCTACGATGAGCAAGTGGACCTACAAGGGCATCGTGCCCGCCATGCAGTGCCCGTTCAAGACGGACTATTCGATCGACGAGCCGGAGCTGCGACGCTTCACCGCGTGGCTCGCCCGGCACGACGGCATCAGCGGCCTCACGACCAACGGCCACACCGGCGAGGTGTTCGCGCTGTCGGCGAAGGAACGCGCCACGGTCACGCGCATCGTTGCCGACGAGGTCAACGGAAAACTGCCCGTGGTCTCGGGGATCTGCTGCGAGGGTCTCAACGAGGCGGTCGAGCACGCGATGATGGCGAAGGAAGCCGGCGCGTCGGGGTTGCTCGTGATGCCGCCGCACATGTGGCTGCGCTTCGGGATGAAGCCCGAGCACGTGGTCGAGCATTTCTCCGAGATCGGCAAGCACTCGGGCCTCGACCTCGTGGTGCACATTTACCCGTCGTGGACGCGCGCCGCGTACTCGTGCGAGCTCCTCGCCGAGCTCGCGCGGCTGCCGTGGGTCAAGGTCTTCAAGATCGGCACCCGCGACATGAACAAGTACGTGATGGACCTCCAGGCGATCCGCGAGGCTGCGCCGGAGAAGACGATCCTCACCTGTCATGACGAGTACCTGCTCGCGTCGATGGTCCAGGGTGTCGACGGCGCATTAGTGGGCTTCGCCTCGTTCATCCCCGACCGCATTGTGGCGCTGTGGAGGGCCGTCCAGGCCGGCGACCTCAAGCGCGCGATGCAGCTGCAGTTCGAAATCAATCCGCTGAAGCAGGTCGTCTACGGCTTCGGCGAGCCGACGGGCGAGGCGCACGCGCGGATGAAGACGGCGATGGCGCTGGCGGGAATCCTCAAGTCGCCGGTCGTGCGCCGTCCGACGAATCTGCCCACGGGCACCGACTTGGCGAAGATCCGCGACGCGGTCAGGAATGCGGGCTTGCTCGTGCCGGAAGCGGCGTAACGAACCTCACTAGAGGAAGAACCATGAAAAGGCGCGAATTCCTTGCGAACAGCGGGGCGGTGGTGGCGGGCGGCCTGGTTCCCGGATTGGCATGGGCCCAGCAGGAGCTCAAGTTCCAGGCGATGCCGCTGGGCTCGATCTGGTACGTCTTCGCCGCAAGCTTCTCCAAATACATCCAGCCCGCGCTTCCCGCGGGCGCGAAGATGGACATCGTCGCGCGCGGCGGCGGCATCGGCAACCCGATCCTCGTCAACGACAAGAAGGCCGACATCGCCTTCGCCAACGTCTGCACCTCGGTCTGGGCGATGGAGGGCGAGGAGGAGATCTACAAGGGCAAGAAGTACCCGGACATCAGGGCGCTCCTCGGCGGCCTCAACGAGATCTGGATAATCGCGATGATGACCGAGGAGTACATCAAGCGCACCGGCAACGACACGCTCGAAAAGGCGTTGACCTCGGCCAACCCGCCGCGGGTCATCCTGAAGCCGGCCGGCAGCACCGTGCCGCCGGCGACCCGGATGGTGTTCGAGAGCCTCGGCCTCACCTTCGAGCAATACAAGGCGAAGGGTGGGCAGATCATCCAGGTCGACGTTGGCCAGATCCCGCAGATGATGCGCGACGGGCGCGCCGACCTCTACTTCGAGAGTGCCTCGCCAGGCCATCCGGCGACGCAGGAGGTGTCGCTCACCGTGCCGGTGCGCTTCGTCGACCTGCCGGACAAGTCACTCGCCGTGTTGGCGAAGAACGGGATGAAGATCCACCCGATGCCCGAGTCGTTCAAGGGTCAGAAGGGACCGACCAAGGCGGCCGACTTCGGGACGAACCTCATCGTCAACAAGGACATGCCCGACGCCACCGCGTACGCGATCACCAAGGCCGTGATCGAGAATCGGGACGCCATCGTCGCCGAGCACAAGGCGATGGCGGGGTTCGTCGCCAAGGATGCCTGGCGACCCGAGAACGTGGGCATCCCGCTGCATCCCGGCGCGGTGCGCTACTACAAGGAAAAGGGCTGGATGTAGCCATTCGGGGCGGCCACCGGAGCGAGGGAGGGCAATGGGCGCACCGAGTGTCAACCTCGCCACGGATGGCGTGACCGTGGGGCCGACCGTGGCCGCGGAGGTATCGCTGCCACGGCGGGTGCTGAGCCCGCGATGGCTGACGGCCCTCGCGTGGCTTGGGTTCCAACTCTACCTGCTCTGGGAGCCCGTGCCCCTGCAGATCGCACGCCCCACCCACATCTGCTTCGCGCTCGCGACTGTGCTGTTCTGGTGGCCGCTGCGCGACGCGGGCGCCGGGCGCTGGCGCAGCGCCCTCGACTGGCTGCTGCTCGCCGGCACCGCCGCGGTGCTCGCTTACTACATCGGGGATTTCGACCGCCTCTACACGCGGATGGAGAACGTCGATGACGTGCTGCCGCGCGACGTCGCGTTCGGCACGCTGGTCCTCGTGCTCGTGCTGGAGTGCGTGCGCCGCGTCGTCGGCTGGAGCCTTCTCTGGGTGATCGCCGGCTTCGTCGCTTACGCGTTCCTCGGCCGCTGGTTCCCGGGCTGGCTCGCCTTCCAGGGCTTCGACTACCCGCTGTTCATCGAGATCATGACGATGGCGACGCACGGCATCCTCGGTGTCACCACCGAGACGTCGGTCAACTTCGTCTGGTACTTCATCCTGTTCGGCGTCGTGTACTCGGCGACCGGGGGCGGCCAGCTCTTCATCGACTCGGCGCTGCGGCTGGTCGGCCGCCGGGCGGGGGGTGCCGCGAAGGCGGAGATCGTCTCCAGCGCGATGTTCGGGACGATCAGCGGCAGCGCGGTCGCCAACGTCGTCGCGACCGGCATCTTCACCATCCCGCTGATGAAACGCACCGGGTACTCGCCGGAGGAGGCGGCGGCGCACGAGGCCACCGCGTCCACCGGCGGGCAGCTGGTGCCGCCGGTCATGGGGATCGCCGCGTTCGTGATGGCCGAGCTGCTGGCGCTGCCGTACGCGCGGATCGCAATCGCCGGCGTGATTCCTGCGGCGGCGTACTACTTCGCGCTGTACATGATCGTCGATCTCAAGGCGAAGAACCGCGGCATCGGCACGCTCGGCGAGAGTGACCTCGCCGGCATCGCGCCGATTGCCCGGCGCGCACACCTGTTCGCGCCGCCGCTGGTGCTGATCGCGATTCTGACGACCGACTACTCCGCGACCACGGCAGCGATGGTGGCGTCGGCCTCCGCGCTGGCCATCTGCTACCTGCGGCGCGATTCGCGTCTGTCGCTGCGCGGCTGGGTCGACACGATCGAGGAGGTCGCGCGCCAGGCCGCACAGGTCGCGGTGCCGATCATCGCCATCGGCATCATCATCGCCGTCGCGATCCAGTCGAACCTCGCCCTCAAATTTTCGACCCAGCTGATCGAGCTCTCGGGCGGTACGCTGATCGGCGCGATGCTCGTGATCATCGTCGGCTGCATCATCATGGGCATGGGTCTGCCGACCGTGGCCGCGTACATCATCGGCGCGATCCTGTTCGTGCCGGCGCTGACCAAACTCGGCATCGACGTGCTCGCCGCGCACTTCTTCGTGATGTACTACTGCGTGCTGTCGATGATCACCCCGCCGGTCGCGCTCGCCTCGTACACGGCGGCCGGCATCGCCAAGGCCGACGCGATGAAGACCGGCTGGATCGCCTTCAAGCTCTCGCTCGTCCTGTTCCTGATTCCGTTCGCGTTCGCATTCGACCCGGCGCTGCTCTGGTCGGGGGCGCCCGGCTGGATTGCCCTCGCCTTCGTGTCGATGATGGCGGCGACGTTCGCCTGGGCGGTGTTCCTCGAAGGCTATCTCATCCGGCGCATCGGCTGGGCGCTCCGCCTGCCGTTCGCCGCCGTTGCGCTCGCGATCATTTTCGCGCCGACCGGACATCCCGTGTGGTGGGTGGCGTGCGCTGCAGTGGTCGCGCTGATCGGTGGCGTCGTCGCCGCGCAACGCCGCCGTCCCGCCGGGGCCCAGGCCCGATGAGCGGAGGCGCGACGGGACGCGGCAAGGGGCGCGCCTGGCCTCCCGAAGCGCGGGAGTTCCGCGATCCAGCCACCGGCGCGCGGCTCGTCCGCATCACGAGCCACCCGTCGATTCACCACCATCCGTTCTTCTTCGTCCCGCCCTGGGACGACGCGATGCGGCGGCTTGTCTTCGTCTCGCACCGGACGGGGTCGCCCCAGCTCTTTGCCCGCGACGAGGCGAGCGGCGTCCTGCTTCAGCTCACTGATCGCGGCGACCTCGCCGAGTGGTCGTTCCACCCGTCGCACGACGGCCGCTACGTCTATTTCGTCGCCGGCACGGCCGCGTGGCGGCTCGACCTCGAGACGCTGGCCGAGGAGCGCCTGGTCGACTTCGGGCCCTCCGAGATGCGCGAAGCCGGGATGGTCGGCGCGGCGATGGGCACGACGACGCTCTCGCGTGACGACCGCTGGTGGGCAGTGCCAGTCAAGTCGGGCGCCGGCTCGCGCTTCCACGTGATCGACACCGCGACCGGCGCCGCCACGGTGATCCTCGAGCGCGACACCATCGGCCACCCCCAGTTCTGCCCCGATGACCCGGACCTCCTCTTCTACGCCGGTCCGCACAAGGATCGGCTCTGGCTCATCGGCCGCGACGGCTCGAACCACCGGCGCTTGTGGCAGCGCGAGCACGACCGGCAGTGGCTGGTCCACGAGAGCTGGATCCGGGGCACGCGCGAGGTTGCGTTCGTCGACTGGCCGAACGGCATGCGGGCGGTGCACGCGGACACGGGCGGGATGCGTTGGATCACCCGCTTCCCGGCCTGGCACGCGCACCCGGACGACGCCGGCCTGCGCTTCGTATGCGACACCGCGTTCCCCGACACCGGGATGCACGTGTTCCCGGCCCGCGTTCCGGGCGAGGCGCGCCTGCTGTGCCGCTCGGATGCCTCGTCGGTCGGTGCGCATTGGGCCCGCCCGTTTCCGTACAACGACGGGCCGAAGGAGGTCTACGCGCCCCAGCACACGCATCCGCACCCGCGCTTCTCGCCCGACGGCCGCCGCGTCCTGTTCACGTCCGACGCCTCCGGCCACGCGCAGCTCTGCGAGTGCCACCTCGACGGGGAGTACCCCTGAGTGAAGCTCGACGCCTACAGCCACATCTTCCCGCCGGCGTACTTTGAGCGCATGCGCGCGCTCGCCAAGGACCAGGGCGCGATCAAACGCTGGCTCACCGTTCCGGTGCTCTACGACCTCGACGCGCGGATCCGCATGATGCGCGAGTTCCCCGGCTACCGGCAGATCCTCACGCTCTCCTCGCCGCCGATCGAGTTCGTCGCCGGGCCGCAGGAATCGCCGGCGCTGGCGCGCCTCGCCAACGAGGGCATGGCCGAGATCGTTGCGCGGCATCGCGATCTCTTCCCGGCGTTCGTCGCCTCGCTGCCCATGAACAATGTCGAGGCGTCGCTTGCCGAGATGGAGCACGCGATCCGCGGGCTCGGGGCGAAGGGCATCCAGGTCTTCACCAACGTCAATGGCCGAGCCCTGGACGAACCCGAATTCTGGCCGATCTTCGAGCGTGCGACGAGGCTCTACGACGTCCCGATCTGGATGCATCCGGCGCGCGGCGCGGGACGTCCCGACTACCTGGGCGAGCAGAAGTCGAAATACGAGATCTGGTGGACCTTCGGCTGGCCGTACGAGACCAGCGCGGCGATGACGCGCATGGTGTTCTCCGGTTTCTTCGACCGGCTGCCCGAGATGCGCGTGATCACCCACCACATGGGCGCGATGATCCCTTACTTCGAGGGCCGCGTGGGGCCCGGGCTCGACCAGTTCGGTTGCCGGACCTCCGACGAGGACTACGAAGGGATGTTGAAGCGCATGGCCAAGCGGCCGATCGACTACTTCCGGATGTTCTACGCCGACACGGCACTGTCGGGATCCAAGGCCGGCATCCGCTGCGGCCTCGAGTTCTTCGGCGAGGATCGCGTCCTGTTCGCGACCGACTGCCCGTTCGATCCCGAAGGCGGCCCCATGTATGTGCGGACCACGCCGGCAGCGATCGACGCCCTCGGGTTGTCGCAGGAGGCGCGCGACAAGATCTACTTCGGCAACGCGCTGCACCTCATGCGCATGGAGCGCGAATGACCGCTGCTGTCGGGCTCGTCGGCATCGGGCTCGTCGGCATCGAGCTCGCGCGGCACCTTGTCCGGCGCGGCTACCGCGTGACCGGCTACGATGTCGACCCTGCGCGGCTAGCGCTTCTCGCGGCGGCGGCAGGCGAGGCCGCCGCATCGCCGGCCGCGGTCGCGATGGCGGCTCCCCGGGTCGTGCTGGCGCTCCTCGACACCGACATCACGCGCCGTGTCATCGAGGGCGCGGATGGGCTGATGGCGGCGCCGCGACCGCCCACCTATATCGTCGACACCAGCACCGGCGATCCCGACGAGGTCGTGGCGCTGGGCGCGCGCCTGGCCGCGCGCGGCACGCGCCTCGTCGACGCGACCATCTCCGGTTCGTCCGGCCAGATCGCCGCGCGCAGCGCCGTCGTGATGGTCGGTGCTGAGCCCGCCGACTACGAAGCCTGCGCCGATCTCTTCGACGCGTTCGGCGACCACGTCTATCGGCTGGGTGGGCCCGGCGCGGGAATGAGGGCCAAGCTCGCGAGCAACGTCATCCTGGGCCTCAACCGACTGGCGCTGGCCGAGGGTCTCGCGTTCGCGCGCGCGCTCGGGCTCGACGTCGGCGCGTTCCTCGCCACGGCCAAGGCGTCGCCTGCGTACTCGGTGGCAATGGACGTCAAGGGCGAGCGCATGATCTCCGGGCGGTATGACGAGCCCGACTCTCGGGTGCGCCAGCACCTGAAGGACGTCGACATCATCCTCAAGTACGCGCACGCCGCGGGACAGCCGCTGCCGGTCTCCGAAGTGCACCGTGCCCTGCTCGCCGCGGCGGTCGCCGCCGGCGACGGTGATCTCGACAACGCGGCGATCCTCCGGCGTTACTCAGGCCGTTGACGCTCCGGTAACTGGAGGATGAAGCGACGTATCGATGCAGAGGACAGGAAATCCAAGCCGCCGTGTGGCCTTCCGGTTGAGGTTATCAAGGGTTGACGCGACCGTGCCGCGGGATCGTTGACCGCACCAGCGTCAGGGCGGGACGGTCGCGCAAACGAGATCGCGTGCGGCACCCACGGCGGTCGAGGGTGCAATGCTGTACCGCCACCCGGCGGATGCCGGAATTCCATTAGCGATAGTTGCCGCCAGATCCCTGGGCCGACCCACATGGCCACCTCCTCATAGCTCATGTCCCGGCATCGGATCCGGATCACCGTGATGCGGTAGGACCTAAGCAAGTGGTCCGGGTAGACGTCGCATTCGCCGTCCCGATTGTGCGCACATGTCCATGCTACCGGCTCGTAAATCAGCCGGATCTCGAAGACCCCGGGGTCGACCTCCGGTATGGAATGGGCCTCGAATAAGACGTCGGCAATGACTGCGGCTCGGGATTCGCGTACGAGCGGCAACCACGGCTGGGCGGCCGATACTTGGGGCAATGCGCCGATGGCGCAGCCGAACGAACAGAGGAGGAGCGCAGGTGACATCGGCGTACGTCGGTCAAGCAAGCGCATCGGATGCGAGACCTCGGGGTTCGATCGCGTGCACTGCAGTTATATGCACAGCTACGAAGTCAGTTCTCGCTTCTGGTTCCAGTTTTCGTCGTTTCCCATTGTCCGGGACCGGCCGCGTGAGTGTATTGACAACTGCTATACGCCACCGTAAGATGCGTATATTCGTTGTATATACAAACCAGGAAAAACTCATGCGCGACGCCGCCATCAACCTGCGGGCACGTCCCGAACAGCGGGAGCTGATCGACCAGGCTGCGCAGTTGCTCGGCAAGAACCGCTCCGATTTCATGCTCGAAGCCGCCTGCGACAAGGCCCAGGCGGTGCTGCTCGATCAGGTATTTTTCAAGTTGGATGCCGAGAAGTTCCGGCAGTTCACCAAGCTGCTCGACGCGCCGCCCACGCGAAATCCCGGGCTTGAGCGCCTCATGGCGGTCAAGGCACCCTGGGGCAGGAAGTCCGCGAAGGCCTGAGCTTGCGACTCGGTCCGCCGGAACCCTTGGCGGCGTCACATCGACTGGATGCCTTCGACTGTGCCGAGGCCGTGCTCAATGACTGGCTCAAGCGCAGGGCATTGTCCAACCAGTCAACCGGCGCGAGCCGCACCTTCGTCGTTACCGACGAGGGCGGCCACGTCCGCGGTTACTACGCCATGGCGGCCGGCGCCGTTTCGCACCAACTCGCAACGAGCGGCGTTCGACGCAATATGCCCGATCCTGTTCCCGTCATGGTGCTCGCCCGGCTTGCGGTCGATCGTAGGGCGCACGGACTGCACTTGGGCGCCGCCTTGCTTCAGGACGCGGTCAATCGCGCGGTGGCGGTATCGCACAACGCGGGCGTCAGAGCCCTTCTCGGGCATGCCCTTCACGAGAAGGCCAAGCAGTTCTACGAGCACTACGGGTTTCAGTCCTCGCCGACGCATCCGATGACACTCATGCTGCGCTTGAGCAGCGTGAAGGCGTAACGGCATCACGCCTGCGCGCCGCGCAACCTGACGGCTCAGGTAACGATGGCACTCGAGCGTCGTCTGGGCCTCTTGCATCGCCGGAAGATTGCCGGTCCTGAAAGTTCGGACACACCATGACCGTTCCCACCGACCGGCTGCCCTCCTGGACCGTGGCCGTGCCCTTCGTGACACTCGGCGCCGACCTGGCGCTGCACGGCCGCCCCGGCCAGCTCGCCGCCGCTGCACTGGTCGTGGCGCTCGTGGCCGCGGTGCTCGCGGCGGTGCACCACGCCGAGGTCGTGGCGCTGCGCGTCGGCGAGCCGTTCGGCGCGATCCTGCTGGCGCTGGCGGTGACGGTGATCGAGCTCGGGCTGATCGTTTCGATCATGCTGGGAGATCAGCCCGAGCCGACGCTGATGCGCGACACGATCCACGCGGTGGTCGTGCTCGTGCTGCACGGGATTGCGGGCCTGTGCATTGTCGTCGGCGCCCTGCGCCACCGCGAGCAGGAGTTCCGCATCCAGGGTGCGCAGGCGTACCTGATCGTGCTGCTGCCGATGGTGGCGATCACGCTGGTGCTGCCCAACTTCACCACCAGCGCGCCGGGCCCTTATTACACCCACGCGCAGCTGGCCTTCGTCAGCGTGGCCTGCCTGCTGCTGTGGCTGGCCTTTACCTTCGTGCAGACCGTTCGCCACCGCGAGCACTTTCTGCCGAACCAGCCGGCCGCGGCCGTGTCGGCCGCGCGGCCGACCACGCGACTGACGGCCGCGTCCTTGGGCCTGCTGCTGGTGGCGCTGGTGGCGGTGGTACTGCTGGCCAAGGGTGTCTCGCCGTTCATCCAGGGGGCGGTTGCCGGCCTCGGTGCACCGCCGGCGCTGGTGGGCGTGATCGTTGCCGCGATCGTGCTGCTGCCAGAAGGCATGACCGCCGTGCGCGCGGCGCGCGATGACCAGCTGCAAACCTCGATCAATCTCGCGCTGGGCTCGGGCGTGGCCAGCATCGGCCTGACGGTACCCACGGTGTCGGCGGTCGCCTGGTGGACCGGCAGCCCGATGGCGCTAGGCGTCACGCCAGGCGGCGCGGTGCTGCTGGCGTTGTCGTTCATGATGGCGCTAATAACGTACGGCACCGGCCGCGCCAGTCTGCTGTCGGGCATGGTTCACCTGATCCTGCTTGCGACCTGGCTGTTCCTGATCGTCGTGCCGTAGGTGCAGTGAAGGAATCAACGGAGCCGGCTGCGAACGCGAACACCACGTTGTGACGGCGGCATGGGCAGCAAGGACCTCCAGTGAACCAGCAGGTCATCGGAAACTTACTAACAATCTGATTACGTGAAACCGGGGCAGGGTCAAGGCTTCGTTGTTCACTTTCTTGGGCACGGAAGATAGCGTACCCTCGCCGGTTTGAACCAGACCGACGTCCTTTGTGTGATCACGTCCCCAGCCAACTTCCCGGCTCGCAGGCGCACCGCCCGCCAGGCGTCGCGGTGGGCCTGCCGATGCCCAGCAGGCACCGCGTTTTGAATGCGCAGGCGCGCGAACCGCGCCTTGCGGGACCGAGTCGGCTGCCGTGTGGGCAACTGCTTGTAGTTCTGGTCTGCGCGCTGGGCAGCGGCGTCCATGCCCAGGAGCTGAGCTTCGAGCAGGCACGCTCCGCGCTGCTGGCCAAGTCCGATAAGCTCAAGGCGGCCGAAGCCAATATCAACAAGCAGGAGTTCGAGGTCAAGGCGGTGGAGACGCTGGGCTACCCCGAACTGATCCTGAACGCAACCCAGGTCTATGGCCGCAAGAACTTCGACCTGAGCGGTTTGCCGATTGGCGTCAACGCCTACGACTACAACTTCGACGGGCCGCGCAGTTCGCTGCTGATGACCTGGCCGCTGTTCACCGGCGGCAAGATCGGCGCGGCGCAGAAGCTGCGCGAGGCCGAGCTCAGCGGCGCCAAGGCCGAGCTGCTGGAAACCGAAGAACGTCTCGATTTCCAGCTGATCGCGCGTTATTTCGGGTTGCGCCTGGCGGCCACGGTAGAGGGCCTGCGTTTGACGCAGCTCGAGCAGGCCGATCGCCAGCTGGCGCGCTCGAAGCGATTCGAAGCGCAGGGGCAGATCAGCGCGGTGGAGCGGCTTTCGGCGCAGGTCTCGCGCGACGAGGTGGCGCGCGACGTGGTCAAGGCGCAGCGCGAGCGCGAGTCGGCCGAGGCTGGCCTGGCGCGTATGCTGCGCCAGCCCAGCCCACCGCGGCCGAGCACGCCGCTATTCGTCATGACCACGCCGGTCGAGCCGCTCGAGGTTTGGATGCGTGAGGCCGAAGCCAAGAACCCGACGCTGGCGCTGATCAAGTCGAAGGGCCAGGCTGCCGACCAGGGCATCACGGTCGCCAAGTCCGAATACCTGCCGCAGGTATTTGCCTTCGGCCAGTACAACTTCATCACGCGCTACCTCACGCCGATCGAGCCCAACTGGATTGCCGGCATCGGCATCAACTTCACGCTCTTCAGCCGCGAGGACCGCGCCAGCAAGGTAGGCGCGGCGCAGGCGCAGAAGACGCAGGTGAACGCGCTCGAAGCCGAGGCCGTGAACAGCATCCAGGGCGCGGTCGAGACCGCATGGCTGCGCCTGGGCCAGGCGCGCGAGCAGTTCAAGCTGTTCGACTCGTCGGTGGCGCTGGCGCGCGAGAACCTGCGCTTGCGCGAGCGCGCCTTCGAAGAAGGGCAGTCGGTATCGATCGATGTGAATGAAGCGCGCAACAGCCTGACTCGCGCCGAAACCGGGCGCGCACAGATCGCCTACGAGTTTGTCGTCGCGCTCGGCGCCCTGCTCGAAGCCTCGGGCCAGATTGGGCGCTTTCCCGAGTTCATGAAACGCGCCGAGGTGAAGCTCCTGCCATGACGACCCCTGATCAAGTCGGCCGCAAGAGCCCTGTCGCCGCCATCGCCGGCTTGCTGGTCCTGCTGGGCGTGCTGGCCTTCATCGGCTGGGGCCTGTGGCTGGCCTACCACCCGGCACCGGTGCCTCTGCAAGGACAGGTGGAGGCGCGAACCATCAACATTTCACCGAAGATTTCGGCGCGCATCGCGACACTGCCCGTGCGCGAAGGCCAGGCCGTAGCGGCTGGCGCGGTGCTGGTCACGCTCGACAGCCCGGAAGTGCGCGCCAGGCTGGCGCAGGCCGGCGCCGTGCAGGCCGCGGCCGATGCGCGGCGCGACCTGGTCGACGTGGGTGCCCGCGCCGAAGACATCCGCGTCGCCAAGGCGATGTGGGACAAGGCTACCGCCAGCGTCGAGCTGGCCGACAAGACCTACCAGCGCCTGAACACGCTCTACAAGGAAGGCCTGGTGTCGCTGCAGCGCAATGACGAGGCGCAGACCAACTACAAGGCCGCACTCGAAACTGCGCTCGCCGCCAAGGCCCAGTACGACACCGCCCTGACGGGCGCGCGCCCGCAAGAAAAACGCGCCGCCGGCGCGGCCGCGCTGCAGGCCGCGGGTGGCGTCGCCGAGGTCGACGCGGCGGCGCTGGAGCTGGTGCTGAAGGCACCGCGTGCGGCCCATGTGGACAAGCTCGTGCTGCATGCGGGCGAGCTGGCCGGTGCAGGGTTCCCGATCCTGACGCTGGTGGACCTGGCCGACATCTGGGTGGTCTTCAACATCCGCGAGGACGACTTCGCCGGCATCAAGCTCGGCGCGGCCATCGATGGCACTGTGCCCGCCCTCGGCAACAAGCCGGTGCGCTTCGTGATCGATACCATCAGCCCGCGCGGCGACTACGCCACCTGGCGCGCCACACGCCAGTCGAGCGGCTACGACGTGCGCACCTTCGAAGTCCGGGCGCGGCCGCAAGCGCCGGTCGAAGGGTTGCGGCCGGGCATGTCGGTGCTGGTCGAAGCGCGTTAGCGCTGGCCGCGACAATGGCGGTCACCGCGACCCCCGGCCTGCGCGCCGTACTGGCGCGAGAGCTGCAGTACCTACGCCGCGAGCCCTGGGACCTGGCGCTGCTGCTGTGGTTTCCGGCAGCATCACTGGCACTGCTGCTGTGGATGTTCTCGACCGGCATCCCCACTGGCCTGCCGATTGCCGTGGTCGATGAAGACCACAGCAGCGCTTCGCGCGAGCTGGTCCGGCGCATGGCCGCGACACGCGGGCTGGCCATCGGGGTGCAGGCGCCCAGCCTAGAGGCCGCGCAGCCGGCGGTGCGCAGTGGCGCGGTCTACGGCGTGGTGCACATTCCGGCCAACTGGGAGCGTGATGGCCTGCGCCACACGCCGCAGCCGGTGGTGCTGTACGGCAATGCCCAGTTCTCGCTGGTGGCCGGCATCGTCGGTGGCGATGTGCGTGCGGCGGTGAGCTCGATGGGCCTGGACAACGCGCTCGTCAGCGAGGCCCGCTTCGGCGGCGGACTGGCGCAAGCCGCCCTGCGCCTGGGCGGCGTGCAGGCCGACCTGCGCACGCTGTTCAACCCCAGCCTGTCCTACGAAGCCTATTTCGCCGGCATGCTGCTGCCGGTGGCGCTGCATCTGTTCTGCGTCATCGCCGCCGTCTCGGCACTCGGCCGCGAGTTCCGCAACCGCAGTGTGGATGGGTGGCTGCACGCCGCCGGTGGCAGCCTGCCGCGTGCGCTGCTGGGCAAGCTGGCGCCGCTGGCATTGGTCTACCTGCTGCTCGCGCTGGCGGTGGTGGCCACCTTCGCCGGCTGGCGCGGCTGGCCGGCGGCCGGCAGTCTGGGGCTGTGGATGGTGGCCATTGCGGTGCTGATGATCGTTTCGATCGCGATCGCGATCCTGCTGGTCGGCCTGACGATCAACCTGCGCACCGCGCTCAGCCTGACCGGCATCTACGTGGCCACCGGACTGGCCTTCAGTGGCTTCTCGTACCCGCGCGCCGCGATGGGCGAGGCCGCGCAGTGGTGGGGCGGGCTGCTGCCCTACACCCACTACCTGCCGGTGCAGCAGGGCCAATGGCTGGGTGCCGCCCCGGCCAGCGCCTGGGCGCAGGGCATGGCGCCGTTGCTGCTGTTCATTGCGGTGCCGTTGCTGGTCGGTTTGCCGCTGCTCGGGCGGGCCATGCGCCAGCCGGCCCGCTGGGGTGGCCGGTGAAGCAGCGGCCGGCGGCTCGACCCCAGCCGCAGCGGCGGGTGTCATCGCCGCGCATCCCGTGTTCGTCGGATTGATTTCTCATCGAGGCAACTGTGCGGCATGAGCGGCGTGTTCATCGACACGAAGCACAAGCGTGACCTGCTCTGGCCCGACATGACGCTGTTCTGGATCATTGCCTACGACGTCTGGAACTTCACCTACATCTACAACTGCGTGCCCGAGCATGCGTTCTACGGTCTGGCCGTGCTGCTGGCCTGCACCATCCCGGCCGTGTTCATCAAGAAGGGTACCTGGGTGCAGGCCCGCGCCTTCACGATGGCCGCCTGGATGATGTACATCTTCACCTTCCCCGGCGTGGTGACGAGCGCTGCATCCCGGGTCGATGCCGTCGACGGCACGGGCCCGAACATGGCGCTCAGCGCGCTCAGCCTGGTGTTGAACGGCGCGTTCTTCGTCTACCACTTCTGGCGCGTTTATGCGCAAAGGAAGTTCACGCTGGGCGACGAGATCTACTCGGACACCGCCGGCTTCAAGAACATCGCCCTGTTCAGGACCGCACACTGAACCTGCCATGCGCATGACGATGCTCTTGCAGGCCGGACACGGCACCCCACCGGGCGCCGTGCCGGAGGCATCCGGTCCACGCACCGGCCGGGCCGGTTGATGAGCTTGTGGCGCAGCCTGGTGAACACGCTGGCCGCCGCGCTGCACGACCGCGGTCTGGTGGTGATGTTCGTGGCGGCGGTGCCGGTGTACTCGTTTTTCTATCCGTTGCCCTACGCGACGCAAGCAGTGCGCCATGTGCCGCTGGTGGTGGTCGACCTGGATGCCAGCCCGCTGTCGCGCGACATCGTCTCGCGGCTGTCGGCGGTGCCGTCGGTGCGCATCGACGGCATCGCCTCGACGGTCGGCGAGGCCAGCACCGCGCTGGCCAGCGGGCAGATCGCCGGCATCGTGCTCGTGCCCGAGAACTTCGCACGCGATGCGGCGCGCGGCACGCCGACCGCCGTCACCGTGTTCGGCACCGGTGCCTATCCGGTTCAGGACAAGGCCGTGCTCGGCAGCGTGGGGGCGGTGTTGCAGGGCGTGGTGACTGAAGTCGGCGGCGTGCGCGTGGCCCACCAGGGCGCCCCGGCGGCGGCGCTGCTGGAGTCGGCGCATGCCGGGCCGGCCTTCGTCGACCAGCCGCTGTTCAACCTGGCGCGCGGCTACGGCAGCTATGTGGTGGCGGCGGTGGGCATCCTGATCGTGCAGCAGGTGATGCTGATGGCCATTGCCTCGCTCGTCGGCACCTGGCTCGAAGGGCGCGCGGGCACACTGTTCGGTGCGTCGGCGCCGGGCCTGAGCACTTTGGTCGGCACGCTCCTTGGTTTTGCCTTGTTCGTGTTCCTGGCGCTGCTGTACTTCATCGGTTTCGTCTTCTGGTTTCAGGACTATCCGCGCGGCGGCAACCTTGGCGGTGCGCTCGCATTTGCGGCACTCACTGCGCTGACCATCGCCAGCCTCGGCATCGCGCTCGGTGCGTGGTTCGCCGACCGCGAGCGTGCCTTCCAGGTGTTGCTGGCCACCTCGGTGCCCTTCGTCTTCATGTGCGGCATCGTCTTCCCCCGCGAGGCCATGCCCGCGCCTATCAACGCACTGGCTCTGCTGATCCCCACCACGCCGGGCATCTTCGGCTTCGTCAAGCTGAACCAGATGGGCGCCAGCTGGAGCGAGATCCGCCCCGAGTTCGTCAACATGGCGGCGCTGCTGTTGCTGTATGCGCTGCTGGCCAGCTGGGCCGTGCACTGGCGACGCCAGGAGCAGGCCGCATGAGGCGCAGCACCCTATGCGGGATCATGGCGGTGGCGCTGCTGCTGGCGGGCTGCGCGTCGCGGCCATCGAACCCGCCGCTGGTGCAACAAGACCACGACTACGGTTACCGCCTGTCGAGCTGGCAGGCCGAGCGCGGCGACCCCGAATTCGGGCTGGTGGTGACCATGTCGGGTGGCGGCACGCGCGCGGCGGCGTTTTCCTACGGCATCCTTGAGGAACTGCGCCGTACCGAGGTGCGTACACCGTCTGGCACGGGGCGCCTGCTCGATGAAGTCAGCATCGTCACCGGAATCTCGGGCGGTAGCTTCACCGCGCTGGCGTACGCCCTGTACGGCGAGCAGCTGTTCGACGAGTACGAGAGGCGCTTTCTCAAGCGCGACGTGCAGGGTGACCTGTTGCGCCTGGTGCTGAACCCGCTGAGCTGGCCGCAGATGCTAGGAGGCAGCTTCACACGCACCGACCTGGCCGCCGAGTACTACGATCGCATCCTGTTCGAAGGCGCCACCTTCGGCGACCTGCGCCGGCGCGGCGGGCCTTTCACCAACGTGGCGGCCACCGAAGTCGCCACCGGTGCGCGCGTCACCTTCAACCAGAATACCTTCGACCTATTGTGCTCGGACCTTAGCGCGGTGCGCCTGGGGCGCGCGGCGGCGGCCTCGTCGGCCGTGCCCGGCGTGTTTGCACCGGTGGGCTTCGACAACTACGCGGGCAGCTGCGGCTTCGATCTGCGCGCCAATGTCGACCGTGTCTTCGGTCCCGAAGCAGCCAACGGGCCCACCGGCCGGATCAACCTGCGCGACCGCGAGTTCGTTGCGCTACAGGACGGCGTGGCGCACCGCTACCTGCACCTGGTCGACGGTGGCCTGTCCGACAACGTCGGACTGCGCTCGGTGCTCGAGGGCCTGGAAGCCTCGGCCACCAGCGAACGCTTTCGTGCTGTCTCCGGTTTCGACAAGCTGAAGCGGTTTGCAGTGATCTCGGTGAACTCGCTGGCCGATGCCGAGAATGACTGGGGCACGCAAGACAAGCCGCCTAATGTGGTGTCGATGTTGATCCGCGCCACCGGCGTGCCGATCGACCGCTACAGCTACGAGCAGGTCGAACTGCTGCGCGACTTCGTACGCGGGCTGCAGCACCTGCGCGGCGCCGACGGGCAGCCACTGGCGGTCCGGTTCTACGCCATCGACATCAACTTCGAGGCCATCGCCGACGCCGAAGAAAAACGCTACTTCCGCAACCTGCCGACCAGCTTTGTACTCAGCGACGAGCAGGTCGACCGCCTGCGCGAGATGGCCGGACGGCTGCTGCGCGAGTCGCCCGACTATCAGCGGCTGCTGCGCGACCTGGGCGCCGGGCGTTGATCATTGAGTGGAGTAAGGGTCTTTCGCGGAGTATCCGGTTCCATCCTCATCTATCGCTGTACCCGACTTGACTTCCGACTGGTGTTGCCGTGGGTCACCCCGGCGGTGACGCCGCCCACACCATACCCAGAACTTGCGGTGATCCCTCGGTTTTCGCGTATGGGATGAAGTTGACCAAGAAGTTCTTTGCCGTGTCCGTGGCGCTCGAATAGCGCTGGCAGCACATCGAGATCGCGGCGATCCTGGATCGACCGGTGATCAGGGGGATCCTCACGCAGCTGGCGACCAGCGCTGCCTGGCCGATGGACCGGCTCAGGCGCGTCTTCGATTGCGTATCAATTTCTCCACCGAGATCACCGGCAGGATGATCGCGCCTGCCAGCGCGCTGAAGAGAAGCGACTGCGCGGTCAGCGGGAAGGTGGAGAAGATCGCCTGCATGGGCGGGGCGTAGATGAACAGTGCCTGCAAGGCCAGGACCGCGCCGATGCCGATGAACACCGACTTGTTGCTGAAAAGGCCGATCCTGAAGACCGAATCCTTCAGCGAGCGGCAGTTCAGCATGTAGAAGACCTGGAACATGATCACCGTGGTGACAGCCATCGTTTGCGCCTCGCTCACGATCTGCGCCTGGGTCAGACCGGTGGTCACGCGGGCGGCCATCTCCAGCTCGTACCTCCAGAGGAAGAGGCCCACGGCGCCGGCGGTCATGAGGGTGGCCGCCAGGAAGGTGCGGAACACCACGAACTTGTTCAGTACCGGCTCCTTCGGGTCGCGCGGCGGGCGGTTCATCACGTCCGGCTCCTTCGCCTCGAAGGCAAGCG
>Ga0105096_10000132_pt1 | contig 19843 bp, 16 predicted proteins | sample PPLLak3cmMay2015_FD_87036 | JGI IMG/M metagenome (GOLD analysis project Ga0105096, IMG submission 87036) | Freshwater sediment microbial communities from Prairie Pothole Lake near Jamestown, North Dakota, USA - PPLs Lake P7 Core (1) Depth... | ecosystem: Environmental > Aquatic > Freshwater >... | reverse complement strand
TGACCACGATATCACTGGCACCGATGAAACGCGCCCACAATGCCACCGCCAGCCCGATAGGCCCGGCCCCGGTGATAAGAACCCGCTGCCCGGCGCGCAGGCCACTGGCGCGCACTGCGTGCAGGCCCACCGCGAGAGGCTCGACGAGGGCTGCCTCCCGGGTACCCAGGGCGTCTGGCAACTTCAGGGTATTGCACTCCGCGGTGGTGACATACTGCGCAAAACCCCCGGGAGCATCCAGGCCGATACAGGACAGGGTGTTGCACTCAAATGGCCTGCCGGAGGTGCAGGCCGGGCAGTGGCCGCAGCTGATAAAGGGCAGCGCGCAGACCCGGTCGCCCCGCTGCCAACTGCCCTGCAGGCCCCCGCCCAGGGCCACCACCTCTCCGACAAATTCATGCCCGAGGACCGAGTTGCACGGCAGCATGGCCGGCCCCTCCCGGGTAGAGTGCAGATCGGTACCGCAGATGCCGCAATAGGCCACCTGCACTACCAGCTGCCGCTCGCCCGGAGTTGGGTCGGCGATCTCCTCGATCTGCATCGGCAGGCCCGCGCCCTTGAATACTGCTGCTTTCATTTCACGCCCCTCAATTGTGTAGGATGTCGACGGCAACCAGCTGCTTTCCCATATTGCCACCTGCGAACAGATTCATCAGCGCCTGCGGCAGCTGTGCGAAGCCCTGCAGCACCGTCTCACGATGCCGTAACTGCCCCGAGGCGAGGTACCCTGCCAGAGCCGCCGTCGCCTCCGGGAACCGCGCCTGGTAATCGAGCACGATAAAGCCCTCCATGCGCGCCCGGCGGTAGATGAGATTGAAATAATTGGCCGGCCCGGCAATGGGGCCGCGGGTGTTATAGCGGGAAATACCGCCGCACAGCACAACGCGCGCCCGGTCGGCCAGGTTTGCCAGCGCGATGTCCAGAATCTCGCCGCCGACATTATCGAAAAAGACATTCAGACCACCAGGGCAGATCGCGGCCAGGCGAGCCGCCACGTCCTCCGACTTGTAGTCAATGGCGGCATCAAAACCAAGCTCCGACAGCAGCCACTCGCACTTGTGCTGCCCGCCGGCGATGCCGATCACGCGGGCACCCGCAATGCGCGCCAACTGCCCCGCGACTGAACCGGTGGCGCCGGCGGCGCCGGAAACCACCACCGTATCCCCAGGCTGGGGCCTGCCGATATCCTGCATGCCGAAATAAGCGGTGATTCCGGTAATGCCCAGCACATTCATGGCCGCCGTCGGCGCCACACCAGCCGGTAAAACGCTGAGCGGTACCCTGCGCCCGTCGCTGACCAGGTATCGACGCCAGCCAAAAGGGCCCATGACGAGGGTACCGGCGAGGAATTGCGGATGACTCGATTCCACCACGCAGCCGAGGCCATTACCGCGCATGACATCGCCCAGTTGCAGCGGCGCCACGTAATCCACCCGCGCCTCCATCCAGCCTTTCATGGCAGGCTCAACCGCGAGATAACGGGTCTCAATCAGTACCTCGCCAGCGCCCGGCACGGGCATCGGGGCTTCCACCAGCTCGAAATCGCCGGGCCTGATACTGCCTACGGGCCTGGCGGCGAGGATGAAATGCTGGTTGTGGCGCCTGTGTTCCAATTGCGAATTCCCGGGCATGTTGTTTGTTATCTGGGTGCCTGCCAGGCTTGGGTGACCGGTGTCTTCGACAGGGAAAATTATGCGCAGAGGCAGCGGGCGCAGTGCGGGACGCCACTCCATTACAAACAGTCACGATTGCTTTTTTTATATTCTAGGGATCGCCGTGGAAAAAGCAAGCCATTGCAGAGCCGCAGACCGCCAATGCCCGGGAATCGGCGCTGGCCAGGATGGCTGTTACAGGAAGTACACCGACCAGAGGAAGCATACGCCGCTGTTGTAAGTGGCGCCTGACACGGTTAGCCTGATTTTGCTGCGCTACCCGAACAGCATACCCGACATAAAACCGCGCTTAGCCCTGCGCAGCGTTCAAACTAAAACGGGAGACATGAAAAGTGAAAATACTGCTACTGGGTGCCACCGGCAATAGCGGGCAGAGACTGTTGCGGCTGGGACTTGAACGCGGCCACGACATAACGGTTTTCGTTCGCAACAAGGACAAGCTGGTCGAGCAGGCAGGTAATACTATTGCTCAGCTCAAGGTTGTAGTCGGCGATGTCTATGATGCAGAAGCCCTCGCATCTGCCATGCAGGGGCAGGAGGTGGTAATCAATGCGGCAGGCAACGTGAATGATGGCGACAGCTTTGTACAACTGATAGATGTGATCGCGACACAGGCCGCGAAAGTGATGGGCAAGTCAGGGAGATTGTGGGTATTCGCCGGCGCGGCGCTGCTCGATATTCCCGGCACGGCTCTTATGGGCACGGACCTGCCGAAAATCCCCGCACAGTTCCAGCGCCACAAGAAAAACTACCAGCGACTGAAGGCCTCCGATCTCGACTGGTCGATGCTATGCCCGGGACCGATGATTCCCGCTGCCGATGGCAGGGCTCGCACGGACCTGCGGCTGTCGGCGGATATCTGGCCGTTCGCCGTGCCGAGCATTACCCGATGGCTACCGCGAATCGGCTTGCTCGTGCTGTTCGGGAAGAACATTGGCGCCATGACCATCTCCTATGAAGATGCTGCCGCGGTGATAATGGACAACCTGGAGCCGAACGGCAAGTACAGCAGGAAGCGCGTGGGCATAGCGCTGCCACCGGGCGTCCGCGGCAAAAAGAAACTCGATTTTTAGACGCTCCCGTATGTGATCGACCTGGGTTACAGTTCGGGGCGACACCTCGTGGGAGATGACCCGCGGTGTGTGATCGCATACCAGCCCTTCCGCTGGGAGCCAAACGAATCAGAACCGGGCCCGATATCCATTTTGGTGAGTCGTCACGACCGCCGTGCCGAACACACGACGGGGAAGCAGCTGATGCTACTGAACTCGCACCCTGAAGCTTAAAGCTGCACCAACAAAAAGCCACCCTTGGGTGGCTTTCTTCCTCACATCCGGCGCTCGCCGTCAGCCCTTGGTCGTTTCCTGTGCTACTGATACCTTTGCCAGGGACAGGTATTCGGTTTTACACGCGGACAGTTTTGCCGTGCCCGGCCCATAGGCGTAGATAAACTGGCCAAGCTTCAGTGTGTCGATAATGGGTTGGGCAACCTCGGTACGCACAGCGGGACATCCAAATGAGCGACCCAAACGGCCCTGCTTCTGCGCGGCGGCCGGGTTCACGTAGGGCGCCCCGTGCATGACAATCAGGCGCTCCATGGCAGATTCGTTAAACCCCTTGCTCAAGCCATGCAGTTTCAATGAGTAACCATTGCCGCCCTCGTAGGTGGTATGGGTCAGGAACAAACCCAGACTGGTCTGGTGGCTGCCATTACGGTTGGAAAACGCGTTGGGAATATCATGGCCGGAACCCTTGCCATGGGCGACGTGTTCTTCGAACAACAACTTGCGCTGCTTGAGATCGACCACCCACAGGCGCTGCTCGCGCGAGGGAATGGTGTAATCGATAATCGCCAGGCGGCTGGCGCTTTGGCCGACGCCGTTTTCCTGCGCGCACTTCATCGCGGAGACGGCTTGCGTTACGGCGGCGGGGTTGATATCAGGAGCCAGTTGGCGGATTAAAGCCGCATCATCGGCTACTGCATGGGCACTGGCGAGCAAGCCCAAGGCCAACACGAACATTGATCGCATGGGCAACCTCGTGGTGAATAATCGGAAAACGCTTGCGGGCATTTTAACAGAGCGAGATATCGATGCAAGCTTACAATGTTGCAGTAAATCTGGCCCACATTTCTGGATGTAACCAAAATGAAACCTCACGAATACATTGTTGCCAATATGCCTTTGAGGCGTGTGAGTGGAGACTGGGGTTGACGGCGATCAAGCAAACCAGCATCGCCAGGACGCAATCAGCTGACGGCATGCCGGGTGAATTGAGATTTACTCTAAGAAGGCCTATCTTAAACCTCGGCCACACTGACGGCCGAAGCACCATTGTCTGCTGACTGAGGAGCGCCCTGCATGGCCGAACCGCATAAAGACAGCGCTACGGCGATCGAGGAAGTCGTATCTGAACTGCACCGCAGGGGAGTCGAGCGGGGGCAGTCTGAATACGAACGCCTGGTGGCCGAAGCCCGCAAGGAAGCCGACAGTATCATTGCAGCGGCCGAGGCCCGCAGGCGCATCCTCGAAGAAGAGGGTCAGCGCGAGGCCCAGCGCCTGGTCGACGCAGCAAGTGCTGAGGCCGAACAGTTGCTGCATGCTTTTCTCGGCTCTCTGGCCGACATATTCAAGCGCCGGGCCTCGGATTTTCTTGCAACACTGGCGCAGCGAAGTTTTTCTACCGAACGCGGCGCCGATACCCTGCGCGATGTCCTTGCCATTCTCGAAAATCATAGCGCCCGGGAAGACCACAAGCTGGCGCGCCTGCGCACCTGGCTGGATCGCGCCGACCCTCAGACATTCCTGGAAGCGCTGCTGATACTGGCTGTTGTGTTCTATTCCGACGGTGAGGGCTTTGCCCGTTTTCAGATCGACAGTGACCTGCAGGGGCGACTGGCAAGGATCATTGCCGACCCCGAATTGGAGCCGGGCATAGGGTTTGAGTTTCGCAAAGGCATCAGCGGCTTCAGGATTTCGCGCCAAAGCGGCCGCGAGGTGGAGGTCTCGGAAGAGAGCCTCAAGCATATGGCCGTGATATGGGCGGGCGATGAGTTTCGCGATGTCATCCTGGGGCTGCTTGCCAAGGAAGGCTTGCCGGGGGCCACGCGCGATGTCTGACCTGGCCTACCTGATGGCGCGGCTGCCGAGGCTCTACCCTGACAGCGAGTATCGTCCCCTGGCGGTCACCGAGTTCCTGGGGCTGATCACAGATCAGCAGCACCGCAGCTGGTGTGGCGCCGTTCTCGACTGGTTGCGCATTGCCAATCGGGAGGCGCGTGCACTGCAGCTGCCACTGCCCTATCCCGATGCCGGTGAATTGCCGCCTGAGCCGGACACTCCCACGAACCCCTGGCACAATTATTACGGCCGCCTCACCCGGCTGGGCTCACCACCCCTGCTGCAGCGCTGGGCCAGGGAGGACGCGGCCAGTATCGTACACCGTGCCAACTTTCGCGGAGCAGAGTCCACCCTGGTCCGGCGCCAGACGCCACGGTCCGAGATCGCCACCCTGATCGAAACCACGACTCCCACCCTGGTTCAGGCCAGGGAACAGGATCGAACCCTGCTCGCCCTGCGCTTCGCCCGGCTGGACCAGTTTCTCTATGCCAACACCGTGGATGCCCCGGAGCGGCTGTATGCCTACGCCATTCGCCTGCTGCTGCTGACACGCCTGGGCCTTCCGCTGGAGGTAGCCGATGCAGCCTGAACCCGCCGCGCGGATAATCAGCGCCAGCACTGCGGGCATCGCCGAGATCCGCCTCGCCCCAACGCAGGCGCCCGCGGTCTACGAAATGGTGCGCTTTCCCCTCCATACGGGCGGGCGGCTGATTGAGTTACTGGGGGAAATCACCGAGATCGATGGCGATACTGCTGTCGTGCAGCTGTACGAGGGCGCCGAGGCGCTGTCAGTCGGGGGGCTGGCCCTGCCCACGGGTGAACCGTCCATCTGTCAGGTCGCGCCCGGAATGCCCGGCATCCGCATGTCGGGTGTGGGCTCATCCCTCGACAGCATGCCAGGACAACATATTCCCCGGGGCGAACACTTCTCCCCCCTGGCTGGCCTGCGCGCCGGTTTCGAGGCTACTGTGGCAGTCGGCGACCGCTTGCTCGCCGGCTCGCTGATCGGGCGCGCCCATGTGGCCGGCCTGAACTACCGCATCAGTGCTCCCCAGGATCGCTGGCAGCGTGACGGCCAGGTCGAGTGGTTGGCTGCAACTGGCGAATACGGCGTGGGCGAGACCATCGCCATCATCCGCTACGCCAGGGACGAACGGCGCGACATTTCCATGATAAGTGAATACCCGGTGCGGCAGCCGCGACCGGTATTGCGTCGCCTGCGCGCGATACGTCCGCTGTTCACCGGCAAGCGCGCAATCGACTCCTCCATGGTGCTGCTTGAAGGGGGCAAGTTCGTCGTCATCGGCGGCGCCGGAACCGGGAAGACCTGGTTTACCCAGGATATTGCCAAATACAGTGAGGTCGACCTGGTGGTGTTGGTCCTGTGCGGCGAGCGCTCCGGTGAGGCCACCGAGGTCGTTATCAACTACCAGAAAATGGGTCTTATGGACCGCACCGTGGTCATCCTCAACACCAGCGCCCAGAGCGCCCAGGCGCGCGGCCAGTCAGTGCGCTTCGGGGCGGCGGTGGCTGAGGGCCTGCGCGACATGGGTATGAATGTACTGATGATCGTTGACTCACTGTCGCGCCAGGGCCAGGGCGATCGGGAGACAGCGGGTATGCTCGGCAAGATGCCGGGCAAACAGAGTTTCCCGGTCGATATGCCCTCAGTCATGGCTGCCACCTTCGAGCGCTGCGGCCGCGCCACCTGCCTGGGGGGCTTCGATGCATCGATCACCGGCGTGATGGCCGTCTCGCCTGATGGCGACGATTACGAGGGCGACGCCATAGCCCAGGTCGCACGCCAGTACGCTGACGGTACCGTGATCCTCACCAACAAGGTTGCCCACCGCGGCTATTTCCCCGCGGTAGGATTCGGCGCGGGGCTCTCTACCAGTAAAACTACCGGGATGGAGCGGCGCGACCAACTGCGGAACTTCTTTGACGAACGCAAGCTGCACGACTGGATCGAGTTGGGAACCCAGATCACTGCGACCGTGGCGGATTCCGAGGGCACCCTGACAGACCAGATAAAGGTGCTAACAGCCAAACGCATGAGCTCTGAGGATTATCGCCGCTACCTGCTGGGCAACATTTACCGACGCGCATTCTTCGTGCAGGACTCGGGCAACGTCATCGACCAGCGAACTACCCCGGAGCGCATGTTGGTTATGATGCGTTTTTGCCGGGATATCGGCGCCGCCTTTCCCCTGTTGCAGGACAAGGAGCGCGCCCGCGCGCTGGCGGATCAACTGGGTGGCAAGGCCTACGAGGTGACACTGCTGCAGGACGGCTACGAGGCGGCATACCAAGCCATACTCGACTGGCTGCAGGCTGTCACCAGCGCGGACAGACCCGGCGCCGAAGGATCGGACGATGTTGCAGTTTAAGCCGCACGGTATCTCCCTGCCACTCATAAGCTTCGGGCCGATTGCGGGCCTGGAGGTGGGCACCGAAGCGCAGTTTCCTGATGGCGGCATGGGCATCGTCACTGCCGTGGGCAGCAAGACCACGGTTCAGTACCTGGGTACTCCGCTGAACATCAGTCGCGATACCAAGGTGCGTTTTACCAATCAGGTTCTCAGCTTCCACTATGATCGCCAGGGCATTATCGGCCGCTCCCTTGATCCACTCGGGCGTCCATTGGACGGCAAGCCCGCAGTGGTCGGCGAGACCGTGCCCATCTACGGCGGCATCCTCAACCCCACGCGCCGAACCCTGGCCGAAGGCTTTATCCAGACCGGCTTTCCCGCCCTCGATGCCAAGGAGCCCATGCCCCAGGGCATCAAGATCCTATGGATGAAGCGGCCCGAGGAAAGCCTGGATTATGCGGTTGCCAGGACGCTGGTTCGGGCCCAGTATCGCCGGCATCGGGGCGACCCGCTCAAGCCAATGACGGTCGTGTTCTGCGCCCTCGGCCTCACCAGTGACTCCACTTTGTATTTCCAGAGTATCCGCCCCCACATCGCACGCACCGTCTTCGTCCTGCATGGCGCCGCAGACCCGGCCATCAGTGCCCTGATCGCACCCCACACCGCTTGCCAGATAGGCGAGCGTCTGGCGATGGAAGGCGAGGAAGTGCTGTTGGTCATCCACGATATGCGCATATTCTACAATGCCCTGGCCGAAGTTCGGGGGATACAGGGGGCACCCCCGGGCAAAGACAACTCGCCGGTGGATTTCTATTCCCAGGCTGCCCGAATCTACGAGCGTGCCTTCATCAAAGAGACCGGCAGTCTCACGGAAATCATTGTCATGTCGGTACCCAACCTCGACCACAGCGAGATCGGTGTCAATCTGACCAAGTATTCCACCGAGGGGCATATCCCCTGGTCCAATGGCTCCCTCGATTTCCTGGCGTCCCTGTCGCGGTTGAAGGGCGAGGCTTTCCACGCCTCCCGCGCCGATCACAAGGCACTGCAGCGAGCGATCACCGCCGCTTATTCGCGGGCGCTGGAGGTGCGTGAGCAGGAGTCACTCGGACTGAAAATCACCGCTGCCATCGACCTGGCGTATCTGCGCTTTGCCGCCCTGTTTGAACGTTCGGTGCTCAGGACCGACGAATACATGGACGTTGATGAGGCTCTGGACCGCTGCTGGTATGCTCTGGGGGAAGTGCCGCCGGAAAACCTCGATATAGATGCCGGAATCAAGCGTGAGTTTCACCACCACCGCTCCGCTGCAGGTGGCGGGAGTACCTGATGTCAACCGGTCAGCGATTGCGCCAGGTGAAGGAGGATATCAATCGCATCGAGCGGTTCCTGCCAGTAATGAAGCGTGTCCTGACACTGCTGCGGGTGGAGATTCGCAACTACCAGGAGCGCATCGTCGACCTGGAGCATCGCCAGCAGGAGCTGGAGCAAAGGTGGACAGCCGGCGGCGAGAGCGCCCTGCGCAATTCTATCGAGGCGTCCCTGGAGGCAGAGGTGTTGACCCGCGCGGAGAACCTCGTCGGTGTCGACATAGAAGAAGTCAAGGCGATTAAGGCGCACTGCCGCCTGAGCCAGGTCATGGTTTGCCAATCAGCAACCTCTGCGGCGATAACTGACCTTGCAATCGAGCGATTGCAACTGTCACAGCGGCTGGAGATAGAGCGCGGTAACCTCATCCGCCTGGAGGATGCGGAAGAGGAGTTCGTGTTTCTGATCAACGGCAGTGAGCAGGTACGCCTGCCGCCCTTGCGAGAGGAACTGGCACGGCTGTCCCGGGCCATGGATGAAGAGAATGGCATGGTTGCGACCATTGCCCGTCTGCTGCGCGAACGCGAGTCCGCTAAACACCAGGAGGTGGAGACATGGCCACTGTTGGGATGAAATACACGCTCGTCTGCGGCGCGCGGGAGATGCGCGGCAAGGTGCTCGAAGCGCTGCTCGATCTCGGCGCCATGGAGTTGCATCGCCTCAGCCCGATCACTGGTGGCCGTGCCCAGCGCCAGGCGCTGATCAGCCTGTACGAGAAGGTACGCGACTGTAGCGAGTTGGAGGTGCCGCAGCTGCCGCCGGACGCCATACCCGACGACCTGGTGGCCCTGGCATCGCGCCTGCTGGAGGAAACCGACAGCCTGTCGAGGGAGCGGGACCAACTGCTCGCCCGCGCCGAGCGCCAGCAGCTATGGGGCGACATTTCACCCCGCCAGCTGCATGAGCTTGCAGAGCAGGGCGTATACATCCAGGCCTGGCGTAGCGATGACATGGAAAGCCTTTATGAGCTGAAACAGGCGGGAGTCCTGCTGTGGCAGGGGGAGCGCGCCAGAAAGAAGAGCGAGGTAGTCTTCTTTACCCTCAGCCGGGTCGAACCGCTGGCCCTGGACTGGGCAGGCAGCCTGCCTCCACCGGACCAGGACAAGGTGCTGCTGAATTCGAGTATCAGGCAGTTGCAGGTTAGGGTCGAAGCACTGCAGGGCTGCCTGCGCTGGCTTGCACTGGAGCGTTTTGAGGAGTTCGGACGCCAGGTAGCCGGGCAGATCGATGCCCTGAGCATCGAGGCGGGGCGTATCCAGTCCCACGCGGACGAACATGTATTCGTGCTGTCGGGCTGGATCCCGACCAACCGGCTTGATGAAACCGGCCAGCGCCTGCGCAAGTTTCCCGGGGTCAACGCCAGTTTTCGCGACCCGCGGTCGGACGAGGATCCGCCCACCTTGAGCCACTATCCCGCCTGGGCGAGGCCCATTCAGTCCATTTTTGATTTTATGGGCTACAAGCCGGGATACGCCGAGTACGATGCCGGCCACCTGATCATTCTGTTCTTCACCTTGTTCAGCGCGCTGCTGATCAACGATGGCGGTTACGGCTTGCTGATGCTGGCCGTGCTCGGCCTGGGATATCGCCGACTCTCGGTCTCCCTGGGCAGCGGCGCGGTGCAACTGGGCCTGTATGTGGCCGGCGCTACCGCGGTGTACGGCGCCTTGACCGGATCGTTTTTCGGTGTCCAGCTCGAGTCGTTCGCCGGGATTTCATTCCTGCGTCTCGACACTGATGACATGATCAAGCTGTCCTTTGGGCTTGGCATAGTGCATCTCAGCCTGGGTCGCGCGATCCAGATCCACCGGCTCGGATGGTCAGCAAAAATGTTGGCTGAGATCGGCTGGCTGATCATGCTCTGGGCCATCTTCCTGGGGATCATCAACGTTTTTACTGGCAAACCGATACCGGCAATCAGCGGACCACTACTGGGTCTGGGTGCGCTGATGGTGGTTTTGCTTTCACATACCGAGCAGGGCGTGGGCCGGGGCAGCCTGGCAGGACTGGGCTTGCTGCTGGGCAATGCCACCACCGTGTTCTCTGACATGATGAGCTACATTCGCATCATGGCAGTGGGCTTTGCCAGCATGAGCCTGGCGATGACTACCAACCTGATGGCGGAGCAAACCGGCTCGGTGTTCTTTGGGGGCCTGATCCTGCTGCTGGGGCACAGCATCAACCTGGGCCTGGGTATCATCGCCCTGTTTGTCCACGGCCTGCGTTTGAATACGCTGGAATTCGCACGGCAGTTGGGTGTCAACTGGTCAGGGCATGCATTCGAACCCCTGGCTCACTATCAACTTCAAGGTATCGAGGAGCGCTAGCATGGTAGAAACGGCAAGTATTGGCGCGCTGGGTTACGTCATGTGGGGGCTGGCGGCACTGGGAAGTGCCCTGGGTATCTACCGTGCCAGCGTGGCGGTGCAGGGCGTGTGGGCGCAGCAGGCGCGCAGCCCGGACGGCAAGCTGTCGATGGAGTACATCGCTTTCGCCATGTTTCCCGCGTCCCAGGTGCTATACCCGTTCATTCCCCAATTCATGAAACCGCACCTGTTCGAAGATCCACAGTATGGCTATCTGGGTATTGCGACCGGGCTGTCGACCGGGCTGATCCTGTTGGGCGCCGCCTACGCCCAGGGCTGCGTTGCCGCAGCCGGCGTACAAATGGTGCATGAAACCGAGGGCCGTGCCAGGGGGCAGGCCTACAGCCTGGTGTTCCTGGTAGAAGGCATTGGCATCGTTGCCATCGGCATACTGGTGGCATTGCTGCCCTGAAAACCCGGCTAGCTGCCGGCGTTTTTACGCCGGGTCCTGGCTTTTGCTGCGGGCTTTTTCCTGCTCGCCACAGCCCGCTGCGGGGGCTTACTCTTCCGCTCTGCCCGGGCTTCCAGGGCCAGGCGTCGCACCCGCGCGATGTCCTCGTCCGAGAACACGCCATTGACACCGGAGATCGCCGCCAGGCGCATACCGTGCTTCAACCCCAGCTTGTAGATTTCGTGCACTTTTCCCCACTCAATATGCCTGCCAACGGTGAAGTTCTCGAAGCGCCCTTCCAGGGTGAGCACGATAGTCTCGGCAAGGCAGGCGTAGACGATGTTGTGGTCCGCGAAGCCGATCTGCTTCATGCGGACTTCGCCCGGCAGGTATACCTCACCTGACTCGATAACCAGTACATCCGGTCGCTTGGCCACCTCCTCCGCTGGCAGGTCCAGCGGCCGGGCGACATCCGTTATCACGCAGCCCGGTTTTACTTTCATGATATCGAGAATCTTTTTGCCCGCACCGGAGGTCGCGGTGACGATCATGTCCATGTCGCCGATGCTGCGATCGCTGTCCGCGTAGGAGGCAAGCACCAGCTTCGCTCCCGATGATTCGCGCAGAATCGACTTTTTCAACATAAGTAACTTCGCCGATTCCGGCGAGACCAGGTGCACTTCCTCCGCTGTCCGGGCCAACAGCCTGGCGCAGGCAGAACCAATTGCACCGGTTGCCCCGACCACCATCACCTTGCCCCGGATCTTTTCACCTTTCTCGAGCCTGACCAGGCCCAGTCGCGCGACGGCGTCATGTGCCGCCCACAGGGCACCGGAGGCACTGTAGCTGTTGCCCGTTGTAATCGGCAGCGGAGCGCGCTTGGCGACGGTTACCCCCGCATCACCCACAACCTTGGTAAAGGCCCCCAGGCCCATGATCTGGGCGCCCAGCTTCTTTGCCATATCAGCGGCCGCCAGCAACTGTCGATAGGTGAACTCGGGGCTGTGCGACATGATCTGCTTCGGGGTGCCGCCCACCAGTATCAGCCAGCCCTTGGCTTCAACCCCGGTAGGCGAGCTGATTCCCTCGACCTTTGAATAGACCATTGGCGGCGTATAGGCGGCCGCCTTCTCCACCAGGTCCATCACCGGCTGCGGTGACACCTGCGCCAACAGCTCGAGCGGTTTCAGATTGGTGAGATACTTCTGCGAGAGCGGGTGGATAACAAAGGCGAAGCGATTGATCTGCTTCTTGCCTTCTATCGGGTAAAGGATCCTGGGCTTCAGGTCCAGGCTGGTGAAAATCTCGAGGTAGTCATCATGGGCAATGCGGGCGACGGGCTTGCCAAGCACCGCCATGATCATTGCTTCGACAACATTGAGACCCACGGTGTGCTCGAACAACTGGATACTGCAGTCGAGCACTACCCGCACCCCCCTGTCCCTGAGGGCTTGCAGTCGCTGCGATGAAATGGTGGAAGTAAGCACCGTCTTGCCTTCCAGTTCCCCCGAGCTATAACGCTCCAGCTGGTGATAGGGCGCAACGATGACATCAGCATCCTGCACCGCCCTCTTCAGCAGAAACTGGTTGAGCAGCCTGCCGGGCGCCAGCGATGGCAGTGAAACACCCTCAGGGGTAAGGCGCCGGACCGGCTGACTGCCGGCGGCGTAGAGTTCGAGCGCTTTCAGGGAATGTAACAGGCGCGGGACACCCAACTGCAGGACGGGATCGGCAAAGGTGAAATTCCCGGTGAACTCGGCCATCACCGATGCCAGGCGGTAATTGGTCATCCCGGCGAAGAACAACACTCGCGCGTTGTTGAAATAATTGCCGAGCTCGAGCTGGGCCGCCCGCAGCGTCCACTCCTGCACGATTTCGCGCAGGCGCGCCCCGGTGGACACCAGGGTGTCACCCGCCATCTCTTCCAGTTTCGCGGTATTGCGCTGGCGAAAGTGGTTGGTGCCGACCCAGTAGTGATCCTGCACCATCCCGAGGCCTATGGCATCGACCCGGTCTCGCCACTCGGCGACGAGGCACTGCGCTGCCTTCTGGTCATGGTCGGTACCGATACGCCGGACCTTGAAGTCCTGACCAAGGAAGCGGGCCTTAAAGTTTGAATCGAGGCTACTCGGACCCAGGCTTACACTGACTATATTCTTCACGAATGGTAATCCCACAGGTTAGACCCGATGCGACATCTTACAGATCCGGGGCCCAATCATCCTTGACCACAATCAAGCAAGCACGATCAAGCAAGCAACTGCCTGCAGCGATGGCGCAAGGCCAGGCGCTGCAAGGGCAGCCGCTGACTTCAGAGTCCAGGGTTGTACCCAAAAAGCCTCTTATAACCTACACTGAGGCGACATAAAATAATCATAGATTCCCGTGAGGTTCAACTACCATGACGACCAAATCGCCCTTTCGCATCTGTTTGCTGCTATTGGTTGCAACCTTTCTGGCGGGCTGCGAGCGGGACGTTCCGACGGCTGCGCCAGCCTCCCCTGCGCCGGCTCCGGCGATCGCGCAGCCTGCGGCCATACCTCCGGCCGCGGCGGTTAACTCCCAGCGCCTGGTCCAGGCGGACGCGGAGCCCGGCAGCTGGATGTCGTATGGGCGCACCTACAGTGAGCAGCGCTACTCTCCGTTAACCCAGGTCAATGACCAGAACGTTGGTGGTCTGGGCCTGGCCTGGTCTTATGAGCTGGAGACCGAGCGCGGCATCGAAGCCACCTCCCTGGTGGTGGATGGCGTCATGTACACCACCTCGGCCTGGAGCATCGTGCATGCGATCGACGCCCGCAGCGGCAGTCGGTTGTGGACGTTTGATCCAAACGTGGCGAAGGACAAGGCCAAACACACCTGCTGCGACGTGGTGAACAGGGGAGTGGCCGCCTGGGACGGGCAGATTTTTTTCGGCGCGCTGGATGGACGCCTGATCGCACTGGATGCAGCCACCGGCAAGCTTAACTGGGAGGTGGCGACCGTCGATGCTGCCCTGCCCTATACCATCACCGGCGCGCCGCGCGTGGTAAAGGACAAGGTATTGATCGGCAACGGAGGTGCCGAGTTCGGCGTGCGCGGTTTCATCAGCGCCTACAACGTCGCAGACGGTTCGCTGGCCTGGCGCTTCTACACCGTGCCGGGCAACCCCGCGCTCGGCTTCGAGAACGATGCCATGAAGATGGCGGCCGCCACCTGGAAGGGTGAGTGGTGGAAACTGGGCGGTGGTGGCGGCACCGTGTGGGATGCCATGGCCTACGACCCCGAGCTTGACCTGCTGTACTTCGGGGTGGGCAATGGCACCCCCTGGAACCAGGAAATTCGCTCACCCGGCGGCGGCGACAACCTGTTCCTGTCATCCATTGTCGCCGTGCGCCCGGATACCGGCGACTACGTCTGGCATTACCAGACCACCCCCGGGGAGACCTGGGACTACACCGCGACGCAGCACATCATCCTTGCGGATCTCGAACTTTCCGGCACTGTGCGCAAGGTGCTGATGCAGGCGCCAAAGAATGGCTTCTTTTACGTGCTGGATCGCACTACCGGCGAGTTACTGTCCGCCGAAAACTACGTCAATATCACCTGGGCGACCCATGTCGATATGAGCACCGGCAGGCCGGTGGAAGTAGCCGAGGCGCGCTACCGGGACAAGCCGATCACCGTGTTCCCCTCATATCTCGGCGGGCACAACTGGCACCCCATGTCCTACAGCCCTAAAACCGGACTGGTCTATTTCCCGGTGATGGATATGCCAGCCGTTTACGGCCAGCCGGAGCAGTTCCGGTATAACCCCGGCGTCAGCAATACCGGCACTGATGGCATTGCCGGCTCACTGCCTGATGCGCAGGCCGAACGCGACGCGTTTGGAGCGCTGGTCAAGGGCCGGCTGTTGGCCTGGGACCCGGTGAAGCAACGGGAAGCCTGGCACGTTGAATACAAGGGGCCATGGAACGGAGGCACCCTGAGCACTGCCGGCAACCTGGTGTTCCAGGGCACTGCCGACGGCAAGCTGGTGGCCTATCGCGCCGATGACGGTACCCAGCTGTGGGACTTCACCACGCAGACCGGCGTGGTGGCACCGCCTATTTCCTTCGAGATGGATGGCGAACAGTACGTTTCGGTAAACGTTGGCTGGGGTGGAGCCTTTGCCCTGGTGTTCGGGGAATATGTGCAGGCGGAGAGCATGCCCAATGTCAGCCGCGTTTTGACTTTCAAACTCGGTGGGAAGGGCGCGCTGCCAGCGGTGTCATGGAAGCCGACGGTGGTCTTCAATCCGCCCCCACTCGAGGCCAGCCCCGATAAGCTGGCGCTGGGCTTCGCCACCTTCCAGGATGTGTGCATGGGCTGTCACGGCCTGAATGCCGTTTCCGGCCTGTTGATTCCGGATCTGCGCGGCTCGGCTTACCTCTGGGACGAGAAGGGCTGGGAAGGGGTCGTGCGCGGCGGGCAGCTGAAGGCGCGCGGTATGGCATCCTTTGCGGACAACATAAGCTCCGAGGAAAGCGAGGCGGTGCGGGCCTATGTCATCCAGCAGGCGCAGCGCGGACAGGCCCTGCTGCAACGGGCGTCTGCTCCTGCAAACTCGCAATAAATTTTCGTATAGAGCTTTAATCTAAAAGGAGAACCACAATGACGCTTATAGCCAATCAGGACAAAGACGCTTTCTTCCGCGACGTTGAAGCCGCTGCCAAAAAGGCGATCTGGTGCGCCATGGCCACGGTATCAGGAAACGAACCCAGGGTGAGGATGGTGCACCCTACCTGGGAGGGGGATACGCTCTGGATAGCGACGGGACCGCAGACTGCCAAGGTGGGCGAGATTCAAAAAAATAGCGCGGTCGATATCCAGTTCCAGGTAGCGCCAGATGACTTTGTCCACCTGATGGTGCGGGGTACAGCCAGCGTGTTGACCGACCAGCCGACCAAGACCCGTATCTGGGAGGTGATGGATTATGACCTGGCGCAATTTTGGCCGAATGGCCCGACCAGCCCTGACTTCTGCGTCATAAGGATCAAGCCGTCACGCGTAGAGTTGTCGATGATGTTTGGCACGATGAACAAACGTGTGTGGAAGGCATAGAATGTGATGCTGCGCATGGACTGCTGCCTTTCTGCCAGCGATCCCACATAAGCGCTCTCTGGGCTTCCGTGTAGGTTATGCGAGTTCGATACTTCATTCACAACACTCCTTCTCTTCGTTAAAGAATAGAATGTTGCGTCGACCGTTTGAATCCGCAACCTCACGGCGGTCATTCGTGCAGCCTGGAATTGCTTGATCTTGCTGACCACAATCGGCCGGGTCCATTACGCGATGCTATAGCCGCCGCACACGGCAATGGACTGGCCGGTGACAAAATTGGAGGCGCTCGACGCCAGATAAACCGCCGTGCCGCCAATTTCCTCGGGCTGGCCGAAGCGTCGCGCGGGGGTGCGCGCAATGATCGCCGCGTGTATCTCGGCCATATCGGTCTCGAGTGGTGCAGTCATGTCCGTCTCGATCCAACCCGGCAGGATGGCATTGACCTGAATATTGTCTTCAGCCCAGGATACTGCGAGCGATTTCGACAGCTGCACAACACCCCCCTTGCTTGCCGCATAGCTAGCAGCAAAGGGGCTTCCGAAGATCGAGTACATGGAGCCGATGTTGATGATCTTGCCCCCGCCGGCCTTCACCAGCGATTGATGAGCGGCACGACAAAATCTGAAAACACTGTTGAGGTTGGTGTCGATCAGCGACATCCATTCCTCGTCAGTAATCGCCTCTGGACTATTCAGTGTGACTATACCGGCGTTGTTGACCAGAATGTTCAAGCCACCAAAAGCGTCGATCGTGGCCTCAATGGTCTCTGCGATCGAGGTATTATCGTTTACATCACACCTCTGGGCGATGACCGAGGCGCCGAGCCCTTCGATCTCCATCCGCACCTTTTCGTTCTTCTGTTCGTTTCGCCCCGCGATGCAGACATTGGCACCTGCCTCGGCCAGTGCCAACGCGATGCCGCGTCCGATACCCCCATTTCCGCCCGTGACGATAGCAGTCTTGCCGCTCAAGTTGAATTGACTCATCGTTCAAATCCTTTGTTACGTTTATCAACTTCCCGTCACGTGAGCGAGTGAAGCTTCAGCAGAAGGATAGCACTTCTGAACGCCGCATCTGTGTCGACAGCGGCCACCGAGTAGAATTGTAAGCGAGCGTCTGCCCGCAGGCGAAGGACTAAGCCGACCTTTGGCGGTTAACGACGCACAAGAGATATAGTGTCCCCGCTGAAGCAGATCTACCCAACCTGATCTGCTACACCCGCACCCAAGTGAGGACATTCGCCAGCGTGTAGGGAGAACCCATTGGCCTTAGCCACCCGCTCCAGCCCAGGATCAGGGCGACGCGATCACGGCAACGATAAGACCAACCAGCAGAGTACCTGATCCCCATCTTAAAGGTCGCATGATTGATTCGCCCCTTTTCACCACGTCCGTTTCGTGCCGAGTACCATTGCGCATTCTTCCAGATTGGTCCTACTGCTTGAAAGGATCACCGGCCAGATGAAGCATGCAATGGTTTGCGAACGCAGCCTTCCGATGTCTCGATGCTTTCTGGAACTCCGGATCAGAAAGCATCTCCATAAAAGCGCGACGCGTCGGGAAATACATTATCGCCGCAATATCCCAGGCAGGTTGTTCGGGGCCAATCATGACCTGGTCAACGGGTGTGCTGAACACCACTTTACCACCGCAACCCACGACAAATGGTCCGGCCGCGGTGCTATATCTGGCATAGGCCTCCTCTCCAGGTACGTCCGCTTCAGGAGTACCGTATTCAGGATCACCAGGTTGATATTGCGCGCGAGAATTGAATTGAAAGAGGTTTAACGCCCCCACAGGAGCGTCCGCGGGCAAAGACATAAGCTTCTCAAGCTGGAATTGGGTTGGCGTGGACATAGATAGAATACCTTGTAGCTCGTGTTACAAGTATAAGACGGATAAAAAAGGCTATGGGGATCCCACATAAGGGTCTAGCCTGACTCAAAGACAACGCGTTCGCTTCATCCCTCACATGGGTAGCCATGAGCCGAACGACAGTCTGATCCATCTTACCTCTGATAGTCGCAGCCAGAACCAGGCAGCAGATTGATATATCGGGCGCAGCGAAGGAGGATCTTTCCCGGTACGGTAAAAATGGGCGATTGCAAAAACTATTTGTGGGCTGAATTGTGGGACAACTGCAGCGAAGTAATACTTATCTTTATAAATCAGATAGATACAATGTGAGGTGGCGGAGAGCGAGGGATTCGAACCCTCGATAGGGTATTAGCCTATACACCCTTAGCAGGGGTGCGCCTTCAGCCACTCGGCCAGCTCTCCGGATTGAACGTTTCTCGAGGTTTTTCAGTTGGAACTGTGGTCCTACCGGGTCTGCGCGTTACCCCGCTCCCTACCCCTTGCCCGAGGCGCGGCATAATACCACAATCGGAACAAAATCAAAGCGGTGCAAAGAAGCCGGGGGAGATCATTCTTGCTTAGGGGGGGCGTCCTTGTCGTCGTCCTGGATACGGTTGTAGATTTCCTCGCGGTGAACAGCCACATCCCTTGGCGCGTTGACACCAATACGAACCTGGTTACCCTTTACACCCAACACCGTCACAGTGATCTCGTCACCTACCATCAGCGACTCGCCAACCCTGCGCGTCAATATCAACATTATTTCCTATCTCCCTCCCTGTGCTAGCTATATGTCCCTGCAGACACACTTCCGTGCCAGGGATCCAATATCCCTGTTGGCCATCGCGACTGCGTCCCGCACCACTCTAATATGTAGTAGAGATCGCAGAAAACGCAATTCGGCAAAGGCCAGCCTGCTTTCTCATCCGGTGCTGCCGGCATACCTGTGTCAGGCAACACCTTCCTCCGTTGGTTCCCGGTCCAGCCCGAAGGATGAGTGCAGGGCACGCACCGCCAGTTCCAGGAATTTCTCCTCGATGATCACGGAAATCTTGATTTCGGACGTCGTGATCATCTGGATATTGATGCCTACATCCGCCAATGCGGCGAACATCTGGCTGGCCACACCGGCGTGGGAGCGCATGCCCACCCCCACCACCGATACCTTGGCTATCTTGCGGTCGCTGCGCACTTCCCTGGCGTCGATCTCGCTACACACCTTGCGCAGCAATTCCTCGGCGCGAGGCAGGTCGGTGCGGCTCACGGTGAAGGTGAAATCGGTGTGGCCGTCATCCCCCGAGTTTTGCACGATCACATCCACCTCGATGTTGGCCTCGCCGATGGGGCCCAGGATCTTGTAGGCCACACCCGGCATATCGGGCACTCCCAGGACAGTGAGCTTGGCCTCGTCGCGGTTGAAGGCGATGCCGGCAATTGTGGGGGTTTCCATCTGGTTTACGTCCTCCAGTGTTATCAACGTGCCGGGGCCTTCTTCAAAGCTGTGCAGCACCCGCAGGGGCACCTGGTACTTGCCGGCGAACTCCACCGCGCGGATCTGCAACACCTTGGAACCCATGCTGGCCATCTCCAGCATCTCCTCAAATGTGATCCGGTCC
>Ga0105096_10000131_pt1 | contig 19855 bp, 20 predicted proteins | sample PPLLak3cmMay2015_FD_87036 | JGI IMG/M metagenome (GOLD analysis project Ga0105096, IMG submission 87036) | Freshwater sediment microbial communities from Prairie Pothole Lake near Jamestown, North Dakota, USA - PPLs Lake P7 Core (1) Depth... | ecosystem: Environmental > Aquatic > Freshwater >... | reverse complement strand
GACAAAGGTAAACCCGTTGGCCTGGGGTGGGGCGATGGATAGCGTAGCGAAGGCCTGGGCGGTTGAGCCCTCGAGGCTGGCGGTTACCTGGTCGTTGCCCGAACAGCCCTTCGCCCGGTAGGACGTGCTCACCTTGCCGTCGCCGGAGGTTATCGGGCTGACCGGGTCGAGTACCGCCTGGCCGGCTGCGATACAGCCACTGCTGAAGGCGACCGTCTCGGCGCTGCTGGCCAGGTCGCCATTCTCATCAATGATCACCAGGGACAACTGGGCCAGGGCCTGTGAGCCGAGTACCCCGTCGGGTTCGACCCCGATCTCGTTCTCGATGAACTGGCCATCGGCATCGAGATAGCCCAGACGCAGGCCGCTGGCGCCCACCTGGAAGGTGACGGTCGCTGTCACTGTACCGGCAGGGCTCTCGGCGCTGAGGGTGACGGTGCCGGCACCCTTGGTGGGGCCCGCTGCAAGCTGGAAGTTGGCAACGCCCGAACTGTCGGAAAGCGCTGTGCCGGTCAACGGGGAAATCACGGCCGCGTCGGTCACGGCTGTCACCACGACATCCGCGACGGGCGCGCCGTTCTTGCCGTTCCTGGTTACGGTGACCCTTAGCGTGGCAGGGGAGGCGGAGGTGACTTCACTGGTCACGTTACCGTTGGCGTCAAGCAATGTGGGCGCCAGGAAGTAGGTAGTAGGACCGGCATCAGGGTCAAAGAAAGCGCCGCCGCCCCCACCGCCGCCCCCGCAGGCTGTTATCGTGAACAGTAATGCGGCGGCCACCAGCAGGCGGCCAGAGAGTGTGGCGAACCGAGTAATCATCTTTATCCCCTTTTGCCCGCTATATCGCGCGCTTTTTTATGATCCATTGCACCCAGTTTCTGGCGAGTTCGGCCAGCGAGTCAACAATTCAATCGACTTTTTACAGGTTAGCACGCCGCATGTCAAAAACTCGATAAATAACATGGTGATACGCCTTATTTGTGATTTTCTACACAAAGTATTTTGGCAACCTTCCACCGGGCGCGCACTGCACATGCATAATTTCGCAGTACGTTATTCCCGAAAGCTATATCAACGCGACCTGACTTGCCGATTTCTTGACGAACCCGGTCCCGGCAGGGTGGAGCTTACGTTAGTGCCCCTGCCGCGACAGCTGCTACCATGCGCGCCATGGAAAGAAACCTGCCAACCGGGACCCGGCTCTCGGTGTCGATCGTCCTGCATCACAGCTCGCTTGAAATGCTGGAGAGGGTACTGCGCAGCCTCCAGCGCGCATCCAGGGTCGCCCATGAAGCGTCCCGGGTGGAGCGGGTACAGGTGGAAATACTGGACAATTCATCCGACCCTGAATTTCGCCAGCGCGCCGCCAACGCCATCGCCCCCTGGCCATCGGATGAATTTTTCAGCGTGTTGTATCGGGGCCTGCCGGATAACCGCGGCTTCGGCGCCGGGCACAATGTTGCTATCCAGCATCAGCAGAGCGACTACCACCTGGTGTTGAACCCGGATGCCGAACTGGCCGAGGACGCCCTGCTGACCGGGCTCTCCTGCATGCAGGAGGACCGGAGTATCGTGCTGCTCAGCCCCAGGGTGCGGGGAGAGGACGGCACCCAGGAGTTCCTGTGCAAGCGCTACCCGTCGTTTTTTGTGCTGCTGCTGCGCCCGTTCGCGCCGCGCTGGATCCGGCGCCTGTTTCGCCGGCGCCTCAATCGTTATGAGATGCGCGACCTGTGCAGCGGTAGCCAGGAGGCCGATATTCTGTTGGCCAGTGGCTGCTTCATGCTGGTTCGCACCCAGGCGTTGCAATCGGTAGGAGGATTCAGCGACAGGTATTTCCTCTATTTCGAGGATTTCGACCTGTCGATCCGGCTGGGCAGCCAGGGACGGCTGGTTTTCAACCCCGCTATCCAGATCGTGCACCATGGGGGTTACGCTGCGAAGAAGGGGATCCAGCACGTTAAGTACTTCATTCGCTCCGGGATCACGTTTTTCCGACAACACGGCTGGCGCTGGGTCTGACGCCTGCGCAGCGCTCGCATCGCGAATGGACAATGGCAGGCCATTGAAACTGGTAGACTTGCACAGAATGAGATGCGGGGGATCCTTCAGGTGAATGAAATACAGCGCTCGGTATACCTGCGGGCGATGGGCGTGGACAGCTATGTTTCGCGGCGCCAGTTACCCGGCGCCGCTGAAACCCGGCGCCTGGCCCTCCTGCGCGCTGTTCCTGCGCCGCAGGCACCGGCCGCAGCTGCCCTGCCGGCGGATACCGGGCCCATGCGGCGGCCTGCAGCGCCAGTGGAGATTCCGCGCCTGGATGGCGGCAAATCCGCGCCCGCCCCCGCCGCTGCGGCAGTCCGGCCCGCCCCGGGAGGGCCAGCTCCACGGTTCAGCATCGCGGCAATCAGCTGCGGCGGATTGCTGTGGCTTGAGGAGCTGTACAGCCCCCTGTCGCCGCAGCAGTCGCAGCTGGTCCAGGCCATGGCCGAGTCGCTGCTGATGGTGTACGGGAACGATAGCGCCGACCCCGGTGAGCGGGTCCCGGCCCGGGCTGCAGTCAGCCAATTCGACTGGCCCATGCACTCGAACCAGCAGCTGGACCAGGGAGTGCAGGCGGCCCGGGCTGGCCTCGCCGCCTTCATCCAGCGCAAACTGGAACTGGCTGATTGCAAAGGCCTGGTCCTGTTGGGGCGAGCCTGCGAGGAGCGGGTCCCGCTGGAGCAGCTGGCCTGCCCCCGGGTCGTGCGTACTGCCAGCACCGCCGATGTATTGCGCGATCCCCTGCTAAAAAGGCAGGTGTGGCGGGATCTGCGATCGCTGTTTCAGTCCGCGTGAGCCCGCCCGGGGTGGTGCATCGGGCCCAGCCCGGCGATGCCGCTGCGCTGGCGCTGCTGGATAAGCTGGTCAACCCGAGTCCCTGGAGTGAAAACCAGTTCGCTGGCGCCTGTGCCGAGACGCCGGATGGTGCACACAGCGCCCTCGTGGTCCGTGACGACGAGCGGCTGCTGGGATTTGTTGTTCATTCCCACGTGCTCGATGAGGCCTCTATCCACAATATCGCGGTGCACCCGTCGGTGCGGGGCAGGGGCTTGGGCCAGGCGTTGCTGGCAACTGCGCTGGCCGAAGCCGCTCGCGGCGGCGCCCTGCGCTGCTACCTTGAAGTGCGCGCTTCCAACTCGGCGGCCCGCAGGCTTTACGAAAAGCTGGGCTTCCAGCTTGATGGTGTACGCAGGAATTACTATTCAACCGCGGTGGGCAGGGAAGACGCATTGCTGATGTCCCTGCGGCTGGCGGGGCAGGAGAGCTGAGATGAACGTGCTGGAAACAGAGTGGTGGACGATGGCCCTGCCTCCGGAGTGGTGGGCGGAGTCGGAGGAGGAAAGCATCCTGGTGGGCGACCGGGACAACGTCGGTTGCATCGAGATATCCACCCTGCACAAGGAGCAGGGAGAATTTGACCTGGCCGAAGTCCGCAACATAGCCCGCGCCGAGTCGGAGCAGGCCCTGGAGTGGCGCAGGGTGACGCTGGGGGACTTCGAGGGCGTGCAGAGCCGGTTTGTGGAGGAGGCAAGCGCCATCCGCGAGTGGTATCTGCTGCACGGCGCCACACTGCTGTACATCACCTACAGCTGCGACGAGGAAAACGCCGGCATGGACGATGCCGCGGTCGACGAGTTGCTGGACACCCTGGCGCTGGTGACCAGCGATTCCCCGGCTACAGCCTAGGAAACATTCCCCGTGACCCTGACGCGCCGGGCGCCCTTTACCGGCGGGGCCCTGAGGGCCGCCTGGCGCCTCTTGATATTGGAATCCACCAGGTTCTTGGCGGCGATGATCAGGCCGGTAAATATGAAGGCGCCCGGGGGTAGGACCGCCAGCAGGAAATTCGGGTAATCATCGATGACGGTTATTTCCCAGCTGGCGGCGGCGGGGCCGAACAGCAGATCCATATTGGCGAACAGGGCGCCGGTGCCCAGCAGCTCCCGCAGGGCTCCCAGCAGTATCAGCACCAGCCCGAAACCTGCACCCATGATCAGCCCGTCATAGGCGGCCGGCGCCAGGCTGTGGCGGCTGGCGAAACCATCGGCCCGTCCGAGAATGACGCAGTTGGTGGTGATCAGGGGCAGGAATATGCCGAGTATCTCGTACAGTTCGAAAGCGAAAGCCTGCATCAGCAGTTCGATGCAGGTCACGGCCGCGGCGATGATCATGACGAAGACTGGCAGGCGGACGGCATCGGAGACGATATTGCGGATCAGTGATACCGCCGAGTTGGAACATAAGAGCACCAGGGTGGTTGCAACGGCGAGGCCCATGGCATTGACCACGCTGCCGCTTACCGCCAGCAGCGGGCACAGGCCCAGCAGCTGGACCATGGCGGGGTTGTTCTTCCACAGGCCGTTGAGCGAGAGCTCTTTGTAACTCACTTCCGACATCATTGCTCTCCTTCATCCGAGACTGTTGCCGAACCCGTTACCGGGCCTGTCTCCGGGGCGTCGCCCGGGCGCGCGAACAGCGTTTTGCCGTGTGCATCTGCGAACTGTAAAGCGCGCAGGGTGGCGGCGACAACCGCCCTGGGCGTGATGGTGGCGCCGGTAAACTGGTCGAACACGCCCTTGTCCCTGCTGACTGCCCAGCCGGCCAGCTCCGGGTTACTCAGTGAGCGCCCGTTGAAACCCAGAATCCAGTCTGACTTGCGCAGATCCACCTTGTCGCCCAATCCGGGCGTTTCCTTGTGGCTGAGGACGCGCACGCCGGCGATGCTGCCGTCGGCGTTGACCCCGACGATGAGTTCGATGTCGCCGCTGTAGCCGTCAGGAGCCGTGACCGGAATTATGGCCGCAACGACAGCCTCACCCCTGCGGGCGAGAAAAATGCGCCTGGTCTCCGCCAGGCCGAGGCCTGCGGCCTCAGGACCCACCGCAATGACGTCGTCCAGCATGGAATTGTCATGGCGTTCCCGCGGTATGATTTCCAGCAGGGCTTTTTCCTCGGCCATGCGTTTTTGTTCGGCGATTCTCTCCCGGGTGGAGAGATAGGTGCCGGCCAGGAGCAGTGCGGTGCAAACTGCGAACGCCGCCAGTAACAAACTGTTGCGGGTGATGGACTGCCTCAGCATGTCAGCTGTCCTCCCGCCTGCCCTGGTGGCCGTAGCTGCGGGGCTGGGTATAGTTATCAATGAACGGGGCGGCAAAGTTCATGATCAGCACGGCGAAGGCGACGGCGTCGGGATAGTTGCCGCGCACCCGGATGATGTAAACGAGTGCGCCGATCATCGCCCCGTACACCAGGCGGCCGCGCACGGATACGGCGGAGGTGACCGGGTCCGTGACGATAAAAAACGCGCCAAACATGGTGGCGCCGCTGAGCAGGTGGAACAGTGGGGAACCACCGCTGGCGGAGCTGCCGCCGTCATAGAATATCGCTGCGAACAGGCTCAGGCTGGCCAGCATGGCCACCGGCGCGTGCCAGCTGAAGATGCGCCGGTACAGCAGCCAGGCGCCGCCGGCCAGAAAGGCCAGGTTGACCCATTCCCAGCCCAGGCCCGCCCAGCGCCCGAACTGCGGGGTGCGCGCATAGAGATCCGCCAACAGCAGGCTGCTGTTCTGCCGCACGATATCCAGCGGCGTGGCCATGGTCGTACCATCGAAGCGCGCGGGCCAGAAGCATGCTTGCAGTGCATCGACGATCCCCGGCAACTCCCCCAGTCCCCGCGGCGGGGTCCAGGCTGTCATCTGCACCGGGAAAGAGATGAGCAGTATCACATAGCCCACCATGGCGGGGTTGAAGGGGTTGTAACCCAGGCCGCCGTACAGGTGTTTCGCCAGCAGAATGGCGCAGGCGGTGCCCACGGCAATAAGCCACCAGGGCGAGTAGGGCGGCAGGGCGATGGCCAGCAGGGTCGCGGTCACCAGGGCGCTGCAGTCCTTGAGGTAAAATGCGACCGGCCTGCGGCGCAAGGCGAGCGCGAGGGCTTCGCAGGCCAGCGCTACCACGCAGGCCCAGGCGATGTTCACCAACACGCCGAAGCCGAAGAAGTGGGTGAGGACGATGACGCCGGGGACGGTCGCCAGCAGCACCTGTTGCATCACCCGCGGTGTGCTCATGGGGCCGTGGGCATGGGGCGAGGTGACACGCAGCAGGGCCATTTCAGCTGCGCTCCATGGCAGTCAGCTGGTCCCGGGTCGCGCTCACTTGTTGCTCCAGCCGGGCCAGCGTTGCCTCCAGCGCCACAATGATTTTCTCCTCCTCGCCGCTGCTGCGGCCCTGCGCCAGCCTGGCGCGGGTTTTTTCCAGGCGCTGCTCCAGGCCCTCCAGCTGGCTGCGGGCTTTTTCCGCGGGATCCATGGTGACCGCCTGGGCCCGGGCTGCCTGCGCCCTGGCGATGGCTGCCGCAGCCGCATCGGCGGGCTCACCCGCCTGGGGCGCGGACCCTTCCGGGCTCGCGAATGCCTGCAGCGCCCGCTCCGCCGCCTCGAGTTTTGCCCGGGTTTTGTCCACGCCCAGTTGCAGGGCTTCCACCAGGTCACTGCCCTCGTCCCGGGCCTGCTGCAGTTTGGCGCTGGCGGTGTCCAGGCGTGTACGAGTCGTGACCACTGCCTTTTCCAGCTTGTCGCGCTCCCCGCTGGCGTCAGAACTGCCGGCCTGCTGCGCCGCTTTTTTGGCCCTGGCGCGATCAATCGCCGCCTGGATCGGGTCCTCATCGCCCGCGCCGGCGCCGGCCTCAGTCTGGGCCCGCTGCTGCGCAGCCTGCTTACGCGCTGCGCGCCTGGCTTCCCGGGCCGCTTCCTCCCGTTCAATACGTTGCTGCCGGGCCTCAAAGCGTGCGCGGGACTGTTCGGCTCTGGCGTGTTCTCGTCGCAGCTCGAGTATTTCCGCCTTCGAGGCACGGTAGTACTGCACCAGCGGAATCGCACTGGGACAGGCCCAGGAGCAGGCGCCGCATTCGATGCAGTCGAACAGGTTGTGGCGCTCCAGTTTGTCGAACTCCCTCGCCTGGGCAAACCAGAACAACTGCTGGGGCAACAGGCTCGCCGGGCAGGCCTGGGCGCACAGGCCGCAGCGGATACAGGCCTGTGCCGGCGACGGCGCGGGCAGCTCGGCGTCGCTGGGGGCGAGCAGGCAGTTGGTGGTTTTCACGATCGGCACACGGGCGTCCGGCACGGTGAAGCCCATCATCGGGCCGCCCATGATCAGGCGCCGGTTCCGGTCGGGCTGGTAGCCTGCCCGGGCCAGCAGGTAATTCATCGGTGTGCCCAGCAGCACGTGAAAATTACCCGGTTCGCGCACCGCCTCGCCGGTCACCGTGGTGATGCGCGACAGCAGCGGTCGCCCGAGAACCACGGCATCATGGATGGCGGCGACGCTGCCCACGTTCTGGCAGATAACCCCGACATCGAGGGGCAAGCCGCCGCTGGGCACCTGCTTCCCGGTGAGTATCTCGATCAGCTGCTTCTCGCCGCCGGAGGGGTACTTGGTGGGGAAGGACACCACCTCGATAGCGCAGCCGGCGGCGGCAGCGCTGAGGGCGGCGATAGCCTCGGGCTTGTTGTCCTCGACCCCGATCAGGACCTCACCCGGCTGCAGCAGGTGCATGAGAATTTTTACCCCCTCGACGATGCGGTCGGGCTGCTCCCGCATCAGGATATCGTCGGCGGTAATATAGGGTTCGCATTCGGTGCCGTTGATGATGAGCGTCGCCACGCTGCTGCCCGGCCGGGTCGACAGCTTGACCGCCGCGGGAAAACCGGCGCCTCCCATCCCGGCAATACCGGCGTTGCGGATTCGCGCCAGCAGTTCCTGTGGCGCCAGGGCCCGGTAATCGGGCGTCGGCTCCAACTCAATCCACTCGTCCCGGCCATCGGTGGTGATGACGATACAGGGTGCGCACAGGCCCGACGGGTGGGCGATCAGCCGGTCCTCCAGCGCCGCGATGGTGCCTGACGTGGGGGCGTGCAGCGGCACGCTGACAGCGCCGGAGGCCGCGGCGATCAGCTGGCCTTTACGCACCCGTTCTCCCACCGCGACCACCGGCTTTGCGGGGGCGCCGATGTGCTGGGACAGGGGCAGCACCAACTCCGGGGGAATGCCCGCATCGCGAATCGGGCCGCCGAGGGACTGATGCTTGTTCTCTGGCGGATGGATGCCGCCGTGGAAATCGAAAATCTTCCTCATGCGGCCCGGTCTTGTGCCGGGAGGGCATCGCTGGCGATGATCTGCGGCTCGCGGCTGGTGGGGTCCGGCAGCGGCCAGTGCCAGGTCTGTACGCTCGGCGGCGCTGCGATCATCTCGATGCAATCGACCGGGCAGGGCTCCACGCACAGGTCGCAGCCGGTGCACTCGCTGGCGATAACCGTGTGCATCTGCTTGGCCGCCCCAAGGATCGCATCGACCGGGCAGGCCTGGATGCATTTGGTGCAGCCGATACATTCCGCCTCCCGGATAAAGGCGACGGCTTTTACTTTTTCCCCGTCGTGCTCCGCATCCAGCGGTATGACCTCCATATCCAGCAGCGCGGCCAATGCCTTTATGCCTGCCTCGCCCCCGGGGGGACATTTGTTGATGGCTTCACCCGCGCCGGCGATGGCCTCGGCGTAAGGGCGGCAACCGGGGTAGCCGCACTGGCCGCACTGGGTCTGGGGCAGCAGTTCGTTGATCTGGTCGGCGATGGGATTGCCCTCGGTTTTGAACCGCACGGCCGCGAAACCCAGCACGGCGCCGAAACCGGCACCGAGCCCGACCATGGCAAGCAGGGCGGCCAACAGGGGATATTGGGTGAGGAATTCCAACACGTGCTATACGAGCCCGGCAAAGCCCATGAACGCCAGCGACATCAGCCCGGCAGTGACCATCCCGAGCGCCGGGCCCTTGAAAGGTTCCGGCACGTCGGCCACGTTGAGGCGTTCGCGCATCGCCGCAAACAGCACCAGCACCAGGGAAAAACCCACCGCAGCGCCAAAGCCGTAAAACAGTGACTGCAGGAAGTTGTGGTCCTTGCCGACATTGAGCAGGGCCACCCCCAGCACCGCGCAGTTGACGGTGATCAGGGGCAGGTAGATCCCCAGCACGCGATACAACAGGGGGCTGGTCTTGCGCACCACCATCTCGGTAAATTGCACCACGGCGGCGATGACCAGGATGAAGGCGATGGTCTTGAGGTAGCCCAGCCCGAGTGGGAGCAGCAGGAACTGGTAGACCAGGTTGCTACAGGCGGATGCCAGTGTCAGCACGAAGGTGGTTGCCATGGCCATGCCCATGGCGCTCTCCAGCTTGTTGGAGACACCCATGAAGGGGCACAGGCCCAGGAACTGGACCAGTACGAAATTATTTACCAGGATCGCCCCGATCAACAGGATTGAGTAGTCTGCCAGCATGGCTGTTCTCGCTTGAACACGGCCCCGCGGGCGTGTCGGACTGCGCTATGGTATGGACTATTTTTCCGGAAAACAATTGCGCCGCCCACGCCGCCGTGGGCGACGGATCATTTCACCTGCATGCCGGGTCGCGCGCCGGCATGGGGTTCGAGCAGGAACAGCTCCTTGCCCCCGGGGCCTGCCGCCAGCACCATACCCTCGGAAACCCCGAAACGCATTTTTCGCGGCGCCAGGTTGGCCACCATGACGGTGAGCTTGCCCACCAGGTCCGCGGGTTCGTACGCGCTGCGGATACCGGCGAATACCTGCCTGTGGCTATCGCCCAGGCTCAGTGTCAGCCGCAGCAGTTTATCGGCCCCCTCCACCACTTCCGCCGCCACGATCTCGGCGATGCGCAGGTCCACCCGGGCGAAGTCCTCAAACGCGATGGTGTCGCTCGCAACCTGCTCTGGCGCTGGCGCCTGCGCTACTGCGCCGGCGGGCGCAGCTGCCTTGCCGGCTTCCACCATGGCCTCCACCTGCTTGCTGTCAACCCGCGTCAGCAGCGGCTCGAAGGTGCCGAGGCGACGCCCTTCCACGGATTGGTGCAGTTCGGTCCAGTCCAGCGAGCAGGCCAGGAATGACTCGGCCTTGGCCGCCATCGCCGGCAGCACCGGCTTGAGGTAGGTCATCAGCACCCGGAACAGGTTGACGCCCACGCTGCAGACGGCGTGGACTGCAGCGGCGCCGCCCTCCTGCCGGGCCAGCTGCCAGGGTTTTTTCTCATCGATATACTGGTTGGCGCGGTCTGCCAGGGCCACGACTTCGCGCATGGCCTTGTTGAATTCGCGCTCTTCGTACAGGCTCGCGATGGTCTCGCCGCGGGCGATGAACTGGGCGAGCAACTCGGGTTCCGCGCAGGTCTGCGCCAGTGTGTTGTCGAAGCCTTTGGCGAGGAATCCCGCGCAGCGGCTGGCGATATTGACGATTTTTCCCACCACGTCCGAATTCACCCGCTGCACGAAATCGTCCAGGTTGAGGTCGATGTCATCGACCGCAGCGCTCAACTTGGCGGCGAAATAGTAGCGCAGGTATTCGGCATCCAGGTGCTCCAGGTAGGTGCCGGCATTGATAAACGTGCCCCGGCTCTTTGACATCTTGGTGCCGTTGACCGTGAGGAAGCCGTGGACAAAAATCGCGGTGGGTGTGCGCAATCCAGCCGAGTGCAGCATGGCGGGCCAGAACAGGCCGTGGAAATTGATGATGTCCTTGCCGATGAAGTGGTAGAGCTCGGTATCGCCACCCGGCAGCCAGTAGGGCTCAAAGGGGTGGCCGGTGCGGTCGCAGTAGTTCTGGAAGCTGGCGATGTAACCGATGGGCGCGTCCAGCCAGACATAGAAGTACTTGCCTGGCTCATCGGGGATTTCAAAACCAAAGTAGGGTGCATCCCGGCTGATATCCCACTCCTGCAGGCCGCCGTCAGTCCACTCGCGCAGCTTGTTGGCCACCTGGGGTTGCAGTGTGTCCGAGTCCAGCCACTTTCTCAGCATGGATTCGAATTCCGGCAGCTTGAAGAAGAAGTGGATGGACTCCTTCTGGATAGGGGTTGCCCCGGAAATGGCGGAGATGGGGTTTATCAGCTCGGCGGGGGTGTAGGTGGCGCCGCAGGCCTCGCAGTTATCGCCATACTGGTCCGGCGCCTTGCAGCGCGGACAGCTGCCTTTGATGAAGCGGTCGGCGAGGAACAGCTGCTTCTCGGGGTCGAACGCCTGGGTGATGGCCCTCGAGGCAATGTGGCCGTTGGCCTTCAGGCGGCGATAGATCTCCTGCGCCCAGTAGCGATTCTCCGGGGAGTGGGTAGTGTGGAAATTGGCGAAGTCGATCAGGAAGCCGGCGCTGTCGCGCTCGTGGTCCGCGCGGATCCGCTCGATATGCTGTTCCGGCGATATGCCCTGCTTCTCCGCGGCCAGCATGATAGCGGTGCCGTGGGCGTCGTCCGCACACACGTACAGGCAGTCGTGTCCGCGCGATTTCTGGAAGCGGGCCCAGATGTCCGTCTGGACCTGCTCCAGCATGTGGCCCAGGTGCAGCGGTGCGTTCGCATAGGGCAGGGCGCTGGTTACCAGTATTTTGCGCGGGCTGGTCGGGGCCATGGGCGTCGGTTGTCCGTGTGCCGGAAAAAGGGGCGCCACTATAGCGTTTTTATCGGGGTTTTTCATCCGCGCCCGGATGCCGTTGTTGAACCGTCGCCATGTCCTTATACTGCCGTCGCAGCCACCTCGGCAAACGGCCGGCGATTGTGCGCCCGGCACGGCCCCTAGCCATCACCTCACTGATAGGTAAGCATGAACGAAATCAGACACATCATCGCGGTTGCCTCGGGCAAGGGCGGTGTCGGCAAGTCCACCACGGCGGTCAATGTGGCGCTTGCCCTCAAGGTCCTGGGTATGAAGGTGGGCCTGCTGGATGCAGATATCTACGGCCCCAGCCAGCAGATGATGCTCGGTGTTGCCGAGGGTACGCAGCCCCGGCAGCAGGACGGCAAGTACCTGCTGCCGGTGGAGGCCCACGGCCTCAAGACCATGTCGATGGGGTATCTGGTCACCGAGCGCACTCCGATGGTCTGGCGCGGGCCCATGGCCGGCGGCGCCCTGGCGCAGATGCTGGAACAGACCCTGTGGGGGGAGCTGGACTACCTGGTCATAGACATGCCGCCAGGTACCGGTGATATCCAGCTGACCCTGTCGCAAAAGGCCAGCGTGGCCGGGGCGGTGATTGTGACCACCCCCCAGGATATCGCCCTGATGGATGCCCAGAAGGGTATCGAGATGTTCCGCAAGGTCGACATTCCCATCCTCGGGGTGGTTGAGAACATGGCCGTTCACGTCTGCAGTAACTGCGGCCACCGCGAGCATATTTTCGGCGCCGACGGCGGCCAGCGCATAGCCCGGGAATACGGCGTGAACCTGCTGGGCAGCCTGCCCCTGGCCCTGTCGATCCGCGAGCAGACCGATTCGGGCCGGCCCACGGTGGTGGCTGAGCCCGAGTCGTCGGTAACAGCCATTTTCCTGGAGATCGCCAGGGCGATCCATGCGACGCTGGAAAGCGGCGACGCCGATCGGGAATTTCCGGCAATCAGTATTTCAGACGACTGAAGGCATGACTGCAAATTAAGGGTGTCACGTGAGCATAAAATCAGATAAATGGATTCGCCGCATGGCCAGCCAGCACGGCATGATCGAACCGTTCGAGGCGGGGCAGGTGCGCACGGACGGCGCCAACCGCCTGATATCCTATGGCACCTCGAGTTATGGCTACGATGTGCGTTGCGCGCGCGAGTTCAAGGTGTTCACCAATATCAACTCGGCCACCGTTGATCCCAAGCACTTCGATGCCAACAGCTTCGTTGACGTGGTGGGCGATGTCTGCGTCATACCCCCCAACTCCTTCGCCCTGGCCAGCACCGTGGAGTATTTTCGCATTCCCCGCAATGTGCTGACGATCTGCCTCGGCAAATCAACCTATGCCCGCTGCGGCATCATCGTCAATGTGACGCCCCTGGAGCCGGAGTGGGAAGGGCATGTCACGCTGGAGCTTTCCAACACGACCACCCTTCCGGCCAAGATCTACGCCAACGAGGGCGTGGCCCAGATGCTGTTTTTCGAGTCTGACGAGGTCTGCGAAGTCAGCTACAAGGACCGCGGCGGCAAGTACCAGGGGCAGACCGGCGTCACCTTGCCCAAGGCGTGATGCTGTAGGTCCGCGAGACCTCGCCCATCCTGTTCGCGTGGACGCTGAGGGCACCGGTCGACGCGCCCTCGGCCGCAGCCGTCAGTGGCTGCCGACGATGTCACCGCCGAGGGTCGCGCCGCTGAGGGTCATCTCCACCGGGTCCCCATTTTCCACGTGGACGGTCCTGACCAGCAGGTAATCCCATGCCGGTGCGAACCAGAAATCGGATGTGCGCTGCGCCGAGGTGTGCAGGCGCTGGTAGTGCACGGTGTCGACTGCACCCAGCGGCGTCTGCAGGGTTTCGTTCCCGACCAGCACCAGGCGCGAGTCTTTCGAGCGTTTGCCATCTGCCACCCGCAGGGTGACATCCCTCGCCGCGGCGGGATCCGCCATGAGCGCAAGGCGCAACTGTTCCAGCTGGCTCATGCGATCGAGCGTGTTATCGGCGTAAGGCAGCTGGTACCACTGGCCTTTGTACAGGCTCCTGATCACGCCCCGGTCCGGCGTGAAGTGGAGTTCCTTGCGGCGACTCACCAGGCCGGTATTCTGGTAGACATAGGACAGGGGCCGGATGTGTCCAGACTCGATCCTGAACACGCTGATTTCCTGGAAACCGATCACCAGGATCTTGCCCCCGCTGGTAAGCACATAGCGCCCGTCCTCGTTTGCTTCCAGCTTGCGCGTGATATCGAGGTCCAGGCCCCTGGCGCTGGCCTTGTAGTGGGCGGTGTAGGGCCGCAGCGCGGGAGACTGGTTCGCAGCGGCGACGGCGCTGGTCAGGCCGGTGAGCAGGGCGAGCAGCAGCGCCGGGAGGAATTCAGCCTGGCGCTTTAACGTCCTCCGTGGAGTAGTCAATGCCGGTTGCCGGTATCGGCTCACCATCGAGGCAGGCTCCGTGATCAGTCAGCTGCAGGCGTCCCGCAATGGCCCATTGCGCTGCCAGCGGATAGATGCGGTGCTCCTGCACGACGACCCGGTCGGCCAGTGACTGGGCGGTATCGCCGGGCAGGATTGGCACCCTCGCCTGAATGATAGGCGGTCCACCATCCAGTTCCAATGTGACAAAGTGCACCGTTACCCCGGCTTCGCGGTCACCCGCGTCCAGTGCCCGCTGGTGCGTATTCAGGCCGGGGTATCTGGGCAGCAGGGAGGGGTGCACATTCAGCAGGCGGCCGCTGAAAGGCTGGATGAAAGCCGGCGTGAGGATGCGCATGAATCCCGCCAGAATCACCAGGTCCACATCCCAGAGGCCCACTTCCGCGGCCAGCGCTGCGTCAAAAGCCTCGCGGCTGGAAAACGCGCGATGGTCGATGCAGCGGGTGGGAATGCCAGCTCTTGTCGCCAGCTGCAGGCCGGCGGCAGCGGGGTTGTTGCTGATTACCACGGCGATGTCGGCGCTGAGCGCACCGCTGGCGCTGGCCTCGATGAATGCCTGCAGGTTGCTGCCGCGACCGGAGATGAGGACGGCCAGCCGAGCCCTGGCGGCGCGGGTCACGGCAGCAGCTCGACCGCGGTATCGCCTGCTTCGATGCTGCCGATCTGCCAGGCGCGGTGCCCGGCGGCGTCAAGCTGTGCCAGCGCGGCGTCCCGCTCTGCTGCCGCCACGCAGATCACCATGCCCACGCCGCAGTTGAAGGTGCGGTACATCTCCCGTTGCGCGACCTTGCCCTCTGCCTGCAGCCAGGTGAAAACCGGTGGCCACTCCCAGCTGCCGGTGTCGATCACTGCCCGGCAACCGCCCGGGAGGACCCGCGGCAGGTTTTCGAGCAGGCCGCCGCCGGTAATATGGGACAGGGCTTTCACCTGCACCTGCTGGAACAACTGCAGCAGGGCCTTGACATAAATGGTGGTCGGGGCCAGCAGGGCCTGGCCCAGGCTGGTATTCCCCATGGGCTGCCCCAGGTCAGCGCCACTGCGTTGCAGTATCTTGCGGATCAGGGAATAGCCGTTGGAGTGCGGCCCGCTGCTGGCGATGCCCAGCAGCACGTCTCCCGGCCGCACCGCGCTGCCATCGATAATTTTTGACTTTTCCACGACGCCGACGCAGAAACCGGCAAGGTCGTAGTCCTCGCCCTCGTACATCCCGGGCATCTCGGCGGTTTCGCCCCCCACCAGTGCACAGCCTGCCAGCTCACAGCCCGCGCCGATGCCGGCGATCACCGCCGCCGCGGTATCGACATTGAGCGCACCGGTGGCGTAGTAATCGAGGAAAAACAGCGGCTCCGCCCCGGCCACCACGAGGTCGTTGACGCACATGGCCACCAGGTCGATGCCGATGGTGTCGTGGATGCCCATATCCATGGCGAGGCGGAGTTTGGTACCGACTCCGTCCGTGCCGGCAACCAGGACCGGTTGGCGATAACCGGCGGGGATCTCGCACAGTGCGCCGAACCCCCCGAGCCCACCGAGCACTTCGGGCCGGGTGGTGCGGCGGGAGACCCCCTTGATGCGCTCGACCAGGGCGTTGCCGGCATCGATATCGACGCCGGCATCCTTGTAGCTGAGAGAGGTTTTCCCGCTGTCGTCCGTCATGGAGTGTCCGCTGGCCTTGGGGGTGGGGGTCTGAGGGCGGCTATTCTAGCGACAATCCTCACCCAGTTCATCCCGCAGGGGACAATTTCAACCTTCCCCGGCGCCCCCGCAGTCCTGCTACAATGCGCGCTTTACCGCAGCTCGGGAGACGGGTTTGATCAAGCATATTGTGCGCGGCATCGGGTTCGCGCTGGCGCTGTCGTCGCTAGCGGGCGCTGCCAGGGCCGAATTGGTCCAGGACCTGTACGAGGCCGAGGTGGCGGTAGCCGACCAGTCCGCGGCGGAACTGGGCCGGGCCGCGCGGCAGGGGCTGTCCGATGTGCTGGTCAAGGTCTCCGGCAGCACCCAGGTCCTGAGCAACCCGACGATCTCGAAGGCGTTGGGGGATGCCAGGAATCGGGTACAACAGTACTCCTACGACAAGGGTCCGGGCGTCCCTCCGCAAACGTCCGTCAAGCTGTCGTTCGACGGTGCCTATGTCACTGGCCTGGTGGTGGGGGCGGGCGCGCCTATCTGGACTGCGAACCGGCCGGCGGTGCTGGTGTGGCTGGTTGTCGAGGACGCCGCCGGCCGCGCGTTTCTTAATGCCGCTGCGGCACCCGCGCTGATGGCGGCGGTGCAGGGCGAATTTGCTCGCCGTGGCGTTCCGATCCAGCTCCCGACCTATGACGCGGCGGATTCCGCGGCGCTGACCCCCGAACAGGCCTGGAACCTGGACGATCCGGCGCTGGTGCCCGCCTCGGCGCGCTACCAGCTGCGGGATATCCTGGTGGGTCGGGTGTCCCTGCTTGAGGGCGGGGGTGCCACGGGTGAATGGAGTTTCCTCCAGGGTGACAACCGGGTCCAGCGCACCTCCACCGTGGCAAGCGAAGAACTGTTCGTGCGTGACGGGGCGGCGTTGGTGGCCGAAACTTTGGCAGCGCGCTATGCGGTGGCGGCGTCGTCCGCGGGCGGCAAGGTCACCCTGGCGGTGAGCGGGGTGACGACCTACGCGGATTACGCAGCGTTGATCAGCTGGCTCGAGGGTCTTGAGCTGGTCGAGCGCGCCGATGTGGCATCGGTGCGCGGGGATACTCTGACCCTGAACCTCAAGGCCAAGGCGGGGGCGGCCCAGCTGGCGTCCATCATCGAGCTCAACAGGCGGCTGATCCCGATTCCCGCGGTTGGCCCGGGGCTCGATGGCCCGGGGCTCGATGGCCCGGGGCTCGCCGGCCCTGGACCCGTTGGCCCGGGGGTCGCCGGCCCGGTTCCCGCCGTTGCCCCGGGGCCCGCCGGTCCGGGGCCTGAACTGAGTTACCAGTGGCAGAAATAACACCCGAGGCGGGGCCCCTGCGTAATCGCTGGCCACTCGCCCTGGTGGCGGGCGCGCTCGGCGCACTCCTGTTCTATTTGCTGCAACCGATTCTGTCGCCTTTTGTGCTGGGAGCCCTGGTCGCCTACCTGGGCGACCCACTGGTGGATGCGCTCGAGCGGCGTGGACTGAGTCGCACCCTCGGCGTGGTGGTGGTTTTCCTTGTCTTTAGCCTGCTGGTGGCGCTGGCCATGATTCTCGCGGTGCCGATGCTGCTGCACCAGCTCGATCTGTTGGTGGCCAAGATCCCGGCAATCTACAGCTGGTTTGCCAATGAAGCCCTGCCCTGGGCGCAGCAACGATTTGACCTGAGCATGGAGCGCCTGCCCCGGCTGGACTGGTCCGGACAACTGGCCGAACACTGGCAATCCCTGGGCAGGATCACGGCCCAGACCCTGGTGCAGGTGTCTGGCTCGGGCGCCAGCCTGCTGCTCGGCCTGGCCAACCTTGCGCTGGTGCCGGTGGTGGCTTTCTACCTGATGCGTGACTGGGACCACCTGATAGAGAAGGGCCTCCATGTGCTGCCGGTGATATGGCAGGGGAAGGTCGCGCAGGTTGCCGGCGAGGCCGACGTGGTTGTAGGCGCTTTCCTGCGGGGCCAGTTTCTGGTGATGTGTACGCTCGGTGTTGTCTATGGCTTCGGCCTGTGGCTGGTCGGCCTGCAGCTCGCCCTGCTGCTGGGGGTGATAGCGGGCCTGGCCAGTCTGGTGCCCTACCTCGGTTTTGCGGTGGGTGTCCTGGCATCCTGCATTGCGGCCTATGCCCAGTTCGGTGAATGGACCGTGCTGTTCTGGGTGCTGCTGGTGTTCGGTGTCGGCCAGCTACTGGAGAGCATGGTGCTGACCCCGATACTGGTGGGGGATCGCATCGGCCTGCACCCGGTTGCCGTTATCTTCGCCCTGATGGCGGGCGGACAGCTGGCGGGGTTCGTCGGTGTGGTGTTGGCGCTGCCGGTGGCGGCAGTTATCGCGGTATTCCTGCGCCACGCACTCGATCACTACCGGGCCAGCGACATCTACGGCGGCGACTGAGTGAGCGATCCGAGCCAGCGCCAGCTGCCCCTGCCGGTGCAGCTGCGGGACGAGGCCACCTTCGACAACTTCCTGCCCTCGCCCGCGACCCTGCCGCTTGTCGCCGCCCTGCAGGAGCAGGCGGCGGGCAGCGGCGAGGTGATGATCTACATCTATGGGCCCCAGGGGGTCGGCAAGTCCCACCTGTTGCAGGCGAGTTGTCAACTCGCCGGGGCTGGCCGGGCCCTGTACCTGCCCCTGCGACAGCTGGCCGACCACAGGCCCGAGGAGGTAGTGCAGGGAGTCGAGGCGTTGGATCTGGTCTGCCTGGACGATGTGGACAGGGTGCTGGGACGGGCGGACTGGGAATTGGCCCTGTTCCACCTCAGTAACCGGGCGCGCCAGCGCGGTTGCGCCCTGCTGGTGTCCGGCAACGCCGCGCCCCGCGCCCTGGGGGTGGACCTGCCGGACCTGCGCTCGCGCCTTGCCTGGGGTATTGTCTACCAGCTGGCACAGGCGGGTGACGAGGAAAAAATCGCTATTCTGCAGTTCCGGGCCCAGCGCCGGGGGCTGAGCCTGAGCCGGGAAGTCTGCAGCTACCTCATATCCCGCTCGGCGCGGGACATGGAGGCCCTGCTGGACCTGCTGGCAACCCTGGACAAGGCCTCCCTGGTGCAGCAGCGGGCCCTGTCGATACCGTTCGTCAAGGCCGTGCTGGGCTGGTGAGACGTATGTGACTGTGCTATTCCCCTTAGGGTAAAATGACCACAAAAATTGGTGGAAATGGCCCGAACCAGTGCTATTCTCCGCGTATTCATCAACCATGGACAGGAGTTCCTTGAAAATGAGAAAGCAAATTCTGGCTGCGGGAGCAGCAATGGGTCTCGCGTTTACCGGCCTGGCGCCGGTTGCGGTGGCTGAGCTTCCATTAACCCTCAACGCCGGTGCCGCCCGCTGGTATTTTGGCAGTGACCGCGAACTGAGTAACATGAACACTCCCTTCGCCGGCCTGGAATGGGCGTTCAGCGACATGTGGGCAGCTGAGTTGTCCTACGCCCAGGATGACGCCAACAATGAGGAGATCCCCGGGTCCACAGAAGTGGTGCTGGCCAACCTCGGCATGAGGATGTACGGCGGCAGCTATATCAACAGCGGTGGAACCCTGCGTCCCTACGCCGTGCTGGGCGCTGGTTATTTCTCCGAAAACCCCAACGTGTTTGGCGGCGAAAAAACTGAAGACACAACCGTCAATGCCGGCCTGGGTGTGCGTTGGATGTTCACTCCGCGCTTCGGCGCAAGCCTCGACGGCCGCACCGTCTACAACGTGGACAAGAGCAACAACGACACTATCGCTTACCTCGGCCTCAACTACTTCTTCGGCACAGTGCAAGCTGCGGCCCCGGCCGCGCCGACCGCCTGCCCGGATGAAGACGGTGACGGCGTTTGCGATGACGTCGACGCCTGCCTTGGCACGCCGCCCAACACCCGCGTGGACGCTACCGGTTGCCCGCTGCCGGTCGCCCAGGTGGCTTCCATCAAGCTGAAGGTGAACTTCGCCTTTGACTCATCCGTGGTTACCGAACAGTTCTTCGGCGACCTGGCTGAGCTCGCCGAGTTCCTCAAGCGCTTCGACCAGGTGGATGTGACCATCGAAGGGCATACCGACAGCGTCGGTTCCGAGGAATACAACCAGGCGCTGTCTGAGCGCCGCGCCCGGGCTGTGGCCGATATGCTGGTCAATACCCACGGCATCGCCGCCTCCCGCCTGAACGCGGTCGGCTATGGCGAGTCGCGGCCGGTAGCGAGCAACGATACTGATGAAGGTCGCGCCCAGAACCGGCGGGTAATGGCTACCCTGGAGGTCGAGTACACCGACTGAT
>Ga0105096_10000129_pt1 | contig 19932 bp, 17 predicted proteins | sample PPLLak3cmMay2015_FD_87036 | JGI IMG/M metagenome (GOLD analysis project Ga0105096, IMG submission 87036) | Freshwater sediment microbial communities from Prairie Pothole Lake near Jamestown, North Dakota, USA - PPLs Lake P7 Core (1) Depth... | ecosystem: Environmental > Aquatic > Freshwater >... | reverse complement strand
TTCCTGCTGGGCTACCTCAAGCGCCTGCTGCCGCAGCGGCCGGATCTCAAGCTGGTCATCACCTCGGCCACCATCGACGTGGACAGTTTTTCCCGCCACTTCGGCGGCGCCCCGATCATCGAGGTGTCCGGCCGCACCTATCCTGTCCAGACCCACTACATCGAGCCGGGTGAGGCCGATTCCGAGGAGGGATCCGCGGCGCAGATCGCCAGCCTGGTCGATGCTGTCGACGCCGGCCGCTTCGGTCCCCGCGGGGACGTCCTGGTTTTCCTGCCCGGCGAGCGCGATATCCGGGAATTGGCCCGGCAGCTGCGCCACAACCCTGCGCTGGAGGTGCTGCCGCTGTACGCGCGGCTCAGCCAGGCCGAGCAGAATCGTGTGTTCAGCACTGCCGCCGGACGCGGTATCCGCGTGGTGCTGGCGACCAACGTGGCGGAGACTTCGCTCACGGTGCCGGGTATTCGCTACGTCATCGATCCGGGCGTGGCACGGATCAGTCGCTACAGTTATCGCACCAAGGTGCAGCGCCTGCCGATAGAGCCGGTATCCCGGGCCAGCGCTGACCAGCGCAAGGGACGCTGCGGGCGCGTGGCCGCCGGCGTCTGCATCCGCCTGTACTCCGAGGCCGATTTCATGCGCCGTCCGGAGTTTACCGACCCGGAAATCATGCGCACCAATCTGGCGGCGGTGGTGCTGCAGATGCTGGTCCTGGGCCTGGGTGAGGTGGAGGACTTTCCCTTCATCAACCCGCCGGATCCGCGCATGGTGCGCGACGGTTACAAGCTGCTGGAGGAGTTGGGCGCGGTGACGCCCGCCGGCGAACTCACCGGACTGGGCCGGCGCATGGCCCGCTTGCCTGTCGACCCGCGCCTGGGGCGAATGGTGCTGGCCGCAGCGCCGCTGGGCTGCCTCGAGGAGTTGCTGGTGATCGCCAGCGCGCTGGCCGTGCAGGACCCGCGGGAGCGGCCTGCCGAGAAACAGCAGCAGGCGGACCAGGCCCACGCCCGCTTCCGTCACCCGCGGTCCGACTTCATGGCCTGGCTCACTCTGTGGCGCTACTACGAGGAGCAGCGCCAGGCCCTCAGCGCCAACCAGCTGGCAAAACTGTGCAGGCGCGAGTTCCTTTCCTACCTGCGCCTGCGGGAGTGGCGGGATGTGCACACCCAGCTCACCATCGCCTGCCGCAGCCAGCAGCTGAAGCCCCGGCCGGCGCTGGCGGAACAGGAAAATTACGAGGGCGTGCACAGGGCCCTGCTGGCCGGCCTGCTGGGCAATATCGCCCAGCTGCAGGAGGGCAGGGAATACCTGGGCAGTCGCAATCGCAAGCTGCAGATATTTCCCGGCTCGTCCCAGGCCCGCAAGCCGCCCAGGTGGCTGGTGGCGGCGGAGGTTGTGGAAACCTCCGGCGTCTTCGCGCGGGAGGTGGCGGCGATCGAGCCCGAGTGGGCACTGGATATCAACCCCGCACTGCTTCGCACCCACTATTCCCAGCCGCACTGGCAGGCCCGCAGCGGCCGGGTAATGGCCTGGGAGCGGGTTGCGCTGTACGGACTCACCCTGGTCGAGAAGCGCCCGGTCCACTACGGGCCGATCGCCCCGGGGGAGGCGCGGGAACTGCTGATACGGGAGGGGCTGGTGGCGGGCAAGTTGCATCCCGCCCCGCCGTTCCTCAAGCACAACCAGCGCCTGGTGCGCGAGCTGGAAGAACTGGAGTCCCGTACCCGCCGCCGCGACATCCTGGTTGATGAACAGGTTGTGTTCGAATTTTATGCCGCCCGGCTGCCCCCGGATGCCTACACCGCAGGACGCCTGCAGGGCTGGTTGAAGCGTGAGCCCGCCGCCGCGGCCGGCCTGTGCATGCAGCGCGAGGACCTGCTGGCGCGGGATCCGGGCGTGAACCTGGGGGAGCAATTTCCCGACCAGCTGGCCTGGGAGGATCTGCGGTTGCGCCTGACTTACCAGTTTGAGCCGGGCGGCGCGACGGACGGCGTCTCGGTCACGGTGCCGGTGGCGCTGCTCAACCGGGTGCCCCGCTACCGCTTCGACTGGCTGGTGCCGGGCCTGCTGCGGGAGAAGTGTATCCAGCTGGTGAAAGGGCTGCCCAAGGAGAAGCGCAAGCAGTTGGTGCCGGTGCCCGACCATGTGGACCGCGCCCTGGCCGTGCTCGAACCCGGCAATGTGGATTTGCTGCAGGCCCTGTCCCTGGCGCTGGGCAGGCAGGGCGGCCCCCGGCTCGCCCTGGAGGACTGGGCACCGCAGAAGCTCGACGACTTCTACCGCATGAACGTGCGGGTGGTCGATGCCGACGGTCGCCTGCTCGGACAGGGACGCAACCTGGACGAGCTGGTGAACCGCTTCCGCGGCGATACCCGCCAGAGTGTCAGCTCGGGTCGAGGGCATTCTCCTGCGCGCAGCGGCATCAGTCGCTGGGACTTTGGCGATCTGCCGCGGGAGTGGCGATTTCAGCAGGCGGGGCTCGAGATCCTGTCCTTCCCGGCGTTGCTGGATGAGTCTGACAGCGTCGCCATTGTGCTGTGCGATTATCCGGGGGAAGCCCGCCTGCAGCATCGCCGGGGCGTGCTGCGCCTGCTGCGCCTGCACAGCGCCCAGCAGGTCAAGTACCTGCGCAAGCAGCTGTTGCAGGGCAATGAGTTCAGCCTGGTGCTGGCTGCGGCATCACTGGAGCGAGCGGCGCTGCTGGAGGACCTGGTCGATGCCGCCTACCTGCAGGCCATGGCGGTGGATGCGGCCCCGCCTTACGCACAGAACGACTTTCTGCAAATGCTGGAGCGAGGCAGGGCGGATGTCATAACCCGTGCCAACGAGCTCGAATCGATGCTGCTGGGCAGCCTGCGGGTGCTGGCGGACATCCGCCGGCTGCTGGCGGCCCTGCAGGCCGGCGCCTGGCCCGATGCCCGGCGGGATATCGATGCGCAGCTGCAGCGCCTGCTGGCAGCGGGCTTCATGCGCGATACCCCCGCGCCCTGGCTGGACCAGTTGCCGCGCTACCTGAAGGCCGTGCGCACTCGTATCGAGCGGCTCCCGGGCCAGTACCCCAAAGACCAGTCTCACACCCTGCAGCTGCAGGCACTGGCGGCGCCGCTGTGGGAGGCCGCCGCCAGGCAGCCCGGCTTGCTGTTGCTCAGCGAGGAGGCCGCCCATTACCGCTGGCTGCTGGAGGAGTTCCGGGTTTCCCTCTTCGCCCAGCACCTGGGAACCCGCCAGGCGGTATCCGCCAAGCGCCTGCAGGAGCAGTGGCAGGCAGTGGCACAGTGGTTGGGCAAAAACCCGCGCTGAATATGTGGCTTAAGCCCGCAGGAAGGGCTCGCGGTATTGGATGCAACTTCCATCGTGGTATGGTGTCACAACTCCCGTGGAGCTTGCCCACGGGCAGCACCTCGGCAGGGACGCTTCGCGCTATCACATCGTCGACTCAATCAACTGAAAGGTAAATCCTTATGGCAAATATCAAGAAACCACTGGCAGCCGCTCTCGGTGCCGCCTTCCTGGCAAGTGCTATCGCGCCGGTAGCCTCTGCGGCAATGAACCCGTTTTCCGCCCAGCACCTGAACGGCGGTTATGACCTGCCCAACTACGACAAGCATGTCGACGGCAAGTGCGGTGAGGGCAAGTGCGGTGAAGGTAAAACTGGCGAAGGCACGTGTGGTGAAGGTAAAACCGGTGAAGGCAAGTGCGGTGAAGGTAAAACCGGTGAAGGCAAGTGTGGTGAAGGTAAAGCCGGTGAAGGCAAGTGTGGTGAAGGTAAAGCCGGTGAAGGCAAGTGCGGTGAAGGTAAAGCCGGCGAGGGCAAGTGTGGCGGCTGATGCCTGAGCACTTACCCGAACTGAGCGGCGCGGGTCTGGGTTTGCGGCGGGCCCTGCTGGGCCCGCTGCAAGCCATGGACCGCGCCGCAGTCGATTTCATGGAAGTGGCCCCGGAGAACTGGATCGGGGTCGGGGGGCGCTACGGGCGCCAGTTGCGCCAGCTGGCCGAGCGCCATCCCATTGTTTTGCACGGGCTCTCCCTGGATATCGGCGGGCCGGACCCGATCGACATCGACCTGGTGCGATCAGTGAAGACCTTGATGTCGGAGCTGGACGCACCTCTGTACAGTGAACACCTGACCTACTGCGCGGCGGATGGTCACCTCTACGATTTGTTGCCACTACCCTTTACCGGCGAAGCGGTTCGCTACGTGGCTGACCGGGTGCGACAGGTGCAGGATATCATCGGGGCGCCCATCGCCCTGGAGAACGCCTCGTACTATGCCCAGTCGCAGGCGGACATGAGCGAGGCGGCATTCATCAGCGCCGTGGTGGCAGAGAGCGGCTGCGAGCTGTTGCTGGACGTCAACAATATCTACGTCAACAGTATCAACCACCGCTATGACCCGGTGGAATTTCTCGATTCGCTGCCGCTGGAGCGCACCCGCTATATTCACGTGGCGGGGCATTATGACGAGGCCGAGGATCTCAAGGTGGATACCCACGGCGCCGACGTCATCGCTCCGGTGTGGGCCCTGCTGGCACAGGCTTACCAGCGACTGGGCCCGGTGCCCACGCTGCTGGAGCGTGATTTCAACCTGCCGCCGCTGGAGCAGTTGCTGCGCGAGGTGGACCAGGTGCGGCGCCTGCAGCAGTTCGCGCGCGGTGCCCAGAAAGTGCAGGCGAGCGCATGAGCGGCTCCTCCATGCGCGAGAGCCAGCTGGCAATGGCGCGCTACCTGCGCGATCCTGTTACAGCCCCCCCTCCCGCCGGCATTGAACAGCGCCGGCTCGATATCTACCAGCGGCTGGTCTACAACAACATCGAGGCGTTTATCAGCGGGGGCTTTCCGGTCTTGCGCAGCCTTTACCTCGATGAGGACTGGCATCGTCTGGTGCGCGCCTTTATCGATACCCACCGCTGCCATACCCCGTACTTTCTCGAGATCAGCCAGGAATTTATCCAGTTCCTCATGCAAGGGCATACCCTGCGCGAGTGCGATCCGCCGTTTATGGTTGAATTGGCCCACTATGAGTGGGTGGAACTGGCACTGGATGTCGCGTTGGGTGAGCCGCCCGGCGAGCATCAGCCCTCGAGCCTGCTCGAGACCATTGTGCAGCTGTCCCCCCTTGCCTGGCTGCTGCGCTATCAGTACCCCGTGCACCGTATCGGGCCCGCGTTTCGGCCGCTGCAACCGGAACAGCCCACCTACCTGGTGGTCTACCGTGATCGAGGGGAGAAGGTGCGGTTCATGGAACTCAACCCGATGTCCGCCCGGCTGGTTGAACTCACCCGGGACAATACTTCCGCCACAGTCCGGGACCTGCTGGCGACCCTTGCGGCCGAGAGCGGCCTGGCCCTGCCGAGCGTGCTGGATTCCGGTACCCAACAGGTCGCCGACCTGCTTGAGTGTGGGGTACTGGGCGCTGCGCCCGCGGGGGATTGAGCGGTTGCCCCGGCCAGTCAGTCGGCGTACCATTTGCGTCCCGAATTTGAGACGTTTATCTCCATGGCTCTGCTGCGCCTAGTCCTGCTGATCGTATTGACCGCGGTGCCTGTCGCCTCGTCAGCAGCCGATGCGCCGGAAGAAACCCGCAATATCGACCCTTGGGAGAGTGTCAATCGCAGGATTTTCGTCTTCAACGACACCCTGGACCGCTGGGTCGTGCGGCCGGTGGCCGAGGGTTACAAATACGTCATGCCCGACTTCGCCGAGCGCGGCGTTACCAATTTCATCCTGAATATCTACGAGTTCAACTCGTTTTTTAATGCACTGTTGCAGGCGGAGTTTACCGGCGCTGCCCAGGCCGGGGGACGTTTCCTGGTCAATTCCACACTGGGTTTGCTCGGTGTCCTGGATGTCGCCACGCCCATCGGTATAGAGCCGTTTCGAGCCGACTTTGGCCAGACCCTCGCCGTATGGGGTGTGGATTCCGGCCCCTTCGTGATGCTGCCGGTGTTCGGCCCTCGCCACGTGCGCAGCGCCGTCGGTTACTTTACGGACACTTACACGTCGATTCCCTATCTCATTGATGAGGAGACATGGGCCTGGACCTTCTGGACCGTGGAAATCATAGACTACCGGGCGCGTCTGCTGGATGCAGAGGATCTGATCACAGGCGACCGTTACATTTTCCTGCGGGATGCCTACCTCCAGCGCCGTGAGGTCTTCGACACACGCGGTAACGTCGATGACGACTTCTCGGATTTTGAAGCGGATTCGGAGGACTGGGAGGAGTTTTGAGACGCCGGGGCTTGAGTTTGGCAGCTGGCCGCGATGCGGCACACGATTCTGTGAAATCCTGCCCATGGCTGCGTCCGTGTGGTTGCCTGTCGCGATTGATGGGCGTAGTGTCGCGCTGAACCTCCTGCGACAGTCCTCCTGATGACCGCTAAAGGCAAAGTGCTCGTTATCGACGATGATCCGGCTCGCGCCGAGACACTGGCGCGCCTGGTCTCCTCCGCCGGTTTTGCCACCACCGTTGTTACCGATGTCAAGGGTACCCAGTTTTCCCTGGGTATCGACAGTGAGTTCGACGTGGTGTTGTGCGAGCTCGATCTCGAGGGCGTGTCCTGGAAGCAGGGTCGGCGCGTACTGCGGGAGATGGATGCCCTGGTTCCTGCCATCATGTTCAGTGATGTGGCGGACGCGGACAGAATGATGACCGCGCTTCATCTGGGGGCCAGCGATTTTTTTGTGCGGCCCGTCGAGAGCCCGGAGTTACTGTTCAAATCGATCGAGCGCTGTGTGCGCCAGCGGGCGATGCGACGTGAACTGCGCGAGTCCCGCCGCCGCCTGGAGGCGGCCAACAGCGAGCTGCGAGCGACCATCAAGGTGCTGGAGCAGGATCAACAGGCGGGCCGGCAGGTGCAGCTCAAAATGCTGCCGGTCACACCCCTGGTCCTGGATGACTATGTCATCAGTCACACGGTCATCCCATCCCTGTACCTGAGTGGCGATTTCACCGACTACTTCACCGTGGGCGATAACTTTGTCGCCTTCTTCATGGCCGACGTCTCCGGCCACGGCAGCTCATCCGCATTCGCCACGGTACTTTTGAAGAATCTCTTCGCCCGCAAGCGTTCGGACTACCTGCGACTGCTCGATGACTCGATCCTGAGTCCTGTTGCCATGCTGAAACTCGCCAACAAGGAATTGCTCGGCCTGGCGGTGGGTAAGTTCGCCACCATGGTGGTGGGCCTGCTGGACATCGCTCGCAACACCCTGCGTTACAGTGTGGCCGGGCATTTGCCCCAGCCGGTTCTGGTGTCCCACCATGGCGCGCGCTACCTGCGCGGTGAGGGCACCGCGGTGGGTATCATGGAGGACGCGCTGTACGAGGAGCACCTGATCGAGTTGCCGCAGAGTTTCATGCTGGCCCTGTTCTCCGACGGTATCCTGGAGATACTGCCACCCAAAAACCTGATCGAAAAGGAGAAGTATTTTCTCGAGGTATTCGAGCAGACCTCGGAGTCGCCGCAGCAGCTGGTAACCCGGCTGGGGCTCGATCGGGTGGAGACCGCCCCGGACGATATCGCCGCTCTTTTTATCAGCAAGCGGGCCTGAAATGGCAGACGGACGAATCCTCGCTGCCAACCATAACGGGGTCTACGTGATCCGGTTCGAGGGTGATGTACGGCTCACCCTGTGCACCACGATCGACGATTACTTCGAGCGAATGTTCGAAGACCCCGCTTTCGCCAGTGTCTGGGTGGATCTGTGCAGCGCCGAGGGTCTCGACAGCACCACCCTGGGCCTGCTCGCCAAGCTCGCCCTCACGGTCAAGCACCGCTACGGTTTCCTGCCCCCTATCTTTTCCTGTGACCCGGGCATCAATCGGCTGCTCAAGAGCATGGGTTTCCAGCGCCTGTTCGAGTTGCGCGAGGAACTGTGCGGCGATGGGAGTGAGACTACCGCGATACCGGTGGTCGAGGGCAGTGAGGCAGCCGTGAAAGAAAAGATCATCGAGGCCCACAAGGTATTGATGGAGCTCAGCCCCGAGAACCGCGCCCGCTTCAAGGACTTGCTCGCGGTTCTCGAGCACAATTGAAGGCGGCTAGCGCCCGCTGATCAGGGCCTCCAGCTTGATCTGGTCCGCCACGAAGTTCCGGATGCCCTCGGCCAGCTTTTCCGTGGCCATCGCGTCAGCGTTCAGCTCGTAGCGAAAATCTGCTTCGGCAACACCGCCTTTTGGCTCCTGCGAAACGGCTGTGGCCGGGTCCAGGCGGCGCTGCAGGGTGCCCTCGTCGCCGGCCAGTTCTTCCAGTAGCGCGGGGCTGATGGTCAGCCGGTCACAGCCGGCCAGGGCCTCGATCTGGGCTGCGTTGCGAAAGCTCGCGCCCATGACCACCGTCCTGTAGCCATGCTGTTTATAGTAGTTGTAGATGCGGGTGACCGACTGTACGCCGGGGTCGTCCTGGGGTGTTGCGATGACCAGCCTGGTATTGGCCGTGTACCAGTCCAGGATGCGACCGACAAAGGGCGAAATGAGGAATACGCCCGCATCCGCGCAGGCAGCGGCCTGGCTGAAGCCGAACAGCAGGGTCAGGTTGCAGTTGATTCCTTCTTTTTCAAGCTGGGTTGCGGCGCGGATGCCCTCCCAGGTGGAGGCGGTCTTGATCAGGATACGCTCCCGGCCGATACCTGCCGCCTCGTACATGCCGATCAGTTTGCGGGCGCGCTCCATGGTAGCCTGGCTGTTGAAAGACAGGCGCGCGTCTACTTCGGTGGAGATGCGACCGGGGATGATGCCAAGGATCTCCCTGCCCACATCCACCGCGAAGCGGTCGCAACAGTTTGCCAGTTGTGTGGCGCTGTCCCCGCCCTGGGCATTTGCCCAGGCCCTGGCCGCATCGAGCAGGCTGGCGTAGTGGGGCAGGGCTGCAGCCTTCAGCAGCAGGGAGGGGTTGGTGGTGGCATCCAGAGGTTGAAAACGCCCGATGGCCTCGATATCGCCGGTGTCGGCGACCACGTCGGTTATCGCCTTGAGTTGGTCCAGTTTGTTGCCCATGCCTTGCCTTTTCCTCCTTGATCCTAGTTACCCTGTCGTCCGGCGGCAGTTTGCACCCGCCCTGCCGCCTCGATGAGCACTTCCACCCCTGCTGTGTTTTTGTAGGCGTTCTCGCTCAGGTAGCGCCTGAACTGCCTGGCCCCCGGAACTCCCTGGTACAGGCCCAGGATATGCCGGGTAATATGGTTCAGGTGGGCGCCGCGGGCGAGCTGCTGCTCCACATAGGGGAGCAGGGCAGCGACGACATCTTCGCGGGAGCGGGCGGGATTGTCCATTGCGAACAGCGCTGCATCGACCTCTGCCAGCAGCCAGGGATTCTGGTAGGCCTCCCGGCCCATCATCACCCCGTCCACATGCTGCAGGTGCAGCCGGCACTCCTCCAGTGTCTGGATCCCGCCGTTTATGACGATCGCCAGGTGCGGGAGATCGGCCTTGAGGCGATATACCCAGGGGTAGTTGAGCGGCGGGATCTCCCGGTTCTGTTTCGGTGACAAGCCCTCCAGCCAGGCCTTGCGGGCATGCACGATGAACACCTCGCAACCGGCCTCCGCGACCGGTCCCACGAAGTCCAGCAGCTCCTGGTAGGTCTCCATGTGGTCGATGCCGATCCGGTGCTTCACTGTGACCGGGATAGTGCAGGCGTCGCGCATGGCGCTTATGCACTCGGCCACCAGGCCCGGTCGTGCCATCAGGCAGGCGCCGAACATACCGGACTGAACCCGGTCGGAGGGACAGCCGCAATTGAGGTTGACCTCGTCGTAGCCCCACTCCTGCGCCCAGCGCGCGCAGCGCGCGAGGTCCGCCGGGTCACTGCCGCCCAATTGCAGCGCCACCGGGTGCTCTTCGGCGTTGTAGTGCAGGAACCGCTCGCGGTCGCCGTGGATGAGGGCGCCGGTAGTGACCATCTCCGTGTACAGCAGCGCCTGCCGAGTGAGCAGGCGCCAGAACCGGCGACAGTGGTGGTCCGACCAATCCATCATCGGGGCAATGGAGAATCGCCGGTTATTCATCATCTGTAACGCAACTGCCTACAATCGTACTGCGCCCGGGATCAAAAATCCTTGCGCAGGCTGATCCCCCAGGTAGCAGGTTCTTCGTAGTAGGCAATAAAACGCCCATCCTGGGCCGGCGGATCGGCAATGGTGTTGGTTGATTCCGCATCGAACACATTGCGGCCCCAGAAGGTGAGGGTAGTAGCCCAGGGTTCATAGACCAGGCCGGCACGCAAGTTCACAACGTAATAGGATCCGTCCAATTTTTCAGGGTCATTGTTCACGTCGGTCATGCGCTCATCGGCCCAGATGTACTCCCCGTGCAGGAAGGCGCCGATATTGTCTGCAAGACGCAATTGCTGGTTGAGCGTGGTCGCCAACGAGTTCTCAGGATTGCCGGATACCATGCCACCGCTGCGATCGCAGGTGCCGTCGCCATTGTCCTTGGGATCGGGTTCGCTGGTCTGCCAGGGGGTGCCCGTCCAACAGGGGCCATTCTCAAACTCCGCATACTCCGCGTGGTTGTAGGCATAGCCCAGCGTGAGCGTGGTGCTCTCAGTGGGAAGCCAGAGAAGATCCAGTTCGCCGCCGTAGGTCTCCGCAGTGCCGGCGTTGTCCAGGGCAAAGCCGGTACCCTGGAAGGAGATGGTCTGCAGGTCGTCGGTATCCGTCTTGTGCAGCGCAACGTTCACTCGCAGCGCCTGCTCGGGGAACTCCGTTTTCATACCCAACTCAAAGGCTTCAGAGGTTTCCGGTTCAAATACGGTATCGAGTGTCGCAACGATGCGATCGGTGTTGATGCCCCCGGACTTATACCCGGTGCCATAGCTGGTATAGAACATGGTGCGATCGTTCATGAACCAGCTGAGTTTCAAGCTGCCAGTGACCTTGCTCTCGTCGAAGTTCTCGTCGACATCCTCTCTCGGCGCCAGCGGCGGAAACAAGGGAAAGCCGGGAGGTGCCGGTGTCAAACTCTCGGTAAAGGTGTTCTGCATGTCCTTGTTTTCAGCTGTCCAGCGCAGACCCCCCGTAACGGTCCACTGATCCGTGAGTCGATAGTCGGCCTGGCCGAAGGCGGCATAGCTGTATTGGGTCTGATCGGCAACGTTCAGCGCTGAACTGCCAGCGGGAAAAAAGCTGTCCGGAAGTCCGCTGATGCCTGTCAGCGCCCTGACCAGGGCTGTCGTGTCCTCGCCAACGATGGTATCCGTTTCCGTGTCGAGGCTCTGGTAGTAGTAGTACAAGCCGGCCACATAGCTGAACTTATCCAGGTCATTGCTGATACGAAGCTCCTGCGAGTATTGCTCCTGCTCGAGGTCATTGGTGCGTTCAAGCGCATCGATATCATAGAAGTCCGCGTCTATCCTGTCATAGGAATCATGCTTCCGATACGCTGAGATGCTGGTCACCAGGAAGTAATCGGTCTGCCAATCTGCCTGCAGCGAGAGGCCCTCGTCGGTGTTTTCCGACTTGGGCTCGAAACTGGCGCTGACGGCGTAGTCGTAAAAGTCCTTGCCGGGGATCACCGTACCCCCGATGACATCCCGTACAGCCAGGTCAGTGCCCGGCTTTTGCGGGGGCGGAGGATTCCTGGCATAGAAGTTGTTCTCCCAGGTGCCGACGCCGCAGCATACTTCATCGACCTCCGAATGATCGCCGATAAAGTGCAGCGTGAGGTCCTCGTTGGGCGTGTACAGCGCCTGGAAACGCGCTCCCCAGCGATTCCTGTCATTGAATGCGTCATCCTCCTGAATCTCCTGTCCAACGACGTCGATATAGCCATCGCGCTCCATATTGAAACCCGTAACACGCACAGCCAGCACATCGTCTACGACGGTGAAGGACTTTGCACCGCTGACATCCCACAGGCTGTAGTCTCCCGCCCCGCCCTCGAGGAAACCGGTGCCCTCGAAATCGGGCTTGACGCTGTTGACCAGTACGGCACCGGCCGGTGTGTTGCGCCCGAACAGGGTGCCCTGTGGCCCGCGCAGTACCTCTATGCCGGCGACGTCCACCATATTGTTGATCATGGAACCCTGCCGCGCCCGGTAGACTCCGTCAACGTAGAGGCCGACCGAGGACTCCAGGCCAAAGTTCTGTGAGCTGGTAAATATGCCCCTGATGCCAAAGACCGTGGTGGTGGAGGTCTGCGACTGGGTTACCCTCAGGCTGGGCGCAATCGCGGCCAGTTCGAACATGTCGCGCACACCGGAGTCGCGCAGCATCTCGCCAGTAAAGGCGCTGACGGCAACAGGCACGTCCTGGAGATCCTGTGTCCGTTTCTGGGCAGTGACCACTACCTCCTCGAGCAGGCCGTCGGCGAGGGCGGGAGCAGGGATGCCGGCAAGCAGGCCGGTGCCCAGCGCCATGATCCGGAAACAGCGTCGCAGATTTTTCATTGTAAGGGCCTCGTCGATTATCTTTTATGTTTTCCCGCCCGGACTCCAGCAAGCGGGGTCGAAGTCAATAGTAGGGCATGGAGGGGCGATTGTCGCCGCAATGTTCCGGCTCTTTTCGCTGTTATCGCCGGCACTCGTCTCAGGCCCTGATCACCAGCGCGGCATAACCCCTGGCCCAGTGGGACAGGCGCCAGCGCGACTCGACAACCTCATAGTTGGGAAATTGCCGCAGCAGGCGCGGGAAGTACGCCCGCGCCTCCAGCCGGGCCAGGTGCTGCCCGATACACTTGTGTAAACCGAAGCCAAACCCAAGATGATCAGTGTTTTTGCGCGTGATATCGAACGATTCCGGATCGGGATAATGCGCCGGGTCGTGATTTGCGGCGGCGAAGATAAGGCTGATCTCCTCGCCCGCCGGAATAACCGTGCCGTGCAGTGCCAGGTCCTGCGTCAGGCGCCTGGGCAGGCCCTGCGCCGGGGGCTCGATGCGCAACATCTCCTCGATGGCGCCATCGAGCAGCGCAGGCTGTGCAATCAGCAGGGCCCGCTGTTCGGGAAAGCGCGCCAGCAGGCCGGTGCCATTGCCCAGCAGGTTGATGGTGGTGTCCACGCCGGCGAAGGCCAGGCAGTTGGCAAACAGGGTGACTTCCTCATGGTTCAGCAGGCCCTCGGCCTCCTGCTGCACCAGCCAGCTGAGATGGTCATCCGCGGGTTTGCTGCGCTTTTCCTCCAACACCGTCTGCACCATCCGGGCGACGGCGTCCAGGTCCCTGATGGCGATCTCGGCACTGGCCGGCGAATCGTCCAGCGGATCCTGGCCCATCAGGATGTCGCCCAGCGCATACCACAGTGGGGCCGACCCCTCCGGGAATCCGAGGAAGCGGGTCATGAATTCCTGTGGGATAGGCTTGATGACGCTGTGGTAGAGATCTATTTCGCCGGATGGGGGCAGTTGCGCAAAACAATCCTCTGCGATCTGGTTGATTACCGGCTCCAGCTGCGTTGCGATCGCCTTGGAGAACATGGGAATCACGTGGCTGCGGACTTTCCTGTGCAGCTCGCCGTCGGAGTTGGCCAGGGAGGGGATATAGCTGTGCCCGGTGCTGCCATTGAGCGTGCCCTCAGGGTGGCGCAACAGCCGGCGAACATCCTCGTAGCGGGTAATCATCCAGATCCTGCGGCTGGCGTCGAAGTAAACAGGGTGATCCTGGCGCAGCAGGTCATAACGCTGGTACAGCTGGTTGTGGTAGTCGATCGAGCGAACATCAACAATCGCGGGCATGGGCGCCGGCCCTCCTGGCAAACCGGTTTGGGTAAAAGAACGTGACGGCACTATAGCAAAAAAAGCACTCGCGACTTGATAGCATCCCGGACCTGTTACTTACAGGCGCCTCACCCGGTTCTAGCGCGGCGTGCCCAGATCCACCTGCATCAAGGTCACCGCAATGCCCTGGTACAACTCACGGCCAATCTCCACCCAATCCAGGCGCCGATAGAACTCGACGCGATCGGGCGTGAACAGGTACAGGGAGCGCAAGCCGCCGCGCGCCGCCACGTCCATGAGGTGCCGGATCAGCGCGCTGCCTACGCCACTGCCGCGTGCGGCGCGGCGCACGTATACACTGGCCACCCAGGGGCTCAGTTCGGGATGTGTCAGCATGTCAGACGCAAGCAGCGAGGCGGAGCCCAGCAGCCTGCCGTCTGTCGCGATGACGGTGCTGGGGACCAGCTGTCCGCCCAGACACGCGTTGAGGTCCCTGGCAAAATCCTCAACTTGCTCGTCGGGGTAGAATTGCACCCATTCGCGATGATGCCAGCGACTGAGTCGCGCTATGTGCCAGGGCTCGTTATTGAGATCGACAATATGCACTCTATCGACAGATACAGCGTAGCGGTTGCGCCAGGGTGGCGCGTCAAGATCCAGTGATTTACTGGATATTACACTGTTGCCTGATCTCGGCGATTTTGGCATCGAGTTTCCTGTTGTATTCGCCTGTGCCGATTTCAAGTGCCTGTGATTCGCTGCCGCGGAACATGTGTGCCACCGCACCAACCGGCATAATCGCGCTTGCACCGTCTTCAATTTCCTGTGACACGCGGGCTTTCTCGCCGCTGAGGATAGCAATGTCCTCAGCGGCAGTGGCGCAGTTTACAGGCGCGGCAAGACTCGCCTGCACCTGCTGTTCCGGCGCGGGAGCCTGGGTGGAACAGGCGGTGACAAGCACCGATAAAATGGCAAAGCCAGCCAGTTTTCTCATGGTGTCACTCCAGTCACTGTATGGGGTCTGGTTTGTCAGGTGCGGGGGCAGCCCGCCTATATTCCCGGATCCACCCCGGTCATCGCTATGGAAAGTTCCCACAGCTCTCGCGCCACTGCCCTGTCGTGGCTGCTCCCGGTTGATTTCACCTTGACCGCGGGGCCGGCCGTTTCCAGACGCTTGCCGGGGCCATAGTACTCGCCGCCGCGAACTCCCGGCATGGTGGCGGCGCACAGCGTGGGCCAGGCGCCCTGTGCTGCCGTGTTGAACAGGGGTTGGAATAATGGTGTAAGCATGACCAGTGCCCGCGGCAGATAGCGCGACAATTCCGTGGTCGCGATGCCCGGGTGGGCAGCTACAGAGGTGATCTTCGCCCCCGATGCTGCAAGGCGCCGCTGGAGTTCGTAGGTGAAATAGAGATTGGCCAGTTTGCTCTGGGCATAGCGAGCAATCGCGTTATAGCCCTGCTCGGCGTTGATGTCATCGAAATGTATTTTGCCGCGCTTGTGGGCGATGCTGGCGGTGCTGACGACGCGGCTGTCTGGAGTTGACCGCAGTGTGTCCAGCAGCAGGCCGGTCAGGGCGAAAGGCCCCAGGTGGTTGACGCCGAACTGGGATTCGAACCCGTCCCGGGTCAGTTCATAGGGCGGGATCATGATGCCCGCATTGTTGATCAGCACATCCAGGCGCGGCTCCCTGGCGACTGTCTTGGCCGCCTTTTTCACCGAATCGAGGCTGCCGAGGTCCAGTTCAACCACGGCGATGTCCGCCCCGGGATGTTCCGCCAGTATCTTGCTGCGCGCCTGCTGGGCCTTGTCCTTGGAGCGGCAGCCGATGAGAACCCTCGCGCCCTTGCCGGCCAGGACTTTGGCCGCCTCGTAGCCCAGGCCGGTATTGGCGCCGGTGATGAAAATGGTTTTCCCGGTCTGGTCGGGTACGTCAGCATTGGTAAAGCCTTTCATGGTCTGCCTCTTTCAGGTTGGCGGCCGGGGGACTTCAGCCGGTTGATGGTGTTTGCAGTGATACTCAATTGGCAATCCAGTGGGGGTAGGGCAGCTTGCGCTTCCACAGGAATTCCGGGTTGAACAGCTTGCTCTGGTAGCGGCTGCCGGAGTCGCACAGGATGGTGACGATGGTATGCCCCGGCCCCAGTTCCCTGCCCAGGGCGATGGCCCCGGCGATATTGATGCCGGCTGAACCACCGACGGAAATACCCTCGTCCTTGAGCAGGTCGAAGACCAGGGGCAGGGCCTCGTCGTCGCTTACACGGCAGGAGAAATCCAGTTCCAGGCCTGCCAGGTTGCCCGGGACGAAGGACACGCCGATACCCTCGGCGATGGAATCGCCTTCCGCCTCCAGGCCGCCACCGTTGAAGTGGCTGTAGAGCGCGGAGCCCATGGGGTCCGCGAGCCCGATCTTGATATCGCTATTGTGCTCCCGCAGGGCCTCGGCGACCCCCGCCAGCGTGCCGCCGGTACCGACTGCACAGATAAAGCCGTCCACCTTACCCTCGGTCTGTCGCCAGATTTCCTGGCCGGTAGTGCTGTAGTGGATGCCGCGGTTGGCGAGGTTGTCGAACTGCCGCGCCCAGATAGCGCCATGGATTTCATCCTTGCGTCGTCCCGCCGCGACCCGCTCCGCGGTGTGAATGTAGTGATGTGCATCGGCGTACGGTACCGAGGGTACCAGCAGCAACTCGGCCCCAAGCATTTCCAGCTGCCTGATCTTTTCCTCGCTGGCGTTCTGCGGCATCACGATCACGCATTCATAGCCCAGTGCGTTGGCCACCAGGGTGAGGCCGATACCGGTATTGCCGGCGGTGCCCTCGACGATCACGCCGCCGGGTTGCAACTCGCCGGCTTGCTCCGCTGCGCGGATGATACCCAGTGCCGTGCGATCCTTGACGGAGCCGCCCGGATTCATGAACTCCGCCTTGCCGTAGATCTGGCAGCCGGTGAGTTCAGAGGCCTTGCGCAGATAAAGGAGTGGCGTGTTGCCAATGACATCCGGCAGTAACTGCGGGTGGGGCATGGGAAGTATCCTCTGTCGCGAAGCACGCTTGCATGGCATTATCAACGCAAGCGCGGAATTTACCAAGTTGAGACCGGGCCCACCGGGGCACTGGTCCGCGATGGGCTTTCTTCGGCCCAGCCCGTATAATCCGAGCACCCTGAGTTGCCGACCGGATCCCCATGACTGTTCGTACCCGCGTAGCGCCATCGCCCACCGGCGATCCCCACGTAGGCACCGCCTATATCGCCCTGTTCAATCTCTGTTTTGCCCGCGCCCACGGTGGCCAGTTCCTGCTGCGCATAGAGGATACCGACCAGGTGCGCAGCACCCGCGACTCGGAGCAGGCCATCCTCGACTCCCTGCGCTGGCTCGGCCTGGAGTGGGATGAGGGCCCGGATATAGGTGGCCCCCACGGCCCCTATCGCCAGAGTGAGCGCATGGAGATATACGGACAGTATGCCGCCCAATTGGTGGAGACGGGCAAAGCGTTTGTCTGCTACCGCACCAGCGCCGAGCTGGATGAGTTGCGGGAGGCCCGTCGCGCCGCCGGCACCAGCACCGCCCTGAAGCCGTCCGACCTGATGCTGCCCGCCGCAGAAGTCGAAAAGCGCCGGGCCGCGGGCTCACCCTATGTGATTCGCATGATGGTGCCGGAGGGGCAGGGCGCCTGTGCCATCGACGATATGCTGCGCGGCACCATCGAGCTGGACTGGGGCATGGTGGACGCGCAGGTGCTGCTCAAGTCTGACGGCATGCCCACCTATCACCTCGCCAACGTGGTGGATGACCACCTGATGGGTATTACCCATGTGCTGCGCGGCGAGGAGTGGATCAACTCCGCGCCCAAGCACAAATTGCTTTACGAGTACTTCGGTTGGGAGATGCCGCGCTTGTGCCACCTGCCGCTGCTGCGCAACCCCGACAAGTCCAAGCTCAGCAAACGCAAGAATCCCACCAGCATCCTGTACTACCAGCGTATGGGTTTCCTGCCGGAGGCCCTGCTCAATTATTTGGGGCGCATGGGCTGGTCCATGCCCGATGAGCGGGAGAAGTTCTCCCTGCATGAAATGATGAGCCACTTCGACATCCAGCGCGTATCCCTTGGCGGGCCCATCTTCGACGTGGACAAGCTGAAGTGGCTGAACGGCATGTGGATTCGCGAGGATCTGGACGAGGCCCAGCTGGCCCGGCGCCTGGTGGACTGGGCCTTCAACGAGGCCAAGCTGATGAAGGTGTTGCCCCACGCGCAGAAACGCCTGGAGACCCTGAGCGATTTCGCGCCGCTCACTGCCTTCCTGGTGTCGGGTACCCTGCCGATTACCGAGGACAGTTTTGCCTCGATCAAGGGCGAACGCGAGCAGATTGTCAGGGGTATGCAGTTTGCCCTGTGGCGGCTCGAGGCCCAGCGCCATTGGAGCCGCGATACGATATGGGAAGACCTCAAGGGCCTGGCAGATGCCCTGGGGCTGAAGATGAAGGATTTTCTGGCGCCGCTGTTTGTGGCCATCGCCGGGTCTGACGCCTCGTTTTCGGTGGTGGACTCCATGGAAATGCTCGGCCCCGACATGAGCCGGGCCCGAATCCGCCACGCCATCGAGGTGCTGGGCGGCGTATCGAAGAAAGCGGCTAAGCAGTTTGAGAAAGAGTTCCAGGCCCTGGGTGGCACCCCGGGGCAGCACGCAACGGAGGATTAGATCATGGCAAGGAATATAGCGGGGTCGCTGCTTTCCACCCTGGTGCGAGCCAGCAACGGCATCCAGAGCACACCGGCTGTGGTCAAGCCGAAAAAAATGCTGCAGTTGTATGACATCGAGAACTGCCCCTATTGCCGGCTGGTGCGTGAAGCGTTGACCGAGCTGGATCTCGATGCGGAAATCTATCCCTGCCCGAAACAGGGGGAGCGGTTTCGCCCGGAGGTGGAAGCGCGGGGCGGCAAGGCCCAGTTCCCCTACCTGGTGGATCCCAACACCGGCACCGAAATGTACGAATCCCTCGACATCGTTGCCTACCTGTTCGAGACCTATGGCCAGCGCCAGCTGCCACTGAAGTGGCGGGCCGGCAAGTTGCAGACCTTGGGTTCGATGCTGGCCAGCGCGCCCCGGGTGTCCCGGGGTATGCAGGCCAGGCCGGGCGTGGAGCCGGAGTACCTGCTGGAGCTCTACAGCTTCGAGTCCAGCCCCTACGCGAGGCCGGTGCGCGAGCTGTTGTGTGAGATGGAGATTCCTTACGTCCTGCGCAACTGTGGCCGCAGCCAGCTGCAGGAGTGGATACTGCCGCCGCTGCGCAAGGCCCTGAACATCACCCCCAGGAGCGAGCTGGCAAACCGAATGGCACTACAGGACATGGAGGGCCGGGTCTCCATTCCCTACCTGTACGACCCCAACAGTGAAACCGGCCTGTTCGAGTCGGAAGATATCATGCAGTACCTGCGGGATACCTACGGCAGCTGAGCCGGGCCGCTCTCCCGGGGCTATTTGCGCAGGGCGATCGCCGCCAGGATGGCGGTGGTGTACTCGTAGGCCATGGCGCCCCAGGTGTAGCCGCCGACGTCGGCAGCTGCGTTGAAGGCCCAGAAACAGCGCGCCAGGGCGAGGCCGCCGATGCAGACCACCAGCAGTGTGAGGGCAGGTCGATAGAATTCGGTTTTGACCGCCCCCAACAGGCAGAAAAAGCCGAAGCCGGTCTGCAAGCCGCCGTACATCGCGCCGATCTCCGGCAGGGCGTCGGCGGACGCCAACTCCAGGCCCGCAAGGCCGGCTGGCAGTGTTGGCGAGATCAGGCAGGCCAACCCGTAGGCGATGAAGACAAAGGCGGAAACCCAGAGAATGAATTTGCCAAGCATGGTGTGGTTCCTGAGAAGTGTAGGCGTCGGGCCGGTGCGGGAAGACTAGCACAAAGGGGACTGGCACAGGTTGACAGTAGCGGCCCCTGTCACTAAAATGCCCAGCGCATCATTGATCAGGTTCAGTTAAAACTCCAGCGTGATCAATGAGTTACACCCGAATACGGGGCTATAGCTCAGCTGGGAGAGCGGTTGCATGGCATGCAACAGGTCAGCGGTTCGATCCCGCTTAGCTCCACCAAACAAGTAAAGAAAACAAGAAAGGCAGCACCTTCAAGGATGCTGCCTTTTTTTATGCGCCGTCCTGACACCGCTTACCGGTCAGCGCAGGATGGCCTGGCCCCTAGCTGCGCCTTACCACCCGGTTGTCCCGGTAGGCATCGTCCGATACCACCATGACATCGATACCTGATCGCATGTCGCGCATGGCGCT
>Ga0105096_10000128_pt1 | contig 19954 bp, 13 predicted proteins | sample PPLLak3cmMay2015_FD_87036 | JGI IMG/M metagenome (GOLD analysis project Ga0105096, IMG submission 87036) | Freshwater sediment microbial communities from Prairie Pothole Lake near Jamestown, North Dakota, USA - PPLs Lake P7 Core (1) Depth... | ecosystem: Environmental > Aquatic > Freshwater >... | reverse complement strand
TCGTCGATCCGGCGCGCGCCGGACCTGGCGTCGCTCGTGCAGTGTGCTTCGGACGTGCGGTCGCTGTCGTACGCACTGGTCGCGCAAGGCGTGGCGAGCGGGCAGCTCACGCGGATGATCTCGAGCCTGAACGACCAGCTGGTGTCGCGGCTGCTCGACGTCACCGCGCCGCGTCACGACCTGTCCGGCGCCACGCTGTGCTGGATCGGCATGGGCAGCGAAGGACGCTCCGAGCAGACGATCGCGACCGACCAGGACAACGGGCTCATCTTCGTCCCCAACGATCCCGCCGCGGCGCCCGACGCGATCCGCGACAGGCTCCTGCCGTTCGCCCGCGAGGTCAACGAGGGTCTCGACGCTCTCGGCTACCCGCTGTGCAAGGGCGGGGTGATGGCAATGAACCCGAAGTGGTGCGCCTCGCTCGACGAGTGGCGGGCCGCGTTCTACGCGTGGATCGACCGCGGGGACCCGCAGAGTCTGCTCGAGGCGAACATCTTCTTCGACTTCCGGGCGCTGTGGGGCGAGGCGGCGCTTGCCGAGGTGCTGCGCGTCGACATCGCCGGGCGCGCGAAGGGCAATCCGCGGTTCCTGAAGCAGATGAGCGACAACGCGCTCACCGTGCGGCCGCCGCTCAACTGGATGGGCGAGATTGCAGCGAAGGAGGACGACCGTGGCGTCACCGGTATCGACCTCAAGGCCTCGGGGACCGCGGCGTTCGTCGACGGGGCCCGCATCCTGTCGCTGGCGAGCGGCGTGACCGCGACCAATACGGTCGAACGGATGCAGGCCGCGGGCGCGGCGAAGGGTATCGCGGAGGGCGAGATCAACGCCTGGGCCGACGCGTTCGAGTACCTGCAGTTCCTGCGCCTGCGCACGCAGCACCGGCGCGCGTCCGGCATGCTGCCGGCCTCGGAGAGCCTCAACCTGGTGCCTCTCGACGACCTCTCGGAGCTCGACCGGCGCATCCTCAAGGAAGCGCTGCGCCAGTGCCGCAAGCTGCAGCAACGTCTCGAAGTCGACTACCCGGGATGAGCGGGGGTATATAGATGAGCATCTGGCGCAAGGTGTTCTCGCGCGAGGCGGCCGCTCCCGCCGAGGTCGGTCGTTGGGTCGTGGTCGACACCGAGACCACGGGCCTCGACGTTGCGCGCGACACGCTGCTCGCCATCGGCGGCGTGGCGGTCGATGCTGACGGCGTGCTGCCCGGGGACAGCTTCGAGGTCGTGCTCCGCAATGCCGAAGGGTCCGACCACGACAACATCCTCGTGCACGGCATCGGCCGCCACGCGCAGCGCACGGGCGTGCCGCCGGCCGAGGGCCTCGCGGCGTTCGTGCAATGGGTGGGCGATGCGCAGTATGCGGGATATCACACCGACTTCGACCGCGCCGTGCTGATGCGCGCCGCCGCCCTCGCGAAGGTGCCGCTGCCTGACCGACCGTGGCTCGACCTCGCGCCGCTCGCCGCGGCGCTCGCGCCGGACAAGCAGAAGAAGGGCGGGGGGACCCTCGACGACTGGCTCCTCGCCTTCGGCATCGAGTGCCCGGTGCGCCACAACGCCGCGGCGGACGCGCTCGCGACCGCGGAGCTCTTGCTGCACATACGCGCCCGTGCGGCGAAACAGGGCCGCACCGGCTTCGCGTCCCTGGTCAAGCTGACCAAGCAACAGAAGTGGCTCGCCTCGGGCCACTGACGCGCGCGCCGTGGGGCCCCCGCCAGGGGTGCGCTAGCATCTCCCCTTCGCTGCCGACGCCGCGTCACCGACCATGAGCCAAGCCTTCACCGGACGTTTCCCGGCCCGCCGCCCGCGGCGCCTTCGCCGCGACGACTTCTCGCGCCGACTCGTGCGCGAGCACCGGCTGTCCGCCGATGACCTGATCTATCCCGTGTTCGTGCTGGACGGCGCGAAGCGCGAGGAGCCCGTGCCATCGCTGCCGGGCGTCTCCCGGAAGTCGCTCGACCTGCTGTTCCGCGATGCCGAGTCTTGTCTCGAGCTCGGCGTGCCCGCACTCGCTCTGTTTCCGGTGATTCCCCTGGAGCTGAAGAGCGACGATGCGGCGCAGGCCTGGCATCCCGAGGGGTTGGTGCCGCGTGCGGTACGCGCGCTGAAGGAGCGCTTCCCCGAGCTCGGCGTGATCACCGACGTCGCGCTCGACCCCTACACGAGCCACGGCCAGGACGGCCTGATCGACACGACCGGCTACGTGATGAACGAGGAGACGGTGATCGCGCTCGTCAAGCAGGCGATCTGCCACGCGGAGGCGGGCGTCGACCTAGTCGCGCCTTCCGACATGATGGACGGCCGCATCGGCGCCATTCGCGACGCGCTCGACGCGGCAGGCTCCGAGCGCACCCGAATCCTCGCCTACTCGGCGAAATACGCGTCGAGCTTCTACGGCCCGTTCCGCGATGCCGTAGGGTCGGCCGCGAACCTCGGCGGCGGCAACAAGTACACCTATCAGATGGACCCCGCCAATTCCGACGAGGCGCTGTGGGAGGTCTACCTCGACATCCAGGAAGGCGCGGACATGGTGATGGTGAAGCCGGGCCTTCCCTACCTCGACATCGTCCGCCGGGTGAAGGAGACGTTCGGACTGCCGACCGCGGTCTACCAGGTCTCCGGCGAGTACGCGATGCTCACAGCCGCCGCGGGCAACGGCTGGCTCGACCTGCGCTCGTGCGCGATGGAAACGCTGCTGTCGATGAAGCGCGCCGGCGCGGACGCGATCCTCACCTACTTTGCCCTGGACGCCGCGCGCTGGCTGCGCGAAGGCTAGGGAGCCTCGGCGTCGGCATCGAGCAGCGCCGCCACGGCCGCGGCGTCGAGCCGCACTGCCTCCTGTCCGTGCCGGTTGCGACGCGGCACCTGCCGCGCCTCCCGGTACGTGCGGACGCGCAGCCGGACGCCGGTGCGCCGGGTATCGATCCACAGCTCCATCGGATCGTCGGCGTGACGTGAGGGTGCGTGACGATACTCGCAGCCCTCGTTGATGAGGAGCAGTTCGACTGCCTTCCCGTCGTCGGTGACCAGATCGATGCGCACGTCGCTGTGCTCGGTAGCCCAACCGCCGGCGACGCCGCCGACCAGCACCGGGCGGAAGTCGGCGAGCCGGCGCATCCACAGGAGCGCCTCCTCGCGCTTCTCGCGCAGCATCTCCCGATGGGCCTCGCCGCCGAAGATCGCGTGGTAGTCGAGCAACGCCGCCTCGACCTCGTCGTCGCCGGGCAGCGCCCCGCGCTCCGGGAGGCCCAGCTGCCGGGCCGCCTTGCGCTTGGCGAGCGACCAATCGCCGATGCCGTGCTCGGCGATCAGCTGTGCCGCGACCTGGGCGACGCCCGCCCGCTCGTGGCTGTCACCGACGAAGATGTCGTCCCGCTCGACCCGGCGGCCGTTGCCGCGGGCCGGGTCTTCGCCGCGATCCCCCCGCGGATGTCGGCCCATGGCTAGAAAAGTTGGTTGCGGACGTCCTGCGACGAACGTCCGCCAGGCACGGGCGCCGGAGTAAGCGCTTCCTCACGCCGTGGCACGTGCTCGTGGAAGAACCACTCGGAGATCGTGCCGGCGTCGTCGCGGAGCCCGCTGTCCGTGTTGATGCGCAACGACACCAGGCCCTCCGGCGGCTCGGCCGGCACGTCGGGCAGGCCCTTCAGCGCCTTCTGCATGAAGGCGATCCAGATCGGCAGTGCCGCCGCGGCGCCCGTCTCGTTGGCGCCAAGCGACTTCGGCTGGTCGTGGCCGACCCACGCGACGCCGACGAGCTGCGGCGTGTAGCCCGCGAACCAGGCGTCGACGTTCTCGTTGGTCGTTCCGGTCTTCCCCGCGATGTCGCGCCGGCCGAGCGACAGCGCCTTCGTCGCGGTGCCGTACGCGACGACGTCGCGCAGCATCGACGTCATCACGAACGCGTTGCGGCCGTCGATCACGCGCTCGGCTTCGCCGCCCGCCTTCTGCGGCTGCGCTTCGGAGAGCACGGTGCCGCGCGCGTCGGTGATGCGCGCGATCAGGAAAGGGCTCACCCGGTAGCCGCCGTTCGCGAATACCGAGAACGCGGTGGCCATCTGCATCGGGGTCGCGGCGCCGGAGCCGAGACCCATCGACAGCACGGCCGGATGCGCCTTCGGATCGAAGCCGAACTTGGCGATGTAGTCCTGCGCGTACTGCGGCCCGATGGCCTGCAGCACGCGCACGGTGACGAGGTTCTTGGACTTGGCGAGCGCCGTGCGAAGCCGCATCGGGCCCTCGAAGCGGCCGTCGTAGTTCTTGGGCTCCCACTCCTCGCCGCCGGCGCGCTCGGCCGGCACGAAGAATGGCGCGTCGTTGACGACGGTCGCCGGCGAGAAGCCCTTCTCGAGGGCGGCGCTGTAGATGAACGGCTTGAAGGCCGAACCAGGCTGGCGCTGGGCCTGCGTCGCGTGGTTGAACTTGTTGCGCTCGAAATCGAAGCCGCCAACCAGCGCGCGCAGCGCACCGTCGCGGGGGTCGAGCGCGATGAACGCCGCTTCGGCCAGGGGCAGCTGCGCGATGCCCCAGCGTCCCTTGTCGTCCTTCGCGAGGCGGACCACGGCGCCGCGCCGGATGCGGACGTTCGGCGGCGACTTGTCCTGGAGGGAGCGGGCGGCGAAGCGCAGGCCGTCGCCGGAGACGGTCGCCGTGTCGCCCGAGGCGAGCGCGGCCTTGACCTCCGTGGGCGAGGCCTCGAGCACGACCGCGGCGACCAGGTTGTCGACATCCGCGTGGTCCTGGAACACCCGGTCGATCGCGGCCTCCGCCTCGGCCGGCGCGCCGGGGAGGTTGACGTACGTTTCCGGCCCGCGGTAGCCGTGCCGCCGGTCGTAGTCGAGGAGGCCCCGGCGCACGGCGGCGTGGGCCGCCTCCTGATCGGCACGGCGCAGCGTCGTCCAGACGGTCAGGCCGCGGGTATAGGCCTCCTCGCCATAGGCCTCGAACACCACCTGGCGGGCCATCTCGGCGGCGAACTCGGCGTGCGTCGGCAGCGTCTCCCGCAACCCCTGACGGACGAGGAGCGGCGCTTTTTGCGCATCTTCGTACACGGCGTCGTCGACATAGCGAAGTTCGTGCATGCGCCGCAGCACGTACTGCTGGCGGGTCTTGGCCCGCTTGGGGTTGGTCACCGGGTTGAAGGCGGAAGGCGCCTTCGGCAATCCGGCCAGCATCGCCGCCTCGGCGACCGTGACATCCTTGAGCGGCTTGCCGAAATAGATCTGCGACGCCGCGGCGAACCCGTAGGCCCGCTGGCCGAGGAAGATCTGGTTGACGTACAGCTCGAGGATTTCGTCCTTGCCGAGGCTCGCCTCGATCTTCCAGGCGAGCAGCACCTCGCGGAGCTTGCGCGTGATCGTCTTCTCCCGGCTGAGGAAGAAGTTGCGCGCCACCTGCATCGTGATGGTGCCGGCGCCCTGCTGGGAGCCGGAACTGAGATTGGTCCAGGCGGCGCGCACCACGGAAAGATAGTCGACGCCCCCATGTTGGTAGAACCTTTCGTCCTCGGCGGCCAAAATGGCCTTTTTCATGACATCCGGGACATCTTGGATCTTCACCACCGACCGCCGTTCCTCGCCGAATTCCCCTAGGAGGTCACCCTCCGCCGAGACCACGCGAAGAGGGATTTTCGGCTGATAGTCGGTCAGGGTCTCGAGGGACGGCAATGTGGGGTACAGCAGGGCGAGGACCAGCCCGCCCAGCAGGGTCCCGACGAGCGCCAGGCCTAGAAGTACCGAACCGATGTAGAGGAGCCAGCGTTTTAGCACGTAGGAATAAAACTTGCGTTCAGGTGGATTAGGGGCGGCTCCGGTTGACAAGGATGCAACACTCGGGAGCCCGGCCCGGGGATTAAATTGACACCAGCGATAGTTGCTGCCAGAGTTTAATGTAACTTGTCAGCATTGGGATCCACTGCGGTCCACGGGGTCGTTCGTCCGCCATGCTTGCTGAAAATCTGTCTTCCGCCCTCGACGTCTTCAAGACGAAGGCCCCCTCGCTCGTCGGGGTCGACATCGCGTCGACCTCGATCAAGATGGTCGAGCTCGCCGAGGCCGGCAAGGGCACCTACCGCCTCGAACGGTACGCGATCGAGCCGTTGCCGAAGGACGTCGTCCAGGACGGCAACATCGCGAACCTCGACCAAGTCGGCGACGCCCTGCGCCGGGGCTTCAAGCGCCTCGGCAGCCGCAACCGCAACATCGCGCTGGCACTGCCGGCGGCGATGGTGATCACCAAGAAGATCATCGTACCCTCCGGCCAGAAGGAGGAGGAGCTCGAGCTTACCGTCGAGGCCGAAGCGAACCAGTACATACCCTTCGCGCTCGACGAGGTCAACCTCGACTTCCAGATCCTCGGGCCCGCGCCCAACAACCCGGACGAGGTCGAGGTGCTGATCGCGGCCTCGCGCAAGGAGAAGGTCGAGGATCGCGTGGCGATTGCCGAATCCGCCGGCTTGAAGCCGCGGGTGATGGACGTGGAGTCCTACGCCACCCAGGAGGCGTACCGCATGATCGCGCCGTCGCTGCCGGCCAACGGCCGCGACCAGAACATCGCGCTTGTCGACGTCGGCGCGCACGTCACGCATTTCTACGTGCTCCGCAACAACCAGTTCCTGTTCTCCCGCGACCAGGCGTTCGGCGGCAACCAGCTGACGATGGACATCCAGCGGGCGTTCAACCTGTCGCCCGAGGAGGCCGAGTCGGCCAAGCGCAACCAGGGGCTGCCGGAGAACTACGACAACGACGTGCTGCAGCCGTTCATGGAGACGCTCGCCCTCGAGATCACCCGGGCGCTGCAGTTCTTCTTCACGTCCACCTCGTACAACCAGGTCGACCACATCGTCCTTTCCGGCGGCGGCGCGTTGCTGCCGGGACTGGACGAGCTCGTCGCCAAGCGCGCCGGCGTGGCGACGGTGATCGCCAACCCGTTCGCGAGCATGCAGACGAGCGACCGGATCCGGTCGAGGCAGCTCGCGCAGGACGCGCCGATGCTGCTCATCGCCTGCGGCCTCGCGCTGCGCAGCTTCGAGTGAGCGGAGGCGCGCGATGACGACGTCGGTCCGCATCAACCTCCTGCCGCACCGCGAGCAGAAGCGCCAGGCGCGGCAGCGTCAGTTCGTTTCCCTCGCGGCGCTGGTGGCGATCCTCGGGCTCGGCGTCGTCGGGCTCGTCCACTTCGTGCTCGCCACCCAGATCGAGAGCCAGAACAACCGCAACGCCCTGCTCAAGACCGAGATCGTCAAGCTCGACGAGCAGATCAAGGAAATCGACAAGCTGCGCGACCAGATCGCCCAGGTGCTGTCGCGCAAGCAGGTGGTCGAGACGCTGCAGTCGAACCGCAACGAGGCGGTGCACCTGCTCGACCAGCTGGTCCGGCAGCTGCCGGACGGCATCTACCTGCGTTCCATCAAGCAGGTGGGAAACAAGGTGACGCTGGTGGGCTACGCACAGTCGAACGCCCGCGTGTCCACGCTGATGCGCAACGTCGAGGCCTCGCCCTGGCTCGGGCAGCCGGAACTGGTCGAGATCAAGCTCGTGACGCCTACCGGGAACCGGGCGCCGACCCGGGCGGCCGCCGGTCCCGAGCGGCTGAACGAATTCACGATGAACCTGCAGGTCAAGCGGACGATGCCGCCGGCGGTGGCCGTCGCGCCGGCCGCGGCCACTAAGGGCCAGGCCGCACCAGCACCGGCCAAGGGCAGTGCCCCGGCCAAGGCGGCGCCGGCGAAGGGACCGGGCTCCGCAGTCAAGGCCGACGCCGGCCGCAAGGGGCCCAACGCATGACGCTCGACGACCTGCGGCGCCTCAACATCCGGGACGTCGGCAACTGGCCGACGGTGCCCAAGTTCGGGCTGCTCGGCCTCATGCTCCTGGTGATCCTCGGGCTCGGCGCGTTCTTCGACTGGAAGGACCAGTACGAGTCGCTGGAGCAGGCCCGCGCGCAGGAGCAGAAGCTGCGCGTCGACTACGCCGAGAAGAAGGCGAAGGCCGTCAACTACGACCTGTACGTGGCGCAGCTGGCGGAGATCGAGCAGTCGTTCGGCGCGCTGGTGAAGCAGCTGCCCAACCGGTCCGAGATCGACGCCCTGCTGACCGACGTCAACCAGGCCGGCCTCGGGCGGGGTCTCGTGTTCGAGCTGTTCAAGCCCGCCGTGCAGGAAAGGCTCTCGGACTTCTACGCCGAGCTGCCGATCAACATCCGCATCACCGGCAACTACCACGACATGGGCGCGTTCGCGAGCGACGTCGCGCAGCTGCCGCGCATCGTGACGTTGAACGACCTCGCGATCAGCACCGAGAAGGGCGGCCTCACGCTGGACGCGGTGGCGAAGACCTTCCGCTACCTCGACGAGGACGAGATCGCGAAGCAGCGCGCGCTGGCGCGCCAGAAGGACAAGGAGAAGGGGAAGAAATGAGCCCGCGCGCCATCCTCGTGATCGCGATCGGGGTCTCGCTCGCCGGATGCGGCGGCGAGAGCCACCAGGATCTTCGTGCCTGGATGGCCGACCAGGGCAAGGGAACGCGGGGCAAGCTCGATCCCGTGCCGCAGATCAAGCCCTACGAGCCGTTCGCGTACAACGCCTTCGACATGCCCGACCCGTTCAAGCCGCGCAAGATCGAGCCGGCGAAGGGCGGCAGCAAGCTCGCCCCGGACCTCGCGCGGAGTCGCGAGCCGCTCGAATCGTTCCCGCTCGAGTCGCTGACCATGGTGGGCACGCTCGAGAAGAACCGGGCCATCTTCGCGCTGATCCGCACGCCGGAGAAGGACGTCTACCAGGTCAGGGCGGGCAACCACCTGGGCCAGGACTTCGGCGTGATCACGGGCATCACCGAGACCGACATCAGACTCAGGGAACTCGTGCAGGACGGCGCGGGCGACTGGACCGAGCGGACCAGCTCGCTCCAGCTGCAACAGCCGGATCAGAAGACAGGGGAGCGGAAACAATGATCGGAACCTCCGGCAACCGCGGCGCGGTCCTCGTGCGTGCCTGGCGCGCCATCGCGGCGGCGGCCTGCATGCTGGCGGCCACGGCGACGTTCGCGCAGGGTGCGAACAGCATCGAGCAGGTGACCGTCTCGAAGGGCTCCTCCGGCAACACGATCGTCCGCTTCGCCTTGAAGGCGCCGCCCGCGAACCCGCCGGCCGGCTTCTCGATCGCGAGCCCGCCGCGCATCGCGCTCGACTTCCTCGACACCGCGAACGGCCTCGGCGCCACGCAGCGGGTCGTCGACGACGTCGCGCTGCGCAGCTTCAACGTCATCCAGTCGGGCAACCGCACGCGCGTCGTGTTCAACCTCAACCGCGCGCAGACGTTCGAGACCACCGTCGAGGGCAGCGCGGTGCTCGTCACGCTCTACGACCAGGCCAGCCAGCAGGACGCGCGCACGCAGGTCGTGCAGCGGTTCGCGGAAGCGCGGCCCGGCGACGTCGCCCATTCGCTGCGCGACGTCGATTTCCGTCGCGGCCGCAACGGCGAGGGACGCATCGTCGTCGACCTCTCCGACAATTCGACCGGCATCGACATCCGGCAGCAGGGCCGCCAGCTGATCGTCGACTTCATCAAGGCCTCGCTGCCGCGCAACCTCGAGCGCCGCCTCGACGTGCAGGACTTCGGCACGCCGGTCGTGACGATCGACACGTTCATGCAGGGCGCGAACGCGCGGATGGTGATCGAGCCGAAGGGGCTCTGGGAGCACTCCGCGTACCAGTCGGACAACCGCTTCATCCTCGAGGTGAAGCCGATCCTCGAGGACCCCAACAAGCTGACCCAGGGCACGCGCCAGGGCTACAAGGGCGAGAAGCTGTCGCTCAACTTCCAGAACGTCGAGGTGCGCTCGGTGCTGCAGGTGATCGCCGACTTCACCGGGCTCAACATCATCACCAGCGACACCGTGCAGGGCAACCTGACGCTCCGGCTCAAGGACATTCCCTGGGACCAGGCGCTCGACATCATCCTGCAGACCAAGGGCCTCGACATGCGCAAGAACGGCAATGTCGTGCTCGTGGCCCCGCGCGAGGAGCTCGCGCTCAAGGAGAAGCAGCAGCTCGAGAACGCCGCGCAGATCAGCCAGCTCGAGCCGCTGCAGCTCGAGTCGTTCCAGCTCAACTACATGAAGGCGGGCGACTTTGCCAACATGCTGTCGACCAACCGTCAGCAGCAGTTCGGGCTCGGCGCGGGGCAGACGCCCACGACCGGCGGGCAGGGGTCGATCCTGTCGCAACGCGGCGTCGCGTTCGTCGATCCGCGGTCCAACGTCCTCTTCGTGCAGGACACGCCGTCGAAGCTCGAGGAGGTGCGCCGCATCATCCGTCAGCTCGACGTGCCGATCCGCCAGGTGCTGATCGAGGCGCGCATCGTCGTCGCCGGCGACTCGTTCTCGCGCCAGCTCGGCGTGCGCTTCGGCGCCCAGACCGCGATCACGTTCAACCGCGGCCGCTACGCGCTCGGGCAGGGCGGCAGCCTGGCCACCCAGCCGGTGGTGCGCACGGAAGGCGATCGCCTGATCCGCGAGACGCGCACGCAGACGCCGTTCGAGGCCGCCTCGGGCCTCGCGTCGGTCGGGTACTCCGATTCGCCGCAGTTGAACGTCAACCTGCCGGTGACCAATCCCGCCGGCCAGCTCGCGCTGACGCTGATCAACCTGGGCAGCGGCAACCTGATCAATCTCGAGCTCTCGGCCCTCGAGACCGACAACCGCGGCAAGGTGGTGTCGAGCCCGCGCGTGATCACCACCGACAACCAGAAGGCGGCCATCGAGCAGGGCACCGAAATCCCGTACGTCACGCCGGGCTCGGCGAACTCGCCCGCGACCGTGTCGTTCAAGAAGGCGGTGCTCCGCCTCGACGTCACGCCCCAGATCACGCCGGACAACCGCATCATCATGACCGTCGAGGTGCGCAAGGACCAGGTCGGGCAGTTCGTGCAGCTGGGCGGCGGCTTCCAGGTGCCGTCGATCGACACCCGCAACGTGATGACGCAGATCACGGTCAACAACGGCGACACCGCGGTGATCGGCGGCATCTACGAGGAAATCATTCGCAACGAGGTCGACAAGGTGCCGTTCCTCGGCGACCTGCCGGTGATGGGCTACCTGTTCAAGACGACCAACAGGTCGAGCGAGAAGACCGAGCTCCTGATCTTCCTCACGCCGCGGGTGGTCAAGGATTCGGTGACCGCGGTTCGCTGAACCTTCCGCACGATCCACTACAATGCCCCGGTGTCGTTGCACCGGGGCAATTTGTTTCTGGTCGGCCTGATGGGGGCCGGCAAGTCGACGCTGGGGCGCCAGATCGCGCGCCGGCTCGGGCTCGCGTTCGTGGACGCGGACATCGAGCTCGAGCGCCGGCTCGGGGTCTCGATCCCCACGATCTTCGAGATCGAGGGCGAGAAGGCGTTCCGCGACCGCGAGGAGGCACTGATCGCCGAGCTCTCGGGCCGCGACCACGTGGTTCTCGCCACCGGGGGCGGCGCCGTGGTCCGCGCGGCGAGCCGCGACAACCTGCGCGACAACGGCACCGTCGTGTACCTGCACGCCACGCCGGCGATGCTGTGGGAGCGGATCAAGCACAGCCGCCACCGGCCGATGCTCAAGGTCGCCGACCCGCGGGGCCGCCTCGACGCCCTCTATGCGGAACGCGACCCGCTGTATCGCTCGATTGCCGATCACGTGGTCGAGTCGGAGCGGGAGACCGTGATGCGGTTCGCGCGGAACCTCGCGCCGGCGCCGGATCCCGGCGCGGACGCCGCAATGCAGCTCCCAGGAAACGCGGACCCGGACAGCCTATGAGCCCGAAGGGCCGCCCCGAGGGCGAATCAGGCCCGAAGCGCGCAGCGCGAAGGGTAGTCCTATGAGCCGCACGCTGGAGGTTGCGCTCGGCACGCGCAGCTATCCCATTCACATCGGCGCCGGCACGATCGGTCGCGCCGGCGAACTGTTGCAGGCACTGCCGTCACGGCGCGCGGTGGTCGTCACCAATGCCGCGGTGGCGTCGCATTGGCTCGCACCGCTGCGTGTCGCGCTCGCCTCCGGAGGGTTCCGCAGCGAGGTCGTGCTCATTCCGGACGGCGAGTCGCACAAGAGCCTCGCGACGCTGTCGGATGTCCTCACCCGCCTGCTCGAGCTCGCCGCCGAGCGGCAGACCGCGCTGATCGCCCTCGGCGGCGGCGTCGTCGGCGACCTCGCGGGGTTCGCCGCCGCGATCTACCAGCGCGGCATGCCGTTCGTGCAGGTGCCGACGACGCTGCTCGCGCAGGTCGACTCCTCGGTCGGCGGCAAGACGGCCGTCAACCATCCGCTCGGCAAGAACATGATCGGGGCCTTCTGGCAGCCGCGCGCGGTGCTGATCGACACCGACTGCCTGCGCACGCTGCCCGACCGCGAGCTCGCTGCCGGTACCGCCGAGGTGATCAAGGCCGGCGCTATTCGCGACCGCGCCTTCCTCGATTGGCTGGACGGCGCGATCGGCTCGATCGTCGCGCGCGACGCCGGTGCGCTCGAGCAGGCGATCTTCGAGAGCTGCCGGATCAAGGCCGAGGTGGTCGCGGCCGACGAGCACGAGACCGGCGAGCGCGCGCTGCTCAACTTCGGGCACACGTTCGGGCACGCGATCGAGAATGCGGCCGGCTACGGTGCGTGGCTGCACGGCGAGGCGGTCGCCGCCGGCATGGTGCTCGCGGCCCGCCTGTCGGCGCGCGTCGCCGGATTGCCGGCAGCCGACGCGGAGCGCCTTGCCGCGCTGCTCGGACGCGCCGGCCTGCCACTCGTGCCGCCGCGACTGTCGCGCGCGCGCTGGCTCGAGCTCATGGCCCGCGACAAGAAGGTCGAGGCCGGCGTGATCCGCTTCGTGCTGCTCGAGGCCCTCGGCCGTGCCGTGGTGCGCGCCGGGGTCTCCGCCGAGGAGCTCGCGGCGGTGCTCGGCTGATTCGGCGTCCCGACCGTCCGATGGAAACGCAAACGGCGCCCGCGGGCGCCGTTTGCGCTGCTGCGAACCGACCTGCTACTGGCAGTAGATCGTCACCGTCGCGAGCTGCTGCGGCGCATTCGCGTCGCCGATCGTGATCGTCGTGGCGCCGCCGGCCGGCACGCTCGAGACGTTGAGCTGCCCGGGCGAGACGCTGACCGGGTTGCTCCCGAAGACCACGCCGGGGCGCGAGGAGGTCGCGCTGAACGGGGGCTTCCCGACCAACGTGATCGCGAACGTCGTGCCCACGCAGCTGACCGGTGCGGAGGCCGAGCCCGTGCCGGACGCGAACACCTGGAGGTTCACCGTGGGCGGTGTGGGGGTCGCCGTGCCGGGAACGTTCTCGACGATCGGCAGGCCGGTGGTCAGCGTGCGGCCGGTGGCGTCGGTGACCGCGAACGTGAGTCCGGTAAAGCAGGAGCCATTGGTGATCACGTCGAAGCCGCCGCCGTTCACCGGGACCGGGCTGCCTACCAGCGTGACGGCGTCGGGATAGTTGGTGACGACGCGGTACGGCGGCGTGCCGCCGAAGACGTAGTACGAGACACGCACCCCGGCGGAGCAGACGCCCGCCTGGGGTCCGGTGATCGTCGTCGTGCCGCTCGGGGCGACCGAGAGCACGCCCTCGCCGCTCGTGACCTGCGCGATCACGAACTGGCCGGTGACCTGGCTGCCGGTCGTGAGCTCGGTGGCGCGCAACAGCGCGATCTGCGTCGGCGTGGTCGCCGGCACCGCGATGATCACGCGTGCCTCGCCGTTGGCGTCCGACACGACGGTCTGCGTCGAGGCGAGCGGCGAGCCGGGATTGGTGGTCTGCAGCGAGTATTGGCCCTGGACGACGTCGAAGCGGACTTGCCGGCCGGCGAGCGGCACACCGCCCGAACCGGTGACCCGCACCGTCGCCGAGCCCGTCTGCCCCGAGCACACGTCGCCGCCGTCGCACGGGGCGCCGTTGCCGACGACGGTGATCGACGCGGGCAGCAGCAACGACGGGCGCACGGTGATCGCGGCGCCGGACAGCGCTCCGGCCGCGTCGCGGATCGTGACGTTCGCGGATTGCGCGGTGTCGACGTTGGCGGCGAGCAGCGTCAGCGTATTGCCGGTGACGTTGGTCGGTACTGGCAGCACCGCCGGGTTCGCCGAGAACGCCTGGTAGGGCGGCGTGCCGCCGGAGATCGACAGGATCAGCGGCGTGCCGGCGAAGGCGACGGCCTCCGCCGGTACCACGACCAGCGGGCCAGGCGTGGGTGGCAAAGGCTCGTAGGGATTGTTGGGCGCGCCGCTGCCCCCGCCGCAGGCGGTGAGTGCAAGCATCGCTGCGGTCGCCGCCCCGGTGAGGGCGGGGCGCAGCCAGGCGGTGAGGCGGGTTGCGAGCATGGGCGGATCCTGAATGATGTTGTCCTAAAGCTGCCGGGGTTTCGGTGCCGTTTTAAACGGTGCAACAAAGAGATACAGCACTTTGTTCAGATTAAAGCCCAGGAGCGGCATCGAGCGCAAGGGGCGAGACCCCCGAGCGGCAGCAATTGGCCGATGGGGTGTTGCGCAGGCACCCGCGTGCCCGCGGGTTTGTTGCCGCAATGCAGCATCCTGAGTAGTATGCGAAAGTTTCCGCCTGTCTTTCGCGAAGCGGGCCTGCGGCCGGTTTTTCGGCGACCGCCGGGCATTCGGCGTCTTTCATGACGAGGTCTCCAGCGTGACGCACCCCACTTCCGGCATGAGCCCGATGGGCCGCCCCGAGGGCGAATCCGCCCCGAAGCGCGTTAGCGCGGAGGGTAGTCCATTGAGCGCGCGGCCGCCGGGCCGCCAGGGCCTCTACAGCCCCGCCCACGAGCACGACGCCTGCGGATTGGGCTTCGTGGCCCACATCAAGGGCCGCAAGTCGCACGCGATCGTTCGCCAGGGCCTGTCGATCCTCGAGAATCTCACCCACCGCGGTGCGACCGGAGCCGATCCGCTGCAGGGCGACGGCGCCGGGATCCTCGTGCAGATGCCGGATGCGTTCCTGCGCCGGGCGTGCGGCAAGCTCGGCATCACCCTGCCTGCGATCGGTCAGTACGGCGTCGGCATGGTGTTCCTGCCGCAGGAGCCGGCGTCGCGCATGGCCTGCGAGCAGGAGATCGAGCGCGCCGTCCACGCCGAGGGACAGGTCGTGCTCGGCTGGCGCGACGTTCCGACCAGCAACGCGGGGCTCTCCGAGCGCACCAAGGAAGTCGAGCCGGTGATCCGGCAGGTCTTCGTCGGCCGCGGCGCGCGCGACATGGACGCCGACGCGCTGGAGCGCAAGCTGTACGTGATCCGCAAGCGCTCGGGGCACGCGATCCAGGCGCTCAAGCTCCGGCACGGCAAGGAGTTCTACGTGCCGTCGCTGTCGACGCGCACGATCGTCTACAAGGGCATGCTGCTCGCCCATCAGGTCGGGAGCTTCTACAAGGACCTCGACGACGAGACGTTCGTCTCCGCGCTGGCGATGGTGCACCAGCGCTTCTCGACGAACACGTTCCCGACCTGGGACCTCGCGCACCCGTTCCGCTTCGTCTGCCACAACGGCGAGATCAACACGCTGCGCGGCAACTTCAACTGGATCCGTGCGCGCGAGGGGGCGATCGCGTCGGCGGTGCTCGGCGACGACCTGCCGAAGCTGTGGCCGCTGATCTACGACGGCCAGTCCGACTCGGCGTCGTTCGACAACGCGCTCGAACTCCTCGTCATGGGCGGCTATCCGCTCGCCCACGCGATGATGATGATGATCCCGGAAGCCTGGGCCGGGAATCCGCTGATGGACGAGGACCGGCGCTCGTTCTACGAGTACCACGCCGCGCTGATGGAGCCGTGGGACGGTCCCGCGGCAATGGCCTTCACCAACGGCCGCCAGATCGGCGCGACGCTCGACCGCAACGGACTGCGGCCGGCGCGCTTCGTCGTCACCGACGACGACTACATCGTGATGGCCTCGGAAGTCGGCGTGCTCGACATCCCCGAGTCGAAGATCGTGAAGAAGTGGCGGCTGCAGCCGGGAAAGATGCTGCTCGTCGACCTCGAGGCCGGGCGCATCGTCGACGACGCGGAGCTGAAGCGCACGCTCGCCACCGCGAAGCCCTACCGCGCGTGGATCGAGCGCTGCCGCCTGCGGCTCGAGGACATGCCCGAGCCCGCGCCGGCCACGCCCTCGGAGGTGTCGCTGCTCGACCGCCAGCAGGCGTTCGGCTGGACGCAGGAAGACGTCAAGGTGATCCTCGTGCCCATGGCGCAGACCGGCGAGGAGCCGATCGGCTCGATGGGCAACGACGCCGCGCTGCCCGTGCTCTCCGACCGGGCGAAGCCGTTCTACGGCTACTTCAAGCAGCTGTTCGCGCAGGTCACGAACCCGCCGATCGACCCGATCCGCGAGGAGCTCGTGATGAGCCTCGTCTCGTTCATCGGGCCGCGGCCGAACCTGCTCGGCATCGACACCACCGAGCCGCCGATGCGGCTCGAGGTCGAACAGCCGATCCTCACGTCGGACAGCATGGAGCGGCTGCGGCACGTCGAGCTCTTCACCGGCGGCGCGTTCAAGTGCGAGGAGCTCGACATCACCTACCCGGCGGACTGGGGTCCGAACGGCATGGAGGCCGCGCTCGCGAGCCTCGCCGCGCACGCCGAGGACGCGATCCGCCAAGGCCGCAATGTGCTGATCCTGTCCGACCGCACCGTGTCGGCGGAGCGGCTACCGATCCCGGCGCTCCTCGCCACTGCCGCAGTGCACGAGCACCTGGTGAAGCAGGGCCTGCGCACGTCGGCAGGCCTGGTCGTCGAGACCGGGTCGGCCCGCGAGGTGCACCACTTCGCGCTGCTCGCGGGCTACGGCGCCGAGGCAATCCATCCCTACCTCGCGCTGGAAACGCTGCAGTCGCCGGCGCCGGCGCTGCCAGGCGTCGAGCCGAAGGACGCGCAGAAGCGCTTCATCAAGGCGGTCTGCAAGGGTCTCTACAAGGTGATGTCCAAGATGGGCATTTCCACGTACCAGTCGTACTGCGGCGCGCAGATCTTCGAGGCCGTCGGGCTGCAGAAGGCCTTCGTCGACAAGTACTTCTTCGGCACCGCGAGCAACGTCGAGGGCATCGGCATCTTCGAGGTTGCCGAGGAGGCGTGGCGCATGCACCGGCAGGCGTTCGGCGGCGATCCGGTGCTCGCCGGCATGCTCGATGCCGGCGGCGAATACGCGTACCGGGTGCGCGGCGAGGAGCACATGTGGACGCCCGACTCGATCGCGAAGCTGCAGCACGCGACGCGCACGGGCAGCGCCTCGACCTACGACGAGTACGCGAAGCTCATCAACGACCAGACCCGCAAGCTGAAGACGCTGCGCGGCCTGTTCGAGTTCCGGACTGCCGGGCGCACGCCCGTGCCGGTCGAGGAGGTCGAGCCGGCCGCGGCCATCGTGAAGCGCTTCGCCACCGGCGCGATGAGCCTCGGCTCGATCTCGACCGAGGCGCACACGACGCTCGCGATCGCGATGAACCGCATCGGCGGCAAGTCGAACACCGGCGAGGGCGGCGAGGACGACGCGCGCTATCGCGCCGAAATGCGCGCCGGCAGGAGCGTGATCAAGGACGGCGACACGCTGGCCGGCATGCTCGGACGCGAGCGCATCGAGCACGACGTGCCGCTCAAGGCCGGTGACAGCCTGCGCTCGAAGATCAAGCAGGTGGCCTCCGGGCGCTTCGGCGTCACCGCAGAGTACCTTGCCTCCGCTGACCAGATCCAGATCAAGATGGCGCAGGGCGCGAAGCCCGGCGAGGGCGGACAGCTGCCCGGCCACAAGGTGTCCGAGTACATCGCCAAGCTGCGCTACTCGGTGCCCGGCGTCGGCCTGATCTCGCCGCCGCCGCACCACGACATCTACTCTATCGAGGACCTGGCGCAGCTGATCCACGACCTCAAGAACGCCAACCCGCGTGCGTCGATCTCGGTGAAGCTGGTCTCCGAGGTCGGCGTCGGCACGGTCGCCGCCGGCGTGGCGAAGGCCAAGTCCGACCACGTGACGATCTCCGGCCACGACGGCGGCACCGGCGCCTCGCCCGTGTCGTCGATCAAGCACGCGGGCACGCCCTGGGAGCTCGGGCTCGCGGAGACGCAGCAGACGCTGGTGCTGAATCGCCTGCGTGGCCGCATCACCGTGCAGGTGGACGGGCAGATGAAGACCGGCCGCGACGTGGTCATCGGTGCGCTGCTCGGTGCCGACGAGTTCGGCTTCGCGACGGCGCCGCTGGTCGTCGAGGGCTGCATCATGATGCGCAAGTGCCACCTCAACACCTGCCCGGTAGGGGTCGCGACGCAGGACCCGGTGCTGCGCCGACGGTTCGCGGGGCAGCCCGAGCACGTCGTCAACTACTTCTTCTTCGTCGCCGAGGAAGTGCGGCGGATCATGGCCTCGCTCGGGATCACGCGCTTCGACGACCTGATCGGCCGCAGCGATCTGCTCGACGTGCGCGCGGGCATCGACCACTGGAAGGCGAAGGGACTCGACTTCTCGCGCGTCTTCCACCAGCCGGCGATGCCGCCCGAGGTCGCGCGGCACCGCACCGAGTCGCAGGACCACGGGCTCGATCGCGCGCTCGACCACGAGATCATCAAGGCCGCGGCGCCGGCGCTGGACAAGCGGCAGCCGGTGCGCCTCAACTTCCGCATCCGCAATGCACACCGCTCGGTCGGCGGCATGCTCTCCGGCGAGGTCGCGCGCCGCTACGGCCACGAGGGACTCCCGGACGACACGATCCACGTCGCCTTCGAGGGCATCGCCGGGCAGAGCTTCGGTGCGTTCCTCGCCCGCGGCGTGACCTTCGAGCTCAAGGGCGCGACCAACGACTACGTCGGCAAGGGCATGTCGGGCGGACGCGTCGTGGTCTACCCCGATCCGTCCTGCCCGGCGAAACCGGAAGAGAACATCGTCATCGGCAACACGGTGATGTACGGGGCGATCGCCGGCGAGGCCTACTTCCGTGGCGTGGCCGGCGAGCGCTTCTGCGTGCGCAACTCGGGCGCGTCGGCGGTCGTCGAGGGCACGGGCGACCACGGCTGCGAGTACATGACGGGCGGAACCGTCGTCGTGCTCGGATCCACCGGACGCAACTTCGCCGCGGGGATGAGCGGCGGCATCGCCTACGTCTACGATGGCGACGGCACGTTTGCCGCGTGCTGCAACACCGCGATGGTGGAGCTCGGGCCAGTCGAGACCGAAGGCGAGCAGGCGCGCGTCGAGCGCGAGCTCGTCGCGTCGGGCAAGGGTCGCCTGCGCCACGCCGGACGCGCCGACGAGGCGCTGCTGCGCGAGCTGATCGAGCGCCACCTGCGCTTCACCGGCTCGACGGTCGCGCACGCGCTGCTCGACGGCTGGGAGGTCGCGCGCACGAAATTCGTGAAGGTGTTCCCGCACGAGTACAAGCGCGCGCTCGGCGAGATGTATGCCAGGGAGGCCCCGAAGCCGGCGGCTGCGGAGAAGCAGAAGGCGGCGGCATAGCGGTCTGTCGTCATTCCCGCGTGCGCGGGGACGACGACGCGAAGGTTTCCACGGATAAGAAGGTCGTATGGGCAAGATAACGGGGTTTCTCGAACTGCAGCGCATCCAGGAAGCGTCCGAGCCGGCGGCGCAGCGCTTGCGGCACTACCGCGAGTTCGTGCTGGCGCTCGAGGACGATGCGGCCTCGAAGCAGGGCGCGCGGTGCATGGACTGCGGCATCCCGTTCTGCCAGAGCGGCTGCCCGATCAACAACATCATTCCCGACTGGAACGACCTGGTCTACCGGCGCCAGTGGCAGCAGGCGCTCGAGGTGCTGCACTCGACCAACAACTTCCCGGAGTTCACCGGCCGCGTCTGCCCCGCGCCTTGCGAGGCCGCGTGCACGCTGAACATCAACAGCGACGCGGTGGGCATCAAGTCGATCGAGCACTTCATCATCGACAAGGGCTGGGAAGAAGGCTGGGTCGTGCCGCTGCCGCCCGAGCACAAGACCGGA
>Ga0105096_10000127_pt1 | contig 19968 bp, 20 predicted proteins | sample PPLLak3cmMay2015_FD_87036 | JGI IMG/M metagenome (GOLD analysis project Ga0105096, IMG submission 87036) | Freshwater sediment microbial communities from Prairie Pothole Lake near Jamestown, North Dakota, USA - PPLs Lake P7 Core (1) Depth... | ecosystem: Environmental > Aquatic > Freshwater >... | reverse complement strand
CCGGGACGTCTTTGGCGACGACCGGGGTTTTGCCAAGTCCCTTGGCGAACTCCACACACCAGACAACCGTTGCGTCGGATGTGCGCGGCCCCTTGATCACTTCCACCAGCTTCATGATGTGCGCAGGGTTGAAGAAGTGCAGGCCGACAAATCGGTGTTGATGTTGAAGGGGGCGAGCCAGACTTGCGATCGAGATCGACGACGTGTTCGAGGCCAGAATGGCATCAGCGCGAACCAGGGCTTCCAGGCGCGTGAACAGGTCGTGCTTGATATCGAGTCGCTCCGCCACAGCTTCGATCACCACGTCACACACGGCAAGCTCATCAAGGTCTGTGGTGAACGTGGTACGGTCCACGGCAAGGTCGCGCTCCGCTGCCGACATCTTGCCTTTTTCCACGGCCTTATCCAACTGTCCGGTAATGTTGGCCTTCGCTTTGTCGAGCGGCGCTTCGGCAATATCGAAGAGGATCACGGCATGCGATGCCTGCAGTGCAGCGATCGCAATGCCGCGGCCCATGGTACCAGCGCCGCAGATGCCTACCGTCATTGGATCACTCCCAGTTCACGGCCAACCTTGCCGAAGGCAGCGATGGCGCGATCGAGCATGTCGTGTGTATGGGCAGCAGAGACCTGCACGCGGATGCGGGCCTTGCCTTTGGCAACCACGGGATAGAAGAAGCCGATGACGTAGATGCCTTCCTGGAGCAGTCGGTCGGCCATCTTCTGGGCAAGCGGTGCATCGTACAACATCACGGGTGTGATGGGATGGGTGCCCGGCACGATGTCAAAACCGAGCTTCGTCATACCCTCGCGGAAATACTGCGTGTTGGATTCAAGTGTGTCGCGCAGCTCCGTTGTGGAGCTCAAGAGGTCGATCACGGCAATGCCGGCACCGACGATAGCCGGCGGCAGGGAGTTGCTGAAGAGATACGGACGCGAACGTTGGCGGAGCATGTCGATGATCTCCTGACGTCCGGTCGTGAAGCCCCCAATGCCCCCTCCCAATGCTTTGCCGAGGGTTCCCGTGATGATGTCTACCCGACCCGTAACACCGCAATGTTCTACAACACCGCGGCCGTGTTTGCCCATGAAGCCCATCGAGTGGCATTCATCCACCATCACCATGGCGTTGTAGGCATCGGCGAGGTCGCAGATCTTGTCAAGGGGCGCGATGTGTCCGTCCATCGAGAAGACGGCATCGGTAGCGATGATGATGTTGCGGGCGCCATCAGCACGGGCTTGTTTGAGCTGTGCTTCAAGGTCGGCCATGTTGCACGACTCATATCGATATCGCATCGCCTTGCAGAGGCGGACGCCGTCGATGATCGAGGCATGATTAAGCGCGTCGCTGACGATCGCATCGTTCTCGCCAAGGAGTGGTTCAAAGACGCCGCCGTTGGCATCGAAGCAGGCCGCATAGAGGATGGTATCGTCCGTCTGGCAGAACGCAGCGATCTTCTGCTCCAGCTCGCGGTGGATATCTTGCGTCCCGCAGATAAAGCGCACGCTCGACATGCCGAAGCCGTGGGTGTCCATGGCCTTTTTGGCAGCGTCGATCAGCATGGGATGCGAGGAAAGACCGAGGTAGTTGTTCGCGCAGAAATTCAAGACCGGATGGTCCGTTCCGGCGACGGTGATCTCGGGCCCTTGCGGCGAGGTGATCACCCGCTCGCGCTTGTATAATCCGGCCTCCTGGATCGAAGCCAATTCCGTTGCCAACTGCTGCTTGACGTCGCCGTACATTCTGTGATCTCCTGTTGAGTACACAAATATCGCATAACTTCGAACGATGCGCCTCTCTGTGATCATCGCAACCATGAACCGCTGCGACGTGGTCTGTGACTGTCTCGGTCGATATTCCGACCAGACCTTCCAGGACATGGAGATCATCGTCGTGGATAACGGATCCACCGACGGTACGGCGGCAGAGATCGCTCGTCGCTTCCCCCACGTGCGCGTGGAGCGATTCGAGGAGAATAGGGGACCGGAGGCGTTGAATCATGCCGCACGGATCGCTCGCGGTGATCTGCTCTGGCGCACGGACGACGATGCCTATCCCGAGACCCCGACCACGCTCGCCGACGCCGTTGCCTTCATGGATGCCTATCCTGACGTTGGCGCGCTTACGGGCGAGATCCTGGAAGCGACGATCGGCTTCCAGCCGCTCAACAGTTATCCCTTCCCACGTCCGGAAGGAGGGATCCCTCCCGAAGGTCTACCCGCCAATGAATTCTGCGGTGCGGCAGCCATGATCCGACGTGATGCCTTTGTGAAGTTAGGGGGCTTCTGGGATTCGTTCTATTGGGAGGAGCTTGATCTGGCGACGCGCATGATCCTGGATGGCTGGATGATCCGCTGGGTACCATCCGTCCGCGTCTTCCACCTGAGTGCGTTTTCCGGCCAACGCGATATGAACAAGCGATGGCTCGTCCAGACCACGCAGATGGTGCGGTATCAATGGAAATACTTCCCATTCTTCCGTGCGCTCGGCCGCGCCTCCGTTGTCTGGCTGGCGATGACGGCCTCCGCCATCGCACACCGACTCTCGGTGAGGACCTATCTACGCGGCATTGCCGGAGCCTTCCGCGCGGCAATCGAGGGACGACGTCATGAACACGTGTTCATCCCGCCGGCGCTCCTGCCGAAGATCACCATGCATCGCTCCATATGGGACGTGTCGTTCGGATATTATCTGAGCCGCTTCCGTCTGCGCAAGGACCGTGCATGAAGATCCTGCAGATCATGCCCCAATATCCGTGGCCAACCATTGACGGCGGAAAGGTCGGCCTGGCCAACATTGCACTCCAGTATGTGGCGCAAGGACATGAGGTCCATCTGATATGTTATCATGATGCGCCGGTAGAGCCCCTTTCCATCCACGGACTTCACGTCCACATCATTGATCATGCACCGCGCAACACACCATGGCGCATTGCACACTCGTTGCTGCGTCGGCGTGCGCTCTACATGTTCAAGCACGATACGGCGGAACTGACGGCGGTCGTTGATCAGATCATCACGCGCGAGCACATCGACGTGATCCATGCCGACCATACGTGTATGGCTCCTATCGCCAGAGAAGCGTCATTAAAGCACGGAATTCCGTGGGGCTTCCGGCTGCATAATGTGGAATGGATGATCTGGGATCGGTATGCCGAGAAGTTCCCGGTGTGGCATCCGTCGCGCTGGTATCTGTCGTTGCAAGCCGCCCGCATCCGCCGCGAAGAATCACAACTCCTCGCCGATGCCGATGTCGTCTTCGCCATCACCCCTGTTGACCGTGACCGCGCCCTCGAGATGGCCCCCCACGCCAACATCGTGATCGCACCCGCCGGTGTAGACCCGACCCAGTGGTCCCACGAAGGCCTACTCAACGACCTACTCGAAGACCTACGCGAAGCCCTACTCGAAGACCGATTTGTAGTCGTCATGGCGTCCACCTATCGCTGGGTCCACAACGTCGACGCTCTCCAATGGTTCGTAGACAAAGTCTGGCCGCTCGTACGAGCCGGCGTGCCCGACGCAGAGTTCCATGTGATCGGAAGCGACCCACCTGCCTGGCTTTTTGTTGAAGGGGGCCAGGGGATCGTTGTCCGTGGATTTGTCGATGATCTTGCCGGTGCTTATGCGAACGCCAATGTGAGCGTTGCCCCATTGTTCGTTGGATCCGGCATGCGCTTGAAGATCATTGAAGCCATGGCAGCAGGGTTACCTGTCGTGGCCACAACGATCAGTGCGGAAGGCATTGAACTTTTTGAGTCCGATGGGTTGTTTAGATACGATGAACCGGAACAGATGGCAGAAGGCATCATGGAGCTCCTCCGCGACCGACCTGCGAGTCGAGAACTCGGTGTGTGTGCGCAGCAAGCCGTTGCTGCGAAATACACATGGGCGGCATCGGTCGGCGTCATGCTTCGTGCCTTCGTCACGCTGAAATCCGGTGCAGAGTAACGAACTTTGTGGTTCTGCGTCAAGCAGAACATCGTAGGCAATCCAAAAGAACCAGGGACATCATGACGTTCGGTCGCAAAGGCCTTAGCATTCTTGCAGGCTTCATCGCACTCACGCTTTCAGTTTCGGCTCAATCCACCTTTGATCAGGTGCGCGCCGAGGTTGAGAAGTACTATACTCGAACGGAAGCCGATGGCAGCAAAAAGGTTTCCAAGCAGTACGGACGTTGGCTTTGGTTTTGGGAGCACCGGCTTAATGCCGATGGGACGTTCCCGACCGCGCAACACTATCTGAACGAGACGCGCCGCATTTCACAGCGCAAGCGTACGGAAGATGTACAAGCCATTCCCGCATGGAAAGAACTCGGGCCAACGGCTCCTGATCTTCCGGGATTGAACAGCGTCTGGAACGGCATTGGTCGCATCAACACGATCGCCATTTCGCCGGTGAAGCAAACCGACCTCTGGGTTGGTGCGGCACAAGGTGGGTTGTGGAAGTCGACCAACGGTGGCGGACAGTGGACATTCGTCGAAATGCCGGGCTTCCCGATCTTCGGGATCAGCGACATTGCCATCGCCCCCTCCGATCCCAAGGTCATGTATATCGCAACAGGCGATGCAGATGCTTCGATACCGGGTGAGGTGAGTGGATTCCCTGGCTTCTCCTACGGTGTGATCAAGTCCACCGATGGTGGTGCGACGTGGTCCGAAACAGCCCTGTTGATGAAGCCCGATCAGAACAACATCGTTTCCCGGATCTGGGTTGATCCGCGCAATGCTGACATTGCCGTGGCGACAACCTACACGGGCATCCAGAAGACGACGGATGGTGGGGCAACATGGAGATCCACCACGAGCTCCGGGACGTTCCGTGATCTCGTCGGTAATACGCAGACCATCGACATGTTGTATGCCACGACCTTCTCACAAACGGGAGGTGCAGGCATTTATCGTTCGACGAATGCCGGCGATTCCTGGGAGCTGATGCAATCGTTCCCGGCAGCGAACCGCATCCGCCTCGCCGTGACCAATGCAGACCCCAAAGTTGTTGGTGCCGTGGCGTCAGTAGCATATACTGCAGAAGGAGTTCCAAGTAATGGTCTTGAAGGCGTCTACAAGTCCACCAACTATGGTGTGGATTTCGTGGATCTGAACGTATCGCAGAATCTGCTTGGCTGGTCATCGAGTGGTAACGACCACAATCGTGGAGGTCAGGGATTCTATGACCTGGCGATGACCATCTCACCCAATAACGCGAACAACTGGTTCGTTGGTGGTGTTAACACCTGGCGCAGCACGAATGGCGGTTCAACGTGGGTGCTGAGCAACCACTGGACAGGATCGAATGCTCCGTGGGTACATGCCGACCACCATTTTTCGACGTATCATCCGAACCTGAATCGACTCTACACGACGCATGACGGTGGTGTTGCACGCTCTGACGACAATGGCGTATCCTGGCGCGACATGAGCAACGGCCTCAAGATCCAGCAGTATTATGGTCTCTCCGTATCGGATCAACAAGCGTCGTTGACGGTTGCCGGATCACAGGATAACGGTACGGCACGCAGCACGAACGGTACATCGTTTCAGCATGTCCTGGATGGTGACGGCATGGCGTCGGCAGTAGACTATGTGAATCCCCAAACCATCTACGGATCGCAACCGTACGGTACATTCTATCGCTCTGATAATCAAGGCGGCAGCTTTGGTATGATCTGCAGTCCGGGCCGCGTGGGTGAACAGGGCGGTGCATGGGTTTCACCCATTGTCACGGACCCGAAGACTTTCAACATGGTCTATGTCGGATACACACAACTCTATCGCAGCACGAATGGCGGCGCAAGCTGGTCGAAGCTGACCAATATCCCACCAACGGCCTATATGCGGACGATCGCCGTGTCGCCGTCGAATCCCAAGTATATCTATATCGGATATTCAACCACGATGCACTTCACCACCGATGGTGGGGTCACCTGGAACGAACAATCGAATATCGGACAGTACATCCAGGACATCGCCGTACATCCGACGAATCCGAAAAAAGTATGGGTGACCTTTGGCGGGTTCACGTCGTCAAGCAAGATCTATGAGATCGACAACGGGACGGTTAAGAACATCACCGGTGCTGGATTGCCGAACGTACCGTGTAATGCTGTGACATTCCAGGCCGGTCCGCTGAATCGTCTCTATGTCGGTACTGACGTTGGCGTCTTCTTCAAGGACGAGAACAGCACCGTATGGGAACCATATGGAACCGGCATGCCGGCGACGATCATCTCCGGTATGGAGTATCTTCCCACGTCAGAAAAACTCCGCGTCGCGACCTATGGTCGTGGCGTATGGGAAGTGAACGCTGTTCAGTGTGTTGCCGCCAAGCCAACGATCACGGCAACTGGTCCTGCAACGGTCTGCTCGGGCGATTCCGTTGTCCTTACGGCACCCAATGGCTGGGAGAAATATCGCTGGTCGAATGGCGATGAAGGTCAGCGCATTGTCCTGAGATCCTTCGCCGAATCCGGCTCCTACTATGTGAACGTGACGGATGGCAACGGTTGCAGCAATACCTCAAACACCATTCAGGTCGATGTTCTGCGAGCTCCTGTGCGTCCGAACATCACCCTTCGTGGTCCGGACACGCTGCGCTCCAGTGCGATCGGCGGTGTGACGGTCTTCCAGTGGTTCCTGGATGGAACAGCCATTCCGGGAGCAACCCAGCGAGACTATGTCGCGAAGGTCAACGGAACCTACACTGTGCAGGTCGCAAACGGTGATGGCTGCACGTCGGTCTCCAACGCCTACAACTTTAGCGGCAGTGTGTCATCGGTACATGAAGATGTGACGTCAACAAAGATCGCTGCCTGGCCCAATCCATTCGATGGTTCCATCATGGTGACGCTCCCGCAAACCGCTGGTCGGACGATCACGGTGATGGCGTTGACGGGTGAGGTTGTTGCTACGCTGCAGCCGATGGATCAGGAACAACAGGTAGAACTCAACCTGGCCTCGGTAGCTAGCGGTACCTATCTGATCCGCATTACAGCGGGCACATCGGTGTGGTCAACGACTGCGGTCAAACGATGAGGCAATGATGCCTCCGCCGATCACATCGTCGTTCTCGTAGAGCACCACACTCTGACCCCGCGCGATCGCTTTGCGCGGTTCCTCGAAATGAACATGAAGCATGCCCTCCTCGTCTGTCCAACAGACGGCGGGGGCTCCTTCGTCTTTATACCGGATCTTGACCGTGAACGTCCGCGGTTCGCGGAGGTCTTCATACTTCAGCAGGTTCACGTTCTTCGCCGTGAGGGAATCGTGATCGAGTTGATCCTCGGTGCCAACAACGACTGTATTGGTTGATGGAAGCACGTCAAGGACGAAGAGCGGTTCCGGGTTTGAAACACCCAGCCCCTTACGCTGTCCGATCGTATAGAAGGGGAATCCGTCATGATGTCCGATCACCTTGCCATCCTTGACGATGTCACCTTCACCAACACGCTGCGCAAGGTCCTTGACGTTGTCGCGCAGGAACCGCCGGTAGTCATTGTCCGGAATGAAGCAGATCTCGTACGATTCCGGTTTCTTGGCAATGCCCAGATCAAGGCGGTCGCCTTCGGCACGGGATTGCTGTTTGGTGAAGCCGGCGAGAGGGAAGATGGTGCGCGCCAGGTGTTCTTGTCGAACACTCCAGAGCATGTAGGACTGATCCTTTGTGGCATCCGGACTGCGGCGGATCCAGCGGCGTCCGGTATTCGGATCATGTTGGATGCTCGCATAATGTCCCGTGGCAATGAATTCAGCACCAAGCGCATCGGCCTTGTGCAACATCTGCTCCCACTTGATGGTGCGGTTGCAGCGTACACACGGATTCGGGGTGTTGCCCTCGAGATAATCCTCGATGAAGTAGTCGATCACCTTCGAACGAAAGACGTCGGAGAAATCGACCGTGTAATGAGGAAAGCCCAGATCCAGGGCGATCCGTCGTGCGTCATTGATGCCGTCCAGTGAGCAGCAGGTGGAGTCGTTGCCAACATTGCCGCCGACGTCTTCATAGCGATACGTCTTGATCGTAATGCCGATCACGTCATAGCCTTGCTCGACCAAAAGACCGGCTGCGACGCTGGAATCCACACCGCCGGACATGCCGACAATGACTCTATGGGGGTCTCGTTGCATAATTTCGTTACTGTGCAAACTACGGACATCATTCGAGCCGACCCGACACCATTAGCGAAGGCCTTCTGGGGTCGGTATTTCGAGCGTTCCGTCCGCAGCTCTTTTCACCACGTCATGATCGATGGGGAAGGGGGCGTAGCAGGGTGGACGCCGAACGCACCACGACGAATGACGGAGCCGCTGATTCTTTTTGCCACGCACCATTCCTGGTGGGATGCGGCGCTGAGCATCGTCCTGAGTCTGCGAACACTTCGTCTCGATGCCTATGGCATGATGGAGCACAAGCAGCTGCAGAAGTATCAGTTCTTCCGGAAGATCGGGATGTTCAGTGTTGTGCGGGAAGATCCCCGCAGCGCTTTGCGTTCCATCCACCACGCTGCAGATGTCTTGCGGGGAACGGGGAAGTCCTTGTGGATGTTTCCTCAGGGTGAGCTGATCCAGCAAGATGTTCGGCCCATATCATGCGACCCGGGCCTGGGCATTTTGACGCGGCTGCTCGGAACGGCCTGGCTGGCTCCCGTTGCCTTCCGTTATGAGATGGTTCGTGAGCAGCGTCCGGACGTCTTCATTCGCATCGGTGCTCCCCAGCGGGTGGTATGGAGCGCAGACATGCGGATCGAAAATGTCATGCGTGAAGCTCAAGATCGTCTTACCGCCCTCGCCGACGGCGTTCGAGCCGATGCGATGGCGCACAACACTGCCCCTTACCGAACCCTTTATACCGGGGCTCGTTCCATGGAAAAACTGTTTGATACCATTACCGGAAAGTCGTGAACAATGTCCGTACAAGTCCTGACAGACAATGAATTCCCGCAGACCCTTACCGACAATGAGCGAGTTGTGGTGAAGTACTTTGCTGATTGGTGCGGCTCGTGCAAGCTCTTTGCACCCAAGTACCGTCGGCTTAGTGACGATGAGCGATTTGCCAACGTCACATTCGTCGACATCAACGCCGAGGAGAACCCCGAGGCCCGCAAGCTCGCGAATGTCGATAACCTCCCGTTCTTTGCAACATTCAGGAACGGTCAGTTGGTAGAAGGCGGAGCAACGGCGAAAGAAGACGTTGTTGTTTCCATGCTAGAAAGGTTGACCACATGAACATCGCAGCCATCAAGGCCCTTGTCGAGACCTACGACGACCATCAGCTGCAGCAGGCAGAGGCAGCGTTGATGGAAGGGAACGTTCCGGAGATCACCATACAAGGCGAGGACGAAGGTGAGCAACTCACCCACGTCCTCGCAGCATTGTGGGTCATCCAGAACATGAAGTCCACGGATGACGATCTGATGACGTCGATCCGCGCCTATACGAAGCGCGTTAGAACGAGCATCTCTTAGTGGCTTGCCAGGTAATCGGCAACGGCACCGTGCGTTTCTTTCATGGTGTCGGAGCCGACCTGCCAGTTGGCCGGACAGACTTCACCGTTCTTTTCGAAGTACTGGAGTGCGTCAACCATGCGCATCGCTTCGTCAACGCTGCGGCCGAGCGGCAGGTTGTTCACCACCTGATGTTGGACGATGCCGTCCTTGTCGATGAGGAAGAGTCCGCGATAGGCGACCAATTCACCTGACGCCGTCAGTTCGCCTTCATCGTTGTACTCGTAATGACCGCCAAGAACGTCGTAGTTCGTTGCGATCGTCTTGTTCATATCGGCAACGACCGGATAGGTCACGCCTTGAATGCCGCCCTGGTTCTTCGGGAGGTTCAGCCAGCCCCAGTGCGAATGTTCCGTGTCCGTTGAGCAGGCAACGATGGCCACACCCTTGGCTTCGAAGTCCGCAAGACGCGCTTGGAAAGCGTGCAATTCCGTCGGACACACGAACGTGAAATCCTTCGGATAGAAGAACAGGATCACGTGTTTCTTGCCGAGGTACTGATCCAGTGAGAAGTTCTCAACGATCTCGTCACCGTTGATCACGGCCTTTTCCGAAAAGCGTGGTGCGCGTTTGCCAACAAGTACTGCCATTTCTGTCTCCGATGGATAATAAAGTGATGATCTTGCTAAATAGCGACTGCAATAGTGCCGCTATGACGAACCATGCGAGTCAATCGTGGACAACAAAACTAGGGCGTTGCGCCGTAGTTTTGTTGTTCTCACCAACAGCACCATGACGCACGCCCCCTTTTTTACTCTTGACGCCACCGATGGTGCTGCACGCGCCGGATCGGTCGTGACCGATCACGGTACGATCCCGACGCCGATCTTCATGCCCGTGGGAACCCAAGGGGCGGTGAAGGCCATGGAGCATCGTTCCCTGCGTGAGCTTGACGCGAAGATCATCCTGGCGAACACCTATCACCTCTATCTGCGGCCCGGCACGGACGTGCTGACGGAGATGGGGTGATTGCATCGTCTTGCGGGCTGGGAACGCCCAATCCTGACCGACAGCGGGGGATTCCAGGTATGGTCGCTCCGCGAACTCCGGAAAATGTCGGAAGAAGGTGTGGTCTTCAAATCGCATCTCGACGGATCGAAGCATCTCTTTACGCCGGAATCGGTCGTGGACATTCAGCGGTCCATTGGCAGCGACATTTTTATGGTGCTTGATGAATGTACGTCGTTCCCGGCAACGCCGGATGTGGCCCGTTCATCGATGGAAATGACCGTCCGCTGGGCAGAGCGCTCGCGTGAGCATCATGCCAGGCAGGAGCTGCTCTATGGACATCGGCAGTTCCAGTTCGCCATCGGACAGGGAAGTACCTATGCCGATCTTCGGCAGGAGTGTATGCAGCAGTTGGTGAGCATGGACTTTGACGGTTATGCGATCGGCGGTCTGAGCGTTGGAGAGCCGGCTGCGGATATGTATGCCATGACGGAGGCCTGTACGGCCGTCATGCCTGTCAACAAGCCCCGATACCTCATGGGTGTTGGTACTCCGGAGAATATTCTCCGCAGTATCGCCTTGGGAGTGGACATGTTCGACTGCGTCATGCCCACCCGAAATGCCCGCAATGGGACCATTTTTACGACAAAGGGGCGATTCAACGCCAAGAATGCCAAGTGGCGTACGTCTGATGAGCCGATCGACGATGCCGTAGGCTCCTATACCAGTCAGAACACGTCTATGGCGTATCTTCGCCATCTATTCGTAGCCAACGAGATCCTCGGTCTGATGATCGCCACGATGCAGAATGTGGCCCTCTACCTCTGGCTCGTGCGAACAGCCCGAGAGAAGATCATCGACGGTACGTTCCATCAGTGGGCGCCGAATATGATCGAACAATTGAACCAACAACGTTAACCAGCACACCAGCACACCAGCACACCAGCACACTAACATGTTACTCACACCTCCTCCGGCCGACGGCCAAGACCCCACATCATCGTTGATCTCCACGTTCGTCATGTTTGGCGCCGTGATCGCGATCTTCTACTTCATGATGATCCGCCCGCAGCAAAAGCGTGCAAAGGAACATCAAAAGCTTCTTGCAGCCGTGAAGAAGGGCGACAAGGTCGTGACCACGTCCGGCATGCACGGAACCGTCTATGAAGTTGACGAGACGTCGGTGACCATCACCATCGCCTCCAACTGCCACGTCACCTTCGACAAGAGCGCAGTTGCTTCCGTTGAAGCCCGATAATCAGCGATGAATACCATCGAAGAAGCCCTGGACGACCTCAGGGCGGGCAAGTGCGTCATTGTTGTCGATGATGAAGATCGCGAGAATGAAGGCGACCTCATCTGTGCCGCCGAGTTGTGTTCCCAGGAGAACATCAATTTCATGGCGATGGAGGCTCGTGGCTTGATCTGCGTGAGTCTTACCCATGAACGGGCACAGAAGCTTGATCTCCCGCTCATGGTCAACGATAACACCGCGCTGCACGGCACGAACTTTACGGTATCGGTCGACTACGTCCACGGCACGGCATCCGGCATCTCGGTCTCGGACCGCACGGCGACCGTACGGGCCATGGCCAACGATGAAGCCGTTCCTGGCGACTTTGCGCGTCCGGGACACATCTTCCCGCTTGTTGCGATGGAAGGGGGCGTCTTGCGCCGCGCCGGTCATACCGAAGCGGTCGTTGATCTGATGAACCTCGCCGGGTTGAAACCTGTCGGTGTGTTGTGCGAGATCCTGAAAGCCGATGGATCCATGGCGCGAATGCCCGATCTCAACACATTTGCCGAAACACACGATCTCAAGATCATTTCGGTGGACGACCTGATCGCATACCGCCGGCATCATGAGATGTTGGTCCATTTGGTCGCAGAAGCCAAGCTTCCGAGCGATTACGGGTCGTTCGTCCTGAAGGTCTATGCGAATCGCCTGGATGGCAAGGAGCATGTAGCGATCGTCAAAGGGGAGATCGACCCGGAGTCGCCGATCCTGGTACGGGTGCATTCCGAATGCCTCACCGGCGATATCTTCGGATCACGTCGTTGTGATTGCGGACCACAGCTTCACGCTGCACTCGAGTTGATCGAGCAGGAGGGGGCTGGCGTTGTCCTCTACATGCGCCAGGAAGGACGCGGCATTGGACTGGTCAATAAGATCAAGGCCTATGCCCTTCAAGAGCAAGGACTTGATACAGTTGAGGCAAACCTTTCTCTAGGTTTCCAGCCAGATCCGCGCGACTATGGCATCGGTGCCCAGATCTTGGTCGATCTCGGTATTCGAAAGATGCGTTTGATGACGAATAACCCTAAGAAACGCGTAGGCTTACAGTCGTACGGTCTAGAAGTTTCTGAACTCGTTCCGCTCGAGATCACAGCCAATGTGGATAACCAGGCCTATCTCGAAACGAAACGTGACAAAATGGGTCATATTTTGCGACACCTCTAAGACATCTCAATCGGAGATCTGATCCATGGCTGGCGACATCGTTTACATTACCCGCGAGCGTCTTGAAGAGATGCAGGCGGAGTTGAATGACCTCAAGGGTAGAGGTCGTAAGGACATTGCACAGAAGATCGCCGATGCGCGGTCGCATGGCGACCTGTCCGAGAATGCTGATTATGACGCAGCCAAGCATGCCCAAGAGCTCATGGAGATCCGGATCTCGAAGCTGGAGTCTGCCCTGTCCAAGGCGCAGGTGATCGAAGCCAGCGATTTCCCTGACGACAAGGTCTACATCCTGTCAAAGGTCAAACTCCTGAACAAAAAGACCAATCGAGAGATCGAATACACCATGGTCTCTCCGGAAGAGGCCGATTTCGAGCAGAACAAGCTCTCCGTCACGAGCCCAGTCGGTAAGTCCTTGATGGGCAAGGTCATAGGTGACGTGATCGAAGCTAAAATCCCAGCCGGAGTGATCCATTATGAGATCCTGGCGATCGGCAAATAGGGACTGATTCACGGAAAAGATGACCGGTCGGCATATTTCCCTTGCGTAGTTATACGTACGTATGTAGTTTCACGCAGTAGGTAGTTGAACGATGAACACCAAACTGTTGTGGAGGTACCATGTCGCGTACTACGTTGCTGATTCTTGCCTGTTTTTCAGTGTCGATTCTAATCATGGCTGTTGCGTGCACGCCGGAATCGTCACTCTCCGTGGGACCAGCAGAACAAAGATCCGGACAAAGCCTGAAGTCGCAGGGACTCCGCCCGGGCGACGAAGTGCCGGGCCAGTACATCGTTGAGTTTGAGGACAACGCCTTGACGATGAAAGGCGAAGACCTTCAGTCTTTCACCCATGATGAGCGTTTGATCAGAGTTGATCAAGCGGCCCAAACGGTTGCGGAGCGTCAGCATATTAGCAGCGACCGCATTGTCGCTCGGTTTGGCACAGCGCTCAAAGGCGTTGTCATGACGGGACTTACCGCCGATGATGTGAACCGTATTGCGAACGACCAATCGGTCAAGCGGATGACTCCCGACTTCATCGTTACCGTCCCAGGTCAACTGGAAGGTGCTGCTCGGAGGACACGGACGACGAAGGACACAACCACACCGCCCCCTACCGAAACAACAAAGTCAACGCCGTGGGGGATCTCCAAGGTCGGCGGCTCGGTGGATGCCTCATCTTCGACCGTAACGGCGTGGATCATCGATTCCGGCATTGACACGGACCATCCGGACTTAAACGTCGCGGCATCGCGGGGCAAGGTCTACGTTACTGGTAAAACGAGTGTCGAAGACGAACATGGTCACGGTACTCACGTGTCTGGCACGATCGGAGCCAAGAACAATTCCGTCGGCGTCGTTGGCGTCGCCGCGGGTATCACGCTCGTCCCGCTGCGCGTCCTGGACGAAACCGCATATGGATATTTCTCCTGGTCGATCGCTGCCTTCGACCATATCGCCGCCAATGGCACATCGGGAGATGTTGTGAACTACTCCATCGGTGCCGGAAAACGATATTCCAACAGCACACTCGAAACGGCCGTCAAGAATGTGGCCAGTAAGGGGATTCGGGTCTGTATCGCTGCTGGCAACCAGGCGGATGACTGCGCCTTTTATGCTCCGGCGAACGTGAATGTCGCCAACGTCTATACCATCGCTTCGATGACGTCCAGCCAGGCGTGGTCCAGCTTTTCGAACTACGGCACACCGGTCGATTGGATCCTGCCGGGTTCCTCCATCAAGTCGACGTACCTCAACGGTGGATATGCCACCATGAGCGGAACGTCCATGGCAACCCCACATGCCACCGGCCTGTTGGCTGTTGGTTCGATCACCGCCGGTGGAAGTGTTAGTGGTGTGCCATCCGGCACCACAACGTCGTACGGGACTCGCCAGTAACCCGATAATTCTACGTGACATAGATAGGGGGCTTGTGGTTCGTCCACAGGCCCTCTTTTCTTGTTTTTACCCTCGAAACATCGTACGTTGTGCGGGTGCGCTCACCAAGGAGCCCTTCTCACATCAATGTAGCGAGAGTTCATACATGTTCAAACCACATCAGTTGAAATGGATGGGCGCTGTAGTGCTTGCACTTGCGGTGTCATCCTGTTCGGTGGACGCTCCCACGGAAGCGTCGACATCAGACGACACAACGCCGATCGTTCGCAACGGCGACCTTGTCCCGGGCCAGTACATCGTGGCGTTCAACGACTATGCCGTCGCCCGCAAAGGTGAAGACCTGCAAGCGTTGACCCATTCGGCACGTCTTGAACTTGTCAAGGAAGCTGCCACGGGTCTCACACAGAAGCATGCTCTCTCTGCAGGTGCTGTGAAGACCGTATGGGGCACTGCCGTTCAAGGTGTGTTGATGCAGCTTACTGATGACCAGGCTGCCAAGCTCCGCCAGGATCCGACCGTCCGCTATGTAGAGCAGGATCGTTGGGTAACACTTCCGCCGTTCACGGTGATGGGCGATGCTGATGCTCAGGCACGTCCGGGCGGTGGTGGCGGTGGTACGCAACCGGCACAAGAGACCCCATGGGGGATCACCAAAGTTGGCGGAGCGGTTGACGCAACTTCTTCGACGGTTAAAGCGTGGATCGTCGACTCCGGCATTGATACGGATCATCCTGATCTGAATGTGAATAAGGGACTCGGACGCAATTACGTCACGAGTGGCAAGTCGACGGTAGAAGACGGTAACGGTCACGGCACGCACGTTGCCGGGACGGTGGGTGCAAAGAACAACTCGATCGGTGTTGTTGGTGTCGCCGCCGGTATCACGGTAATTCCGATGCGTGTGTTGAGCAGCAGCGGTTCGGGTCAGTTCAGCTGGTCGATCAGCGCATTCGACCACATCGCAGCAAATGCTGCGAGCGGTGACGTCGTGAACTATTCCGTTGGACCAAGCTCACGGTACACGCTGCAATCTCTGGACAACGCCGTGACGAACGTGGCTTCCAAGGGCATCAAGGTTTGCCTTGCCGCCGGCAATGCCGCTGATGATTGTACGTACTTCTCACCGGCTCGTGTGAATGTCGCAAATGTTTACACGATCGCGGCCATGAATTCCAGCACGGCATGGGCGTCGTTCTCGAACTACGGAGGTCCGGTTGATTACATCGAACCAGGCGTTGGCGTAAAATCGACGTGGTTGAGCGGTGGCTACAATACGATCTCCGGTACGTCAATGGCCTCACCACACGGCTGCGGCATCGCCGCTGTTGGTGGTTTTGCCGATGGTGGTACCGTTTCCGGCGTTCCGGCAGGAACGACCACAACGTGGGGCAAGCACAACTAAGCCTTTACAAAAAAAGAGCTTCTAAACAACGCCGACGGAAACGTCGGCGTTTTTTTTGGACTCCGTACCTTTGTGGTCAACAACAGGAAGCTGTCTTATGGCGTGGTTCCTACGGAAAACGCAGAACATCAAAGAATCGCAGTCGTCGCGTGAAATGCCGGACGGGTTGTGGACGAAATGTCCATCATGCTCGACGGTGATCTACCGCAAAGAGCTGCAAGAAGAAGCCTATACGTGCAAGACCTGCGATCACCACTTTCGTATCGGCGCGTCGAAGTATATCGATCTGTTGATCGATGAAGGCACATGGCAGGAGCTCGACAATAATGTCCGCTCTGCCGACCCTCTCGAGTTTGTTGACACACGCCCGTACAAGGCGCGATTGAAAGAGGCCTACAGTCGCACGGATCTGCCGGACGCCGTTACAACAGGCACCGGTAAACTGCATGGTATGCCCGTGGCTTTCGGCTGCATGAACTTTGGGTTCATCGGTGGCTCCATGGGCAGCGTGGTGGGTGAGAAGTTCATGCGTGCCGGACGCAAAGCCCTGGATCAACGGATGCCGTTCCTCTTCATCAGTGCATCAGGTGGTGCGCGGATGCAGGAAGCTGCGTTGTCGCTGATGCAGATGGCAAAGACAAGCGCTATCCTCTCCGAGCTTGGTGATGCCGGTGTACCGTACATCTCGATCCTCACGGATCCGACGACCGGTGGCGTGAGCGCTTCGTATGCCATGCTTGGCGATGTGATCATCGCGGAACCCAAAGCCCTGATCGGTTTTGCCGGACCCCGAGTGATCGAACAGACCATTCGTAAGAAACTCCCGGAAGGATTCCAGCGTTCGGAGTTTCTCCTTGAACATGGATTCGTCGATATGGTCGTCCACCGCGGAGAAATGAAGGACCAGCTCGGAACCATCCTTCGCCACTTGATGGGAGGACGTCGTGCGCAATAAGAGTACCAAGGTTCGCATTGTCGGATTCCCGATCGACCTTGGAGCAGATCGTCGCGGCGTGGATATGGGACCGTCAGCCATGCGTATCGCCGATGTTGATACCCGTCTGGAAGCCCTCGGATATACGGTGATCGATGAAGGGGATATTCCTGTCCGCAACATCGAAGTGCAGGAGGTCCAGGACTCACGACTCAAGTACCTACCTGAAGTTGCTCAAATGAGCCGTGTTTTGAGCACACGCGTAAAGGGTATTCTCGACGATGGAGACTTCCCCTTGATCATTGGTGGTGATCACTCGATGAGCGTCGGGTCTCTCGCCGGTATCGGCCAGCACTGTCGTGAACAGGGCAAGACCCTCGGCGTGATCTGGATCGATGCTCATGCCGACATGAACACTGCGGACACGACGCCCTCAGGGAACATCCACGGTATGCCCTTGGCGGTGGCGATGGGTTATGGACATCCTGCGTTACTTGAGATCGCCGGAACACCCGTCCTTGATCCTCGGAACCTCGCCATCGTTGGTTTGCGCTCGATCGATCCCGGTGAACGCGAACTGATCAAGGAACTCGGCGTTGCTGCCTATACCATGTTCGATATCGACCGCCTTGGGATGTTCGAAGTTGCCACGCGTGTACTTGAGGACATGTCGCGAAGTGTTGACCATCTTCACATTTCCTTTGATGTTGATGGTGTCGATCCAAGTGTTGCGCAAGGCGTTGGCACTCCTGTCCCCGGCGGGCTGACGTATCGCGAAACACACCTCTTTATGGAAATGATCTCCCAGATCGATGCCTATGCGTCTCTCGAGGTTGCCGAAGTCAATCCGATCCTCGATGATCGGAATCGTACCGCCGAATTTGCTGCAGACGTTGTGGCATCGTCGATGGGGAAGCGCATTCTGTAGTGTGCTGGTGTGCTGGTGTGCCGGTGTCATAACGGCATATGGTACGCCCCTTGACACAACGAGCACTGACAGTACGGGGCAGACCAAGCGTCGTGCCGCTCGAGAACTGCGCGTGGCCCTTGACGTTGGTTGGGTCATGGGGATCTCTGCGCCCGAGTTCTTCGCTGATTATCGCGTGTTGCTCGGCGGTACCGTCTCGGGATTTGATATCCCCACTGCCGTGAATTTCAATGTGTCAAGCTTCTTGATCAGAGATGCGCCGATCGGATTGTCTGTGGGCTATTACAAAGCCGTCGTGCGGGAGACGTACGACTACGACCCGGACAGGTATCCCGCCCCCACAGGACCTTTACAGTCGGTGACCCAAGACCTGCAGTTAACGGTGATCCCGGCGATGTTGACGATGGACTATTTCCCGTTCGAGCGACAATTCACAACCTACGTTGGTGCCGGCATTGGATTTGCAGCAACCCATGTGTTTTGGGAAGAGGTGATCTCACAATCGACCGAGCCAGGTGCACGTCAATCCGGTGTACGTTATGACGAGTGGCAGATCGCTCCGGCATTCATGATGAAGGCGGGCATCTCGTTGGGTTTTGACAAGAAGCTAGCCCTTCGGACGAGAGCCGGTATCTATGTTGAAGCTGGCTATCTCCATGTCCCGATCAGCGGTCCATACTTCGAACAAACCGGGAAGACTCTTGCCGTTGATGTTCCCCGAACAACTGGTGACTACGATGTTCAGGCGGGGGGCGTGATTCTGCGTGTTGGTTTTTCCCTCCTACTTACAGGAAATTGACTACTTTTCGTCACAGTTGAGAACACCAAGGAGAACAACATGGATGTCCATATCACCACCCGCCATTGTCAACTGACCGATGAAGAACATCAAGCCGCAATAAAAGGTGCAGAATACCTCGATCGATTTCATCATCACATCCTTCATGTAGATGTGATCGCCAGTGAAGATGCCGGCATCAAGAATGCCGAATTCACCGTAAAAGTGCAGGGGCACGTCGTGGTGGCCAAAGAATCCGGCGATGATTATGTCAAGGCCATTCACGATGCTCGCGAAAAGGTAGCCCGTCAATTGAAGAAGCTGAGCGACCGCCAGAACGACGTTCGTTCGGCTCCATTGATCTGACCACTCCACAACTACGCACATGCCATCGATCCGCCCGGCTGCGCCGGTCATCAAGGAGTCGATCACAGTCCGCGAACTACTCGACGGCCCCGTAAATCTCGAGGCCATGACGGGTCAGGTGGGCCTCGACAACCTTATCACGGACAAGAATCTGCACCGCCCCCAGTTAGCCCTGGCGGGGTTCACTGATCTCTTCACGTATTACCGTGTCCAACTTTTCGGTAATACGGAGTTCTTCTATCTCCTCAAGAGTCTCAGCGAAGAACAACGACGCATATCGTTCCGAAAGATCTGCTCATTCAACGTTCCGTGTATCGTCTGCGCAAACGGACATATGCTGACGCCGGATCTGGTCGAGATCGCACACGAGCATAATGTTGCGATCCTCACGACGCCATTCGATACATCAAAGACGATCTATGTCCTTGGCGAATACCTCGATGATCAGTTCTCGGCTCAGGTCACCGTTCACGGCTCTTTCGTTGATGTCTATGGCGTCGGGATCCTGTTCACCGGTAAAAGCGGCATTGGCAAGTCGGAGATCGCCCTCGACCTGGTTGAGCGCGGACACCGCCTTGTTGCCGACGATATCGTGGTCTTTACGAAAAAGCGTGAATCGATCCTGATGGGAACGGGGACATCACTCGTCCGCCACTTCATGGAGATCAGGGGGCTGGGTGTTATCGATGTCCGCCAGATGTTCGGGATCCGCTCGATACGGTTCCAGAAACGACTGGAATTGATCGT
>Ga0105096_10000126_pt1 | contig 20000 bp, 19 predicted proteins | sample PPLLak3cmMay2015_FD_87036 | JGI IMG/M metagenome (GOLD analysis project Ga0105096, IMG submission 87036) | Freshwater sediment microbial communities from Prairie Pothole Lake near Jamestown, North Dakota, USA - PPLs Lake P7 Core (1) Depth... | ecosystem: Environmental > Aquatic > Freshwater >... | reverse complement strand
CGTTACCGGGACTACATGGAAAAAATCAAAACCGGATCATTGTTTGAAGTGGCTGAAGTTTACAGAGACCTCTATCTTCTTAAGCTGAACAAGGATTTGTCTTTTGGGGAAAGAAAACTTTATGATACTGCGCAGTTTCTTTTGGTCAAAGAACTGTCCACGGCGATGAATTCAGATGAAAATACCATTTTATTGGAGATCGAATCTCTATTTCCTTCAAAGGAGCAGGCATAATTTAGCGGTACCATGGTAAAAGATGTCACTTTTACCATTTATACTGATGAAAGTAACATCAACAATCGTCTTGATGTTGTCGTTTCAAACTATGTCCAAGATTGTTCGCGTTCATTTGCTTCCACTTTAATCAAAATTGGTGCCATAAAAGTTCAAGGCTTTCAAAGAAAAGCCGGTTATAAACTAAAGTCAGGTGATATCATAACCGGTTTTATCCCCCCACCCAGCCCGGTCAGTTTTTCACCGGAACCCGTGCCTTTTCGAATCCTGTTCGAAGACCCCTACTTGATGGTTGTGGATAAGCCCCCCGGGCTGGTTGTCCATCCCGGGCCCGGCCATCATGGCGCGACATTGGTAAACGGGTTGCTCTTTCATTGCCCTGATTTGAAAGGTGTCGGAGGAGAATTAAGACCTGGAATCGTGCATCGCCTCGATAAAGATACTTCCGGCATTATTTTAGTCGCCAAATGTTCACTTGCCCATGAAAAGCTCGCTAATCAGTTTAAAGAACGAAAAGTAAAAAAAGAATATCTTGCGCTGGTGTGGGGCCATATGCCTTCGTCAGATGGGAGCATAGATTTATCTATCGGGAGACACCCAAAGGACAGAAAAAAAATGTCGGTGAACAGCTTTGCAGGACGTCACGCCCTGACCTTATGGAGGGTTAAAGAAACTTTAACACAAGCATCGTTGCTTCAATTGGACCTGAAAACGGGCCGTACTCATCAAATCAGAGTGCATTGTGCAACCATAAATCATCCCATATTGGGCGATGAAACTTATGGAAAAAACAGACAAAATACCATCAGGAAAAAAGATGGATCCGAGAAAAAAATACCCAGACAAATGCTTCATGCCTGGCGAATTCGATTCGAACATCCTGTTGAAAAAAAAGAGATGGTATTTGAGGCCGGCATACCCGGTGATATGCAAGAGATCCTGAATTTTTTAAGGGATCCTTAAGGATACTTACACCCCTTATTCAAGGATAAATAAGGTAGTACCACAAACGGGCATTCTAACGCCCGGCTTTTCGGTACACCGGAATACCCCCGACTTTAGATTTGACAATCTCGTTATTGTTTTCAAAATCGATGATTTTTTCCAAATCATTGTCTTTCAGGCCGGGAATGGCAATAACAGGGCGGACACTTCGGACCTTGCGCTTTAAAAAGCCGGTTTTTTCCAACTCATCCATTTGCAGAATGCCCAAGAGACTGTAGTGGGCATTTGCTGAACCTATCATATCCATCAGTTCAGCATCACATCTGAGGTTATTTAAAAAAAGGTCCAGGGGATTGCGTGTCCATCGCGTACTGAAAACCATTTGGCTGAGCTTTTTATGATATCCATCCAAACTCCAGTGCTCAATCCTTCGGTTATTCAGAACCGCCACTGCGGAAAATTCAATGGTTTTGTTTTCTTTTGAATGAACATAGCGGTTAAAACTTAAATACCGAAGGTTTTCTGTTTTTTCAGGCATACCGCCAACAATTAGAATCTCCTTAAGCAAGGCGATATCCGGGGTGACGACGCGATTCAGGGCGCCAATCAGATCATTGATAAAATTGTTACTCATTTAGAAAAATCCTTAATTTGTTGAATCTTTTTGAACTTGATGCTCAATCAAGAACAACTTGATAATTAATTTGATCCAGCCACATGCTTTATAAGGTCATTTAATCACCCGTCCAATTTTTTATCTTATTCTAAAATTAATTGGTTAGTAAAGAATTTTCATTTATTATTCTCATATAAAATATATTTTCCAACTCAGTGCCAAAAGGTTGAATGGCGCGGATTTTATGATTAAATAACTCATGTGGATTATGATTCCATGCCATGTTGCTTGGTGGATATATGTTTTATTAATGACAAAACCGTTTGTTTTTTATAATTTTCTATAAAGGGTAGCCGACCATACGTCAAGATGTAATCGAAAGTAACGGTTTTCAATTTTATAATAAAAAGGAACACAATATGAAAAAAGAAGAATATATATCCTTGGAACAGCGTTTGGGGGCGCATAATTATAAACCGTTGGATGTTGTTTTGAGTCGGGGACAGGGGGTTTGGGTTTGGGATATCGATGGCAACAGATATCTTGACTGTCTGGCAGCATATTCCGCGGTAAATCAAGGGCATTGTCATCCGAAAATTTTACAGACCATGATCGAACAGGCAAAAACCCTGACACTTACTTCCCGGGCCTTTCGAAACGATCAACTTGCTTTATTATATCAAGACCTTTGCCATTTAACAAATTCGCACAAGGTATTGCCGATGAACAGCGGTGCTGAAGCAGTCGAAACCGCGATCAAAACGGTTCGAAAATGGGGTTACACGGTAAAGGGAGTACCTGAGGATAAAGCGGAAATTGTTGTGTGCCGAAATAATTTTCATGGACGAACAATTACCATTGTCAGTTTCAGCACCGATGAAAACTCCCGAAAAGGGTTCGGACCCTTTACTCAGGGATTTAAAGTGATTCCTTTTGGGGATGCTCGAGCACTGGAAAATGTGGTTTCGCCAAACACGGTGGGATTTCTGGTGGAACCTATTCAAGGAGAAGCAGGTGTGATTATTCCGCCTTCCGGGTACCTTGGGGATGTCAAAAAAATATGTGAAAAACACAATGTTGTTTTGATATTAGATGAGATTCAAACCGGGTTAGGCCGAACCGGGAAGCTTCTGGCCGAAGAGCATGACGGTATTGAGGCTGATTTGACCCTTATCGGAAAAGCCTTATCAGGGGGATTTTATCCCATTTCAGCGGTTCTTTCCAATACTGAGGTCATGGACGTATTACAACCCGGAGAACATGGTTCGACATTCGGTGGAAATCCGCTGGCTTGTGCAGTGGCTCGAACAGCGTTGAAAGTGCTGATTGAAGAAAACATGATTGAAAATGCCGAAAAGATGGGAATTTATTTTCTTAATGGGTTAAAACGGATAGAGAGTCCAATCATAAAAGAAGTTCGCGGTAAAGGGCTGATGATCGGGGTGGAACTTTATCCCCATAAAGGCGGAGCCCGAAAATATTGCGAAAAATTGAAGGAAAAAGGACTGCTTTGTAAGGAAACTCATGAAAACATTATTCGATTCGCACCACCTCTGGTGATCACCAAAAATGAAATCAATTGGGCCTTGGAAAGAATTGAATCTGTTTTTAAATAATAAAATGGATGAGGAATTTTAAAAAATGGCGTTAAAAGCGGAAAATGTTATCATTATGGGTGCGGCCGGACGGGATTTTCATAATTTTAATATGTATTTCAGGGGCAATGATCGCTATGATGTCATTTGTTTTACAGCAACCCAAATTCCGGAAATTGAGGGCAGACGTTATCCTCCGGAATTGGCCGGCAAATTATATCCACAGGGAATTCCAATTTACTCCGATAAAAACCTGTTTGAGCGGGTTCAAAAAAACCAAGTGGACCTGGTGGCTTTTTCTTATAGTGATGTAAGGCATGAGGATGTGATGCATCAGGCTTCAATCGTTACTGCGGCCGGTGCTGACTTTATGATTATCGGTGCTTCTTATACCATGCTTAAATCCCGGAAAAAAGTCATATCGGTATGTGCAATACGCACTGGATGCGGAAAATCGCAAACAAGCCGGGAAGTTATTAAGGTTTTGCGGAAAATGGGCAAAAAAGTGGTGGTGGTCAGACATCCTATGCCCTATGGTGATTTAACCCGACAGGAGGTACAGCGTTTTTCGGTTTATGAAGATTTTGAAAAGCATAACTGTACGATTGAGGAAAGGGAAGAATACGAGCCGCATATAAATGAAGGAATTGTCGTATATGCCGGTATCGACTACGAAAAAATTCTCAGGCAAGCCGAAAAGGAAACAGATGTAATTGTTTGGGATGGAGGTAATAATGATACTCCCTTTTTCAAGCCCGATATTCATATTGTGGTTTTTGACCCTCATAGGGCAGGACATGAGACATCCTACCACCCGGGTGAGACCAATTTAATCATGGCCGATATAGCCATCATTAACAAAGTGGACAGTGCGGAATCCGTAAATGTTGAAAAGGTTCGTAAGGCTATTGAAAAAAACAATTCCCGGGCCAAAATCGTACTGGCGGATTCGGAACTTTTGGGAGAAGGTATAGAGCGAATCAAGGGTAAAAATGTGCTGGTGATTGAGGATGGTCCAACCCTGACCCACGGCGAAATGACCTATGGAGCCGGGGTAATAGCCGCCCGACGTTTTGGGGTCGCTCAATTGGTGGACCCTCGTCCTTACCTGGCGGGATCTATAAAGGAAACTTTTAAACAATATTCCCAAATCGGATCTTTGTTGCCGGCCATGGGATATGGCAGGCAACAGATGAAAGACCTTGAAGAAACCATTAACAATGTACCCTGTGATATTGTAGTGATTGCAACACCCGTTGATCTGACAAGGCTGCTTTCGATCAATAAACCAAGTATCCTGATCCGTTATAGATATAAAAATAACGGTACGCCGACATTGGAAGAAGAGCTTGCTTTGCTTTGGTCCAAATTGGAATGATAAAATGGTGAAATGATGTCAAACAAATCCAAACCTGTCCTTTTGATCGCCCTGGGAGGCAACGCTTTGATAAAGAAGGGGCAGGAAGGCACTATCGAACAACAGTTCGAAAATTTGAGGGTGCCGATTAGTCAAATTGCAAAGCTTGCCGAAAATCACCGGATTGTTATTACCCATGGAAACGGACCTCAGGTAGGTAATATGATGTTGCAGCAGGAGTCATGTAAAAAAGTACCGAAGCTTCCCCTTGAAATTTTGGTTGCCCAGACTCAGGGTCAGATCGGATATATGATTGAATCGGCAATTGATGAAGCATTAATGGAAATAGGCATTAATGACAGGTTGTTGGTTTCATTGATTACCTATGTGGTGGTAGATAAGAATGATCCGGGGTTTAAGAATCCCACCAAGCCTATTGGTCCCGCATTTTCCCAACTGGAAGCTTCTGCTCTTGAATATCCGACAATGTTGACACCCAAAGGATACCGGCGTGTGGTTGCATCTCCGGAGCCGTTGACTATTGTTGAAAAAAGAGAGATCCAAAGTCTGATCAAAATGGATTTTATCGTTGTTTGTTGCGGTGGCGGCGGCATTCCGGTGATCCGGGAAGGAAGAGCTTTTAACGGGGTCGATGCGGTCATTGACAAAGATCTTGCCAGTGCGCTTCTGGCTGAGGAAGTAGGCGTGGACATATTTATCATCGCAACCGATGTTTCCGGCGCTATGTTACATTTTGGAACCTCTCAGCAAAAATTGATCCGGCAAATGACGAAAGAATCGGCGGATCGATATATTCATGAGGGCCGGTTTGGAGTGGGTTCTATGCAGCCGAAGGTGGAAGCGGCGGTCAGGTTCGTAGAAAAAACTGGTAAAAGGGCTGTGATTACTTCAATAGAAGATATCAAAGAAAGTGTTGTCTCAAAAGCGGGAACCGAGTTTGTATAGATGGAGTGAATTAAAAAAATCACGCTTAAACAATGCCGACTATTTTTCAAAGGTTAAAAACCTTCAGTAATCGTTGACAAAAAATAATAATTTCTGATACAGATAGTAACTTTATATTTCGAAAGAGGGTATTTGATCCGCTGTTTTGTTGATTTTTTGCGGGACGAATACCCTTATTGTGTTGCAGGAAAACAAAAGGTAAAGAGATTAATATGACAAATAAATTTATATGGAGTGACGCACCGGGACAGACAGCATTTCCCGTGGCAAAGGCCGGGTATCCTTTTATTTTTGCAGCAGCCTTTACCACAGCCGTTTTTGCTTTACTAGGATTGACAATACCGGCGTTGATAGGACTTTTGGCGACATTTTCAATCTGTTTGTTTTTCAGAGACCCTGATCGGGTAATTCCCGTGGATCAAAATGCCATAGTGTCTCCCGCGGATGGGAAAGTTCTTTTTGCCGGGCATGAAGAGAAAAGTCCTTATGTGGAGGGTCCGTGCATGAAAGTAAGCATTTTTATGTCGGTTTTTAATGTACATATCAACCGGGTTCCCCATGAAGGAATTGTAAAAAATATCATTTATAACCCCGGCAAATTTTTCAATGCCGGTTTCGACAAAGCATCCAAGGATAATGAACAAAATGCCGTGATTGTGGAAACCGTGGAAGGGAAAAACATTTGTTTTGTCCAGATTGCCGGTCTTATCGCCCGTCGAATCATCTGCAATATCCAGCCGGGAGACGAGGTTAAACGTGGACAGCGAATGGGTTTGATATGTTTTGGCTCCCGTGTGGATGTCTATCTTCCGGCTGAAACCCGGTTGAGTGTGGCCAAAGGAAACAAAGTCAAAGGCGGGACCACGGTATTGGGAAATATAACCAATGAGCAGGAATAAAAAATATAATAAAAAACCGCATCGGCGGGAATTTATGTTTAAAATTTTCAAAGTCAAGGAGTGATGATGACCAAAACCTATCAAATTGCAGTAATCCCCGGTGATGGTACCGGACCTGAAGTTGTTGCCGAGGGCCTCAAGGTTTTGGAGGCCGTGGCAAAAAAATTCGAATTTCGTTTGAATTTTACCCATTACAATATCGGCGGAGAAAATTATAAAGCTACCGGGCAGATTCTTCCCGACGAGGTGATTGAAGCTTTAGAGAAAGTCGATGCCATTTTCCTGGGAGCCATAGGTCATCCGGATGTCAAACCGGGTATTTTGGAAAAGGGTATTTTGCTCAATATGCGGTTTCATTTTGACCAGTATATCAATCTGAGGCCGGTCAAGCTCTATGAGGGAGTTTCTACACCGCTTAAAAATAAGGGGCCTGAGGATATCGATTTTGTAGTCATTAGGGAAAATACCGAAGGGTTATATTCAGGAGCAGGGGGAGTTTTAAAAAAGGGAACGGCCGACGAAGTAGCGGTGCAGGAATCCATTAATACCCGAAAAGGTGTGGAAAGGTGTATCCGTTATGCTTTTGAATACTGCAGAAAACGCAACAAGGGTAAAAAAGTGACCCTTTGCGGAAAGACCAATGTGCTCACCTATGCGTTTGATCTTTGGGAGAGGGCTTTTTATGAAGTGGCGAAAGAGTATCCGGATATTGAAACAGACTATGCGCATGTGGATGCTACTTGTATGTGGATGGTTAAAAACCCGGAATGGTTTGATGTCATTGTTACGGACAACATGTTTGGAGACATTATCACCGATTTGGGCGCCATGATTCAAGGTGGGATGGGTATTGCCGCCGGTGGGAATATTAATCCCGAGGGTATTTCCATGTTCGAGCCCATTGGCGGTTCCGCACCCAAATATACGGGCATGGGGATTATCAACCCCATGGCGGCCATATCTTCAGCGCAATTGATGCTTGAAACCCTTGGAGAAAGCAATGCCGCATCCTTGATTGAAAAAGCTGTGATTAAAGTGCTTCGCGAAGATTTAAAGGATATTGCCGCCGGTAAGATGGGTTATTCCACCAGTGAGGTGGGAGATCTGGTTAAAGATTTTGTTGAGAAAAATTAAGATTCGGAAAGATCATCAATCAACCATGAATTAGGGAAAGGATATAGATAAGGTGTCAGAAAAACGAGTGAATGTGGCTGTTGCCGGAGCTACGGGTGCGGTAGGCAACCAGATGCTTGCTAGTCTGTCCGAAAGGAATTTTCCGATTCGTTCCTTGAAATTGTTGGCTTCCAAAAAATCCGTGGGACGAATGATCAGGTTTCAGGGAGAATTGTTTCCTGTCGAGGAACTCAAAGAAGATTCTTTTAAAGGAATGGATGTTGCTCTTTTTTCAGCCGGAACCGGTACCAGTGAATACTTTGCACCCTTTGCCGCCAAAGATGGATGCGTGGTGGTTGATAATTCCAATGCCTGGCGCATGGACCCCCAGGTGCCTTTAGTTGTGCCCGAGGTCAATGCGTATGCCATAAAGGATTATACTTCCAAGGGAATTATCGCCAACCCTAATTGTTCCACCATTCAGATGGTCGTGGCTTTGTGGCCGATTCATCAAAAATATAAAATAAAGCGTATTGTTGTGTCTACCTATCAGGCAGTATCAGGCACCGGGAAAAAGGCCATTGATGAACTTCTAGACCAAACCCGCGCCATGATCAATTTTTTAAAGTTCGAGCGAAATGTTTATCCCCATCGGATCGCTTTTAATTGTCTTCCGCATATCGACAAGTTTCAGGAAAATGGTTACACAAAAGAAGAAATGAAGATGGTACGGGAAACCCAAAAAATTATGGGCAACGATTCCATTGCGGTAACCGCCACAACGGTACGTGTACCGGTTTTCTATGGACATTCCGAATCGGTCAATATTGAAACCCATGAGCCGATCAGAGCAGAGGATGTCAAGGTATTGTTAAAGGCGGCTTCCGGTGTAAAAGTTGTCGATGATCCGGCAAACAATGCTTATCCTATGGCCATTGATGCCGCAGGCCAGGATCTTACGCTTGTAGGACGAATCAGGAATGATGAATCGATCCCCAATCACGGGATTAATATGTGGATTGTCGCCGACAATATCAGAAAAGGAGCTGCCACAAACGCCATACAAATTGCCGAGATCCTCATTAAGGATTATATTTAAACGAATAGTGATCAACAGCGTTGAGAAAAGTACGCCGTTGATCGGATCAATTAATAACCTTATTAACCTAAAAAATGGAGTTTTGAATTGGAACGAATACCTTTCACCAGAGAAGGCTATGAGACTCTGAAAAAGGAACTGGAGCAGCTGAAATCCGTTGCAAGGCCGGAAAACATTAGGGCGATAGAAGAAGCCAGGGCTCACGGAGATCTGTCGGAAAACGCCGAATTCACTGCGGCCAAGGAGCGCCAAGCCTTTATTGAGGGCCGTGTCAGCGATCTGGAATATAAACTGGGTAATGCTGATATTATCGATCCCGGCAAGGTAACCACTGAACGGGCTGTGTTTGCCTGTCGGGTCTTATTGGAAAATATCGACACTGGTGAAAATGTGGAGTATCAGCTTGTGGGGCCGGAAGAATCGGATATCTCCAAGGGTAAAATTTCAGTCTCGTCTCCCCTTGGACAAGCTATTGTGGGTAAGAGGACCGGCGACGAAATCGTTTTAAATGCACCCGGAGGAAAGCGCCACTATGAGTTGGTCGATATTTTATAGTACCGACAAAACCTTGAAAGGTGCCGTTTCTATCAAGTGAAAACAACTTTTAAAAAAACAAGTATTTTTGGAGGCATCATTGGCTAGAATTACCATCGAGGATTGTTTGAAACAGATAAACAATCGTTTTCTGCTGGTTCACCTGACTGCCAAACGGGTACGTCAAATTCGGGAAGGTTCCGAATATCTGGTTTCTTCACCCAAAAACGAGGATATTGTCGTTGCTCTCAGAGAGATTGCCGCAGGCAAAGTCTCTTTGAAAGATTTAAAAAAAGCATCCTAGAATTGGAGAAATACATATCCTTTGCCCAAATACAGTTATACATACAAAGTGCTGAACAGATTTTTGGGAAAGGCCATTCACCGTTATAACATGATTATCGATAAAGACCGCATTGCCGTGGGGCTGTCAGGCGGAATGGACAGCCTCACCCTCATGTGGTTTTTAAATGAACGCCTGCGTCGGGTTCCTGTTGACTATATGCTCTTTCCCATATATATCGATCCCGGATTTGAAGGAGGATATGCCGATTCCCTTTCCATGTACTGCCAAGAAATGGGGTACAACCTGACTGTGGACTACACGGACCATGGTATTGTTGCGCACAGTCCGGAAAATCGTGAAAATCCATGCTTTTTGTGCGCTAAACTCCGGAGAAAACGTATTTTTGAGATCGCCCACCGCCTGGGATGCAACAAAGTGGCCCTGGCCCATAACAAAGACGATCTTATTGAAACCCTTTTTTTGAATATGTGTTATGCAGGTGAGATCAGCACCATGAAACCCGCCCAGCCTTTTTTTAAAGGAGAATTTTTCCTTATCAGACCTTTTTGTTTTGCCGATGAAAATTTAATTCGGAGATTTGCTTCGCAACAGGGTTTCCCGGAATTTACCAATCCCTGTCCAACGGCAAAAGTTTCCAAGCGTAAGGAAATTAAAGACCTTTTATATAAGCTTTATCACAGCAATAAAAAAATTAAGGGAAATATTTTTAGATCCATGCAGCATATTAAACAGGATTATCTTCTGTAAACAGGCAAATGAGATAAGCAGGAGAAGATATTATGTTGTTATTCAAAGGCCCTGACCAGGTAACCTGGAAAATGAAGGACATTCAAAATCAAAGGGATTATCGACAAATTCCCATCGACAAGGTCGGGATAAAGAATCTTCGTTACCCCATCAGGGTTCTGGACAAAAAAGACGGCTATCAGAATACGGTTGCATCCATTAATATGTATGTTGACCTGCCCCATAAATACAAAGGGACTCATATGAGCCGTTTTGTGGAGCTTCTTCATTTGTTTCGGCCGGAGGTGTCACTTAAAAGATTCTCCGCTATTTTAGGCCAGATGAAAGAACACTTGAACGCGGCATCCGCACATATTGAGGTTCTTTTTCCGTATTTTATCGAAAAGAAAGCTCCGATTAGTCGGTCGCCGGGCCTTATGGATTATACGTGCCGAATTATCGGCGCCAGTGATCCCAACGGTAAAGTGGACCTGATATCCGAAGTGATTGTTCCCATTTCATCGGTTTGTCCGTGTTCCAAAGAGATCAGCGAAGCAGGTGCACACAATCAGAGAGGGGAAGTACGACTGAGTGTCCGGTTTAAGAAATTTGTATGGATGGAGGACATGATCGAACTGGTGGAAGAGGCTGCATCATGCGAGGTCTATTCCGTGTTAAAGCGCGTGGATGAAAAGTATGTGACGGAAAAAGCGTATACGAACCCTAAATTCGTTGAGGACATTGTCAGGGATGTGGCCAAACGAATTAAGGAAGACGAAAATATCACCTGGTTTTCGGTCGGAGCGGAAAATTTCGAATCTATCCATAACCACAGCGCTTATGCCCAAATCACATGCGGGGAGACCCCTCGCGTCAGTTCTCCTTCCGCATAAGCATGTCCATAAGAGGCATTTCGGATTTTCCGGTTTTGTTGGTTAAGATGTCCGGTTTGCTATCCAAGTTTTCCTATAGCTATTTTTTTTAACTTTCCACAACCAAGGTTACGGGACCGTCATTGATCAAGTGAACATCCATCATGGCTCTGAATCGGCCGGATTGAACATCGATGCCTTTTGTCCGAACCTTTTCTATGAAATATTCATAAAGGGCATTGGCCGTCTCAGGTTCAGCCGCATCCACATAAGAAGGGCGCCTTCCTTTTCGGCAGTTTCCCAGAAGCGTGAATTGGGAAACCACCAGCATCTGACCCCCCGAATCCAGAAGAGATAAATTCATTTTTTCATTTTTATCTTCAAAGATTCGCAAATTAGGAATTTTTTCAGCAAGAAAATCCGCTTCTTTTTCCGAATCATTCCTGGCGACCCCCAAAAGCACCATCAGGCCAGGACCGATAGTGGCGACTGATTGTCCATCAATAAAAACCGAGCTTTTCTTGACTCTTTGTACAACGGCACGCATGAATGTTGCTTTCTATGGTTTTCTGCGATCTCTTATTTTTTCCTGCTTTTTTCGAAAAGGTCCGCAAAAGGATTATTAAACGGACCAGGAGCTTGGGAATTGGAATTGTTTTTGACTTTTTTACCGGATTTAGGCATGGATCCTGGAATTTTTGGGTCTTTGGATTTTCCAGACGTATTGGAGATGATCGGGTCCTGTCTCATGGAAAGTGCGATCCTTTTTCTGTCAACATCGACTTCAAGAACTTTCACCCTCACTTTCTGATGCACCCGAACCACATCCGAAGGACTTTTGACAAACCGATCCGCCAGTTCGCTGATATGCACTAACCCGTCCTGATGCACCCCCACATCGACGAATGCTCCAAAAGCCGTAACATTGGTGATGATTCCGGGCAAGGACATGCCCGGCCTTAAATCCTGGATTTCCTGAATTCCGTCGGCAAATTCAAAGTTGTCGAAAGACTCTCTTGGGTCGCGGCCGGGTTTGGCCAATTCCAGCATGATGTCGGTCAGGGTGGGGATACCGATGGTTTCCGTTATGTATTGGTTGATTTCGATCTTATCTCTTAACGCTTTGGTTTTGATTAAATCAGCAACGCTGCAATTTAAATCATTAGCCATTGTCTCGACAACCGGATAGGATTCGGGATGAACCGCACTGGTATCCAGAGGATCGATGCCGTCTTGAATTCGCAAAAAACCCGCACATTGCTCAAAAGCCTTGGGTCCCAAGCGAGGCACCTTTTTTAATTCCTTTCTGTTATTAAACGCGCCATTCTCATTGCGGAAAGAAACGATGTTTCCGGCAAGCGATGGTCCAAGACCGGAGACATAAGTCAACAGTTCGACGCTGGCCCTGTTGACATCCACACCCACTGCATTTACACAGCTGATCACCACGTCATCCAGTGAGTTTTTAAGTTGGGTCTGATCCACATCATGCTGGTATTGGCCGACTCCGATGGATTTCGGGTCAATCTTGACCAGTTCCGAGAGAGGATCCATAAGCCTTCGTCCGATAGACACCGCACCCCTGATGGTCAGATCCAGGTCGGAAAACTCGCGGCGGGCGGCCTCGGAGGCCGAGTAAACCGATGCACCAGCTTCGTTGACCAGAAAAACCGGTATGGCATCGATCCGGAGGTTTTGAATGAAGGCCTGGGTTTCCCGTCCGGCAGTGCCGTTTCCCACAGCAATGGCCTCAATGGCGTATTGCCGGCACAATTTTTTTAATTTTTCGGCTGATTCCCGTTCCTTATTTTCAGACATGTGAAGATATACGGTATCATGGTGAAGAAGTTTTCCCTGACGATCCATGCAGGCAATTTTGCATCCGGTTCGAAAACCAGGGTCGATTCCCATGACACGCTTTGGGCCTAATGGCGGCGCCATGAGGAGGTGGCGAAGATTTTCCGCGAAAATTTTAATGGCATCGGCATCGGCCCGTTGCTTTGATGCAAGTCGAAGTTCTGTTTCCATGGATCTGGAAAGTAGACGTTTGTAAGCATCATGAACAGCCATTTTGACTTGTTGAGCATCGGGCCCGTCCGACTTGATAAAAAGCTTTTCCAAAATATCAATGGCGTCTTTTTCGGAAGGAGAAACACTCAAGTTTAATACCTCTTCCTTTTCACCACGTCGCATGGCCAGAATACGATGGGATGGAGCTGTGGAAGCTTGCTCCTGCCAGTCGAAATAGTCTTTGTATTTTATACCTTCCGTTTCTTTTCCTGAGGCCATTTTACTTGAAAAAACGGCTTTTTCGAAAAACAAACGTCTAAGCTGCGCCCGTGCCGTTTCATCTTCATTGGCCATTTCAGCAATAATATCCCGGGCTCCTGCAAGAGCGTCATCTTCGGTTTCCACTCCTTTTTCCGTGTCGATATAATCCCCGGCAAATAAAACCGGATCGATTCCTTTCTGTTCCAGAATTTGGAGCGCCAGAGGCTCCAGCCCTTTTTCACGCGCTATGGTTCCCCGGGTTCTTCTTTTGGGGCGGTAGGGTAGGTATATATCTTCCAAAACGGCAAGGGTAGAGGAAGTATGCACTTTTTCCTTGAGCTCATCGGTAAGATGACCGTTTTGTTCAAGGGATTTTAAGATTGCTGATTTTCGGGTATCAAGTTCTTCCAATTGATTCAGACGGTCACGGATGGATGTTATAACCACTTCATCAAGGCTTCCGGTCATTTCTTTCCGGTATCTTGCAATAAAAGGGACTGTAGCTCCATCAGCTATCAGTGTTGCCGTACTTTCCACTTGAAAAACCTGAATAGCCATTTCTTCGGCAGTTTGCAAAATATGCTGTCGGTTCATGAAATTTCCTTGTCTAAAAAAACCGATGGATAAGTCATCACCTTTGGATACGCCGGTGAAGTTTTGAAACGAAATTCATGTTGGTATGCATTGTTTCATACAATATGGTAAATATATTGGTAAAACTTTCGAAAAACAAGGACTGAAAGCGCCGGGTATCGTCCAGCATGGATTTCCCGAGCTTTTCCATGACAGCCATGTTTTCATATAAAAGCGATACGGTTTCAAAAGGTGTTTGAAATATCTTCTCGGAAACAATTGATTCTTTCGATTCCGGATCCTTAGCAGTATCGGATTTAATGATGCGGGTCCGGGTCGGAACGCTGGGGTTGAGTGCATTGAGCCGCCCGGCAATATCGACTTTTTTCTTTTTAGTCATTGATTATCTCCTCACAAAGGCAAAGAAAATCCTGAGCTCCGGTGCTTTTCGGGCTGAACTTGAAAATCGATTCATTGGCGATTTGGGCCCGAACCAAATCAATATTGACCCGGATGGCAGTCTTGAAAAAAGTATCCTTAAAATTGTTCTTCAACGTTTCAAATACTTGGTCCGACAATGTTGTCCGTTTGTCGAACTTGCTTGCAAGTACTCCCATGAGAGAAAGCGACGGGTTGAGTTTCTGTTTGATTTGATCGATTTCCTCAAGAAGCTGTTTGAGGCCCAGGATAGCAAAATAGCCCACATCCACCGGAATGATATATTCATCAGCAGCCACAAGGCCGTTTATTGTAAATACGTTAAAACCGGGTGGACAGTCAAAAAAAATATAGTCGTAATCGGCTTCGATAGGGGCAAGACATCTTTTCAGCAAATCAAAGGCATCATTTTTTAACAGGTCCTGTTCAATGTCTTTTAACGAATTATTGGATGGAATAATATCGAGAAAATCGGTGGAAACAATATAGCTTGAAGGATTGTCTTTTTCCGATAACAGCTCTTTTAAAGTAGAAGAATCCTGTTCAAGAATCAATCCTAAAGCGGCCGAAGCGTTTCCCTGGGTGTCCAGGTCGACAAGAAGCACTTTTTTCCCTTTTAATTGAAATGCTGCTGCCAGTCCCAGTGCTGTTGTGGTTTTACCGACCCCCCCTTTTTGGTTGGTAATTGCAATTTTTCGGGCCATTTTTTAATCCTCCGGAATTTTGGCATGGGAGCTTTTGATGGCAACATCATAATCGGACGATGGAAAAATAGCAATATTCCGTTTTTGGTTTTTTTCGTGACAAAACCTGAAAATCTTTATTGCCGGACTGCCTTGTTGTTTTTTGTCATTCTGAGGGAGCGACTCGCAGTGGCTTGATGGTTGAAAAGGAAATATTTTCTAATATGTTGATTGAAACCACGGCGACCGAAGAATCTCGGGTTTCAAGTCGGTACGGGTAATCAAGTTTGACCTGGAAGGCGGCAAATTGAAACACCGTGCCGGCTGAAACGAAAGATTCTTCGTCGGCCGGAAATTTTATGTCAACTGGCAGGCGGTTTGTCGGTCTCCTCAGAATGACTTGTCGAAAGTCACTATAGATTTTTTCCTATGCTTTCTGCGCTTCCAGATCCTTTACAGCCATATAGATTGCATCGAAAAGTTCCTGAAGGTTTTCTTCATCGACACAAGAAAAAGCAATCCGCAGGTCCGTAGGATTGATGGAAATGGTTCCTACGCGGTATTTTTCCAGAAGATGTACCCGAAGGGTTTCAGCATTGACGGTTTTCATTTTAAGGCACATAAAATATCCGGAATTAAATGGATACATTTGCCAGGCATCGTCGTATTTTCGATCTGCCAGAATTTCCTTTATCTTGTTGGCTCGGGATTTTAACACCAGAACATTTTTATGTCGTTCCCGTTCCAGTTCATCAGGATGAAGCATGGCACGAAGCACAATGGACTGGCTCAGATGACTGGCGTTTGAAATGGAACCTCGAATGTCTCCTGCGGTTTTCCGTTCTAAAGCCGTATAAAAAGGAATCGGATCTCCATTGATTATGGTGTTATAGGTGATAAACCCGACTCGTAAGCCCCATACGAACATTTCCTTTGTGGCTCCGTCAAGTTTAACCGCAAGCATTCGCGGATGCCGGTTGCAAAGATGGGCAAAAAGGGATTCTTTTAAGGGCGTTTCTTCATAGCGCAAACCAAAATAGGCGTCATCGGTTACAGCAATCACATTGGTGCCTTCTTCAGCCACTTTGACCAGAATTTCAACAATTTTTTGCCCTTCCGCCTCGGTTGGTGTGTATCCCGTGGGGTTGTTAGGAAAATTCAAGAAAACAATCACCTTATAGTTGTTATGAGCATGCATTCGCACAGTCTTTTCAAAACCGGCGATGTTAAAACCACCGGCATCGGAAAACAGAGGATAATGGTTGATTTCGGCATCCCGTCTTACAGACATGATCAAAATATTATTGCCCCACATTTTATCCGGGAAAATGACCACATCATCGGGATCGATGAACATGTCTGCAAATACACTGATCCCATGAGTAATGCCGTTTGTGACAATAGGAAGGCTGATTTGCTTGTCCTTCAAGGTCGGGTTTTTTTTGATCATGGCATCTTTCCAGGCCTCCCGAAGCCCGGGAATTCCAAAAGATGGCGCATAGGTAAGTGAGTCGCTGGTTCTCAGTCCCTGTATGCTTTGCATTACCGATGGAAGATGCATGGTGTGAAGATTCTCCGTAGCGATACCGATGGTTGCATTGAATTTGTCGTATGCTTTTTGCCTGGCTTCCGCACTCTGGGTCAAGATACCTTTGGGAAAAAAGAGTCTTCTGCCGGTTTTGGATAACATTTCCATCAAGTGGGAATTCCCGGATTTGATGATTGCGTTCAGTTCTTGCGCCAATGGGTTAATGCTCATGACATTTCCTTCCTGTAAAGATAAGATTTATCCGGTTAATTTAGTATAATGGCCGATTTATTTAATGAGTTCGTCTGGAAAATGCAAGGATAAAAATAATACTCCGGATTTGAAGATCGATTCAAGAGTCTTCCTGAAATGCTATGATCTCTCCAAGTGTGATAGAAATTAAAAAAATATTCCGGTTTTCCAATTTATCATCAAGTTGCAAAGCATTTCTGATTATAATTATAAAAGGTAGATAAGATATCAAATCTCCGGGGTCTTTCAAGATAGAGTTCAGTTTTTGAATCATCTGTTCTATCCTTTCAGGCGTGAATGTTTCATGGATAAAAATTTCCATGTCGGATATGAATTTCTTTTGATTTTTTTCGGTCAATCCGGATAGGAAAGCATTTGAATCTCTTAAATCCTCTTTGTCTGAAAATCCCATTGACTTGACCATATATTCGATTACCTTATTAAGCTCCTCCGTGGTTAAAAAACCGAAACACAATTTTCCTTGAAAAAGTGCATCAGCACCTTCATCATAAATTCTTTTTGTATGGCGATTGAAAAAATTAATGAGTCTGGGATTGGCTTCTAGGTTCGAAAATTTTTCCTTCAGGATGTCATATTTTTTTTGATTATCCAATACCAGCAATTCTTTATTCTCATTTAATAATTCATTATAACTATCCTTGAGTTCTAAACCAAGTGTGATGCTGTTGTGGACAATTCCATGCAACAGGCCGATTTTGGGCCATATGGGGTGATTTTTTTCATCTTTTAATACCAGTTGAAGCGCTGCTGCGATGCCCGCTTCAATATTTTCGCCGGATCGCTTTTTTCTTAATCGAAATTGGTTTAATCCGTCAAGAATTTCCAATCGCAATGATTCCGTAAGAAATTGTCGTACGGTTTCTTCCAGGACCTGATCTTTTATGGATGACGCCAACTGAGGGGGAAGATCTCCGAATGATTTCCAATTGACTTCCATTTTACTGATGGTCTCTACATATATTGAGACACAACTGATAGGGTCTCCGAAAATATCATCGAATTCAGGCTCCATGGCGATTTTATCAGTTGGTAAAATAGCTTTGATCATGGCCTCCGTGGCAATTTGCGGGCTCCTCATGGCATCCGGAAACGATCTTAAAAAATGGACAACATCTTCGGTTATCTCACCCTGTAAGTCATTCAAGGGCGCTTTTACTGTTTCCATGCCATGTTTGTGAATATAACGATTGTGTGCGGATTTATTTGGATTTTTAGACTTTTTCTTTTTTTTTATTCCCATTGGGTTTCCTTAAACGATGATAATGTTTTTGTAAAAAAGTTGCTGTTGCAATCATAACAATAAATTAATTTTGAATTCACAAAAGATTTGGTGTATGTAGACCATCTAATTACAGCATGTGTTTCAGGTAATCAATACGAATTCAGCTTGAATATAAATACAGAGGTCACATATGGATATCAAAGAAAAATCCATCCTTGCAAAAAAAGCTTCCAATTTAATGGCCGCCCTGACAGGTGAGGCCAAGAATAAGGCCCTGCATAATATTGCCGGTGCCTTGGAAAAATATATGCCCGATTTAATCGCGGCCAATCGAATTGATCTTGAACGCTCGAAAAAGCAAAACCTTTCGTCACCCTTACTAAAAAGATTGAAATTCGATGAAAGCAAGATTGAAGAAGCCTGCAGCGGACTCAACAGTCTGATCGGCATGAATGATCCTGTTGGTGTGACATTACGTGCCGTGGAATTGGATGAAGGACTTGAACTCTACAAGGTAAGCTGCCCTATAGGGGTTATCGGTGTCATTTTTGAATCCAGGCCCGATGCCCTGGTGCAAATATCGGCGTTATGTTTAAAAAGTGGAAATGCGGTATTGCTAAAAGGGGGAAGTGAAGCTTCTGAAACCAACAGGCTTCTTGCCGAAATTATCACCAAGGCAAGTAGTGATGCGGAAATTCCCCGCGGTTGGCTGGCTTTGTTGGAAACCCGTACCGATGTCAATGACATGCTATGCCTGGATCAATATATCGATTTGATTGTCCCCAGGGGAAGTAACGCTTTTGTCAAACATATCATGGAAAACACTCATATTCCAGTATTGGGGCATGCCGATGGTATATGCCATGTTTACGTCGACAGCGCGGCGAATCTCGATATGGCCGTTAAAATTTCCATAGACAGCAAATGTCAGTATGTAGCGGTCTGTAACGCTGCTGAAACCATTTTGGTTCACAGGGATATTGCCGGCCGATATTTGCCTGAAATGAAAAAGGCCCTGGAAGCAAAAAATGTGGAGATCCGAGGATGCAGTGAAACGTTGAAAATAATCGATGTGATAAAAGCCGCCGAAGAGGACTGGACTACCGAATATCTTGATTTAATCGTATCCGTAAAGGTTGTCCACACATTAGAAGACGCCATAGACCATATTAACACCTATGGTTCAGGTCACACGGATGTAATTGTCACTGGTGACAGAGCAAGGGCATCGAAATTTATGGATCTGGTGGACTCGGCCGATGTCTTTTTAAATTGCAGCAGCCGTTTCAGCGACGGTTTTCGGTTTGGATTGGGTGCCGAAGTGGGTATCAGTACGAACAAAATCCATGCCAGAGGCCCTGTCGGTTTGGAGGGTCTGCTGATTTATAAATGGAAACTCTTTGGAAACGGGCATATTGTGGCTGATTATTCCGGTGCCGATGCCAAATCTTTTACCCATCGACCCTTATAGGGTAATACCTGGGGCCGGGGCCGGGTCCAAACCGACAAGTAACTGCTCCCCCTTTTTTCAAAGGGGGAGTGGGGAGTTACTTAGAAGATTATAAACGGGTACCTTTCTTCAGATCCGCCAGTGAAATGACTTTCGATTTAGGGTCTTTGGTTTTGTTTTGGTTGAGCTTGCCGGATTCGGAATCTTTCGAAAGGTCGCCTGTCGCTTGCTGGGTGGTTTCAGGTACAACGACCTTCTCGATGCGCATCTTCCGGCTGCCCATGGTATATTCCACACCG
>Ga0105096_10000124_pt1 | contig 20079 bp, 17 predicted proteins | sample PPLLak3cmMay2015_FD_87036 | JGI IMG/M metagenome (GOLD analysis project Ga0105096, IMG submission 87036) | Freshwater sediment microbial communities from Prairie Pothole Lake near Jamestown, North Dakota, USA - PPLs Lake P7 Core (1) Depth... | ecosystem: Environmental > Aquatic > Freshwater >... | reverse complement strand
CGGCATTGCCCACAGCACGGCCAGCCACCGCGCCACCAATGGCGCCGGCGGCATTGGCACGGTTGCCGCTACCCAATGTGCTTCCGGCGATACCGCCAAGCGCGGCACCGGCGACATTGCCTGTGCGTGTGCCATCGTTTTGGATGGTGACATCACGTACCGCGTATACGGTGCCCATTTGTACGGTCTGCGCGCGGCCGGCCTGGCTGCCCTGGACCGTGTTGGGGCCTGAGGTCGTGGCGCAGGAAGCGATCAGCAGCGTGGCCGACAGAAGGCATATCGTGGAAACAGTGCGGGTGGCGTTCATGGGTATTTTCCTCGGATTAAAAGATTCAGTTACGGACAACACGGGTAGTTTGTCCATCGTTGGTGACCCGGACGGCATCGCCGACCCGGAACTCATTGGAATTTCCGGCCTGCACCACCGACATCAGCAGATTGCTGTCCAGGCGCACGGTGATTTCGACCCCGGGCTAGTGCGAGGCGGTGACCGCATTGCCTACTGCACGGCCGGCCACCGCGCCGCCGATCGCGCCGGCGGTGTTGGCGCGTCTGCCGCTGCCCAGCGTGCTGCCGGCGATGCCGCCCAGCGCGGCGCCGGTGACATTGCCGGTCCGTGTGCCGTCATTCTGGATGGTTATATCACGCACGGCATATACGGTACCCATCTGAACCGTCTGCGCGCGGCCGGCCTGGTTGGCGGTGAAGTTATTGGGGTTGGCGCTGGCCGATGCCGCCATCAGGGCGGTGGCAGGCAGCATGATCATCAATGCGATGGTGCGGACGGACGTCATAGAAATGTTCTCCAAAGGGACTGCTGGGGCAGGGAATGGGCGGAATATAGCGGGAAGACCAAACAAATATACCGCTGTTCCATCCGTTAGTCCATTCGCAAGGCATGCCTGCAGACCGATGCCGGGTCGTAGGCAATAGTGCATCAAAAGCAATGGCGCAGCAATGGCCGCTGTCCGGTTTGGCCGCGAAACATACCGTAAATCACGCCACGTTCACGAATCCGGGCCGAGTTGGCGGAGCCGATCCTCAACGGTATACTGACAACCCGGCAAACGGATGTCAAACACCCTATGCATCAACCAACCCGGACCTGATGAACGGTCCTGCGACACCCGATGGCATGCAAAAACGTCCGGCATCCTGGCTGCCGATGGCGTTGGTCGCCATGGGTCAGACCTTGACTACCTTGAACATCAGCGCACTGCCGGTCTTGATCAGCGCGATGGTTGATGAATTTTCGATTGCCCCGACCACGGTCGCCAGTGCCATCGTGGTGTATTCGATTGCGGTTTCCGGGTTCATCATGCTCGGTGCCAAACTAGGGCAGAAGTATGGCTCAACAACGGTTTTCCGTTGGTCTGTCGTGCTGTTACTGCTTGCCGCCGCGATGACGGCCAGCAGTAACAGCTTCAGATGGTTATTGGTCGCCCAGGCCTTGTCTGGCCTGGGGGCCGCCATGCTGTTGCCGTCATTGGTGGTGTTGATTACCGATAACTATACCGGGCAGCAGCAAGCCAAAGCCATTGGCCTGCTCGGCGGCGTGCAGGCGGCGGCCACGGCCGCCACGATTTTGATTGCCGGTTTGGTCGGCACCCATCTGGGATGGCGCTACTCGTTCGGACTCATCGTCCCCTTTGCCGCTCTGACTTGGCTGTTAAGCCATAGATTGAAACCCTCTGAGAAGCAACCGGATTTGAAAATCGACAGAATCGGCGCGGCGTTGGCTGCATTCGCCATCGCCTTGATCAGTTTAGGCTTTAACTTCATCAACGACTGGGGGCCGATACGCGCCTATGCCACGGCACCGTCCGGACCATTGGGCATTTCGCCGGCATTGCTGATGATTGTGGTCGGCATCGTTGGCATGCAGTTGTTTATTGTTTGGGTACAACGCAGAAAAAAAGTGAACAAGGCGCCGCTGCTGGCAATCGAAGTGCTTGAATCCCGCCCGGAACGGATGGCGGTTGTTGCTTTGATGGCTATCGTCGCCATCGGCAGCGCGCTGAATTTCATGATTCCCCTTTACATCCAGATGGTGCAGGGGCAAAGCAGTTTCGCTACCGCGTTGGCACTGATTCCCTATCAGCTTTCCATTCTGGTGGCGGCGGTTCTGGTGATTGGATTGTATCGGCGTTTCAGCCCCCGGCAACTTGCCCGCTATTCGTTCCTGCTGGCTGCGATTGCCCTTGTGGTTTTGGCATTCGTTATCAATAATCAATGGGATGACAGTCTGGTGGTGCTGAGCCTGATCATGATCGGGCTGGCTCAAGGTGCCTTGGTCACTTTATTGTTCAATGTACTGCTCAGCGCATCGCCAAAACACCTGTCCGGAGATGTCGGCGCGCTGCGCGGCGCCGCTAGAAATCTGGCCAATGGCCTGGGCGCGGCATTTGCCGGCGCTCTGGTGGTTGGTCTGCTCAGTGCCAGCATCACTTATGAAATACAGGATCATCCGGAAATTCCGGCAACGTTCATCAATCAGATAAACATCGATCGCGTTACCTTCGTCAGTAATGCGCAGCTGCAGGATTTTCTCGAGGGGACAACAGCCAACCCAAGTCAGGTTACGGCGGCCATTGACATCAATGCCGAAGCACGGCTGTATTCGCTCAAGATGGCTTTATTGCTTCTGGCAGCGATTGCCACATTGATGGTGCTTCCGGTCCGGCGCTTACCGGGCTTTGGCCGCAGGTCGGCACAAAACAAACAGGACAATGCCGGTCCGGCGGCATAAATTGAGCAAAGCTAATGAAGTCCTATGCGGGCGACTAGAAAGCCGCAACCTGTATATTTTTATGTTTTTTGAAACTAACAAATAATTTTGCTATGGTAGTATCGGCAACTGAAGCAACATCGCAAACTATAATTTTTAAAATCGCTAATTCATTGTAAGGATAGGCTTTATGAAGGCTGTCGGATTTGCAAGGCGCGCCAAAACCCAGATCAAATTTCAAATCGCCTGCGCTTTGGGCCTGATAATTATTCTGTCCGGTTGCCGTGGCGGTGAAGATGACGTGAAGGGCGAAGTCCGCCCGGTTCGCACCGTGACCATCGAGAGCCGGGACAGCAGCGGAAAAGTCGCGCTCACCGGCCGAGTCCAGTCGCAAACCGAGGTCAATCAGGCGTTCCGGCTTGATGGCCAGTTGATTGAGCGCACGGTGGAGATAGGCGATAACGTAAAGAAAGGACAGTTGCTTGCCCGCCTTGATTCCCAGAACGAAGAGAGCGGGCTGCAGTCTGCGCAGGCGCAGCTGATCGCCGCGCAGGTGCTGCTGGTGGATGCCCGCAACAACTTCGTCCGCATGCGCAATCTGGTGGCCGATGCAGCGGTTTCGCGCGCCGATTTTGACAACGCCGAGGCCGTGCTGAAGACTTCGGAGGCGCGGGTCAAATCCGTGCAGTCCCAGGTCGAGCTGGCGCAAAACCGCTTGGGCTTCACGCGCCTGTATGCCGATGTCAGTGGCGTGGTAACGGCCCGTGGCCCGGAGGCCGGCGAAGTGGTTTCGGCCGGCCGGATGATCGTGCAGATTGCCCAATCGGATGCCCTGGATGCCGTATTCGACGTCCCTGCCCAGATCAGGAATGCTACTGCCAAGAGTTCCCCGGTTGCAGTCAGCTTGACCAGCGACCCGTCGGTCACGGCTTCGGGCCGTGTCCGTGAAGTGGCGCCGCGTGCCGATCCGGTGACCGGAACCTTTCTGGTCAGAATCCAATTGCTGAACGCCCCGCCGGCGATGCGTTTGGGCAGTACTGTAACGGGCCGGCTGAGCTTGGCTTCCGCGCTCGGCATCGAAATTCCGGCATCGGCTCTTTTCCGCTCAGCCGGTGAGCCGGCGGTTTGGGTGGTTGATACGAAATCAATGAAGGTTTCCGCACGGAACATCGACATCCGCGTCAATAATTCCACCAATGTGCAGGTGGCCTCAGGACTGAATGCCGGAGATGTCGTCGTCACCGCCGGCGTGCAGGCACTCAGGCCCGGGCAGAAAGTGCGCCTGCTTGAGACCAAAATGCCATGATTGGCCCGAATTTATCCGAGTGGGCGCTGTCCAAGCGTTCACTGGTCATCTTTCTGATGATCATGGCGGTGATCGCCGGCGCGCTTTCGTTCACCCGGCTCGGCCGAAGCGAGGATCCGGCATTCACCACCCGAACCATGGTAGTGGCCGCCGCCTGGCCGGGCGCTACCGTCGAGGAGACCCTGTTGCAGGTCACCGAGCGGCTGGAGCGCACGCTGCAGGAAACCAGGCACCTGGATACCGTGCGCAGCTATACCACGCCGGGCCAGACCACCATTTTCGTGGAACTGGACGACGCCACGCCGCCCGACCAGGTGGCCGATGTCTGGTACCAGGGGCGCAAGAATATTGGTGACATGCGGGGCACTCTGCCTTCAGGCGTGGTCGGCCCCGGATTCAACGACGATTTCGGCGATACGTTCGGCACCATCTATGCCTTTACCGCCGACGGCTTCAGTTTCCGCGAGTTGCGCGACCATGTCGAGGCGGCCCGCGCCAGGCTGTTGCAGCTGCCCGATGTCAGCAAGATCGAGGTGCTGGGCGCCCAGGACGAACAGATTTACGTCGAGTTCTCCACCGAGAAGCTGGCCGGCCTGCGGCTCGACCTGAACACTGTGCTGGCTACCTTGCGTGCCCAGAATCTGGTCTTGCCATCAGGCACCATCCAAACCGAACAGGAGCGGGTGTTCCTGCGTGTTTCCGGAGCGTTTGGCAGCGATGAAGAAATCGCTGCTGTGAACATCCTCGCCGGCGAGCGCATGTTCCGTCTGGGTGACGTGGCCACGGTCCGCCGCGGCGTCTCCGACCCGCCCCAGCCGATGTTCCGGGTCAACGGCGAGCCGGCCATCGGCCTGGCCATCGCCATGCGCGATTCGGGCGATATCCTGGCACTGGGCGAGAACATTCGCAATGAAATGGCCGAAATCACGTCCGAGCTGCCGCAGGGCATCGAACCGGTCCTTGTGGCCGACCAAGGCACAACAGTTGATGTGGCCATCGGTGATTTCATGACCTCACTCTGGCAGGCCATTGTAATTATTCTGGCAGCCAGTTTCGTCAGCCTGGGCGTCCGGCCAGGCACCGTTGTGGCATTATCAATTCCGCTGACCTTGGCCATCGTGTTCGCGGTCATGAATGTGGCCGGCATCGATCTGCACCGCATTTCGCTCGGCGCCCTGATCATCGCACTGGGACTGCTGGTCGACGACGCCATGACCACCGTGGACGCCATGGTCCGACGGCTGGGTGCCGGCGATAGCAAGGATCAGGCGGCCACTTTCGCCTACAAAACCTTGGCCGCGCCGATGCTGATCGGCACCTTGGTCACCATCGCCAGCTTCGTGCCGATCGGCTTTGCCCAGAGCAGTGCCGGCGAGTACACCTTTTCCATTTTCTCGGTGGTCAGCATCTCGCTGATCGTTTCCTGGCTGGTGGCGGTCATCTTCGCGCCGGTGGTGGGCAAAGCCATCCTGAAGGCACCCAAGCCGGATCCCGATGCCAAACCCAGCAGGGTAATCGAGGTCTATAGCAGTTTCCTGATGGGCGCCATCAAGGCGAAGTGGCTTACATTGGGGCTGACTTTGGCCGCTTTCGTGCTGGCCATTATGCTGTCGGGCCAGGTATCGCGGCAGTTCTTTCCGGCGTCGGATCGCCCCGAACTCACGGTTGACCTGAGTTTGCGGCAGAATGCTTCCATCTACGCCACCGAAGCGCAGGCCAAACGGCTTGAGACGTTCCTCAATGACGATCCCGACGTGGATCACTACAGCACGTATGTCGGTCGCGGCGCCATCCGGTTCATCCTCACGCTCAATGTCCAGCTGGCCAATCCGTTCTTTGCCCAGTTCGTGGTGGTGGCCAAGGATCTGGAAGCACGCGAACGCCTGCAGGCTAGATTGGAGAAGGTTCTCGCCGAGGAATTCCCCGATGTGGTGGCGCGGGTGTCGCCGCTGGAGTTGGGACCGCCCGTGGGTTGGCCCTTGCAATATCGGGTGTTGGGTCCGGACAAGGATGAAGTCCGGCGCATTGCGATGGAGTTGGCGCAGCTCGTAGGCAGCGACAGCCGCACCCTCCGCGTCAACTTCGACTGGATGGAGCCGGCACGCCAATTGCGCGTGGTCATCAACCAGGATGAGGCGCGCAGGCTCGGTGTCAGCACGGCGTCATTGTCGGCTGTGCTCAACTCGGCGATGACCGGCAGCCTGATTACCCAGGTTCGTGATGATATTTATCTGGTCAACGTGGTGGCGCGCGCCACCAATGAGCAACGCGCCAGTTTCGAAACGCTGAGTTCATTGCAAGTGGCCACGCCGAGTGGCCGCATGGTGCCGATGAGCCAATTCGCCACTTTCAAAGAGGATCAGGAGTTCCCCCTGGTGTGGCGCCGTGATCGGGTGCCGGCGCTGACCGTGCGTGCCGACGTCATTGCCGGAACCATGCCCGATACCGTGGTGGCTGCCCTGGCCCCTAAAATCGATAAATTAAATTCCGGGTTGCCGAAGCAGTATTCCATCGAAGTAGGCGGCATGGAGGAAGCCAGCGGGGATTCCAGCGCTTCGGTGTTCGCCGTGGTGCCGCTGATGATCGTTCTGATGCTGCTGATCATCATGGTGATGCTGGTCAGTTTCCGGCGCCTGGCCATGGTGGTGTGCATGCTGCCGTTGGGTCTGATCGGCGTGGTGCTGACGCTTCTGGTTTTCAACCAGCCTCTGGGCTTCGTGGCGATTCTCGGCATACTGGCCTTGATCGGCATGATTGCCAAGAACGCGGTCATCCTCATCGTGCAGATCGAAACCGATCGCGCCGAAGGCAAAAACGTGCTCGACGCGGTGATGGCGTCGGCTACCGGGCGCATGCGGCCGATGATGCTGGCAGCAATCTCGACCATTCTGGGTTTGGTTCCGATCGCGCCCACCGTGTTCTGGGGCCCGATGGCCTTTGCCATCATGGGCGGCTTGTTCGTGGCCACCGCGTTGACCCTGGTATTCCTGCCGGTCGTTTATGTGATGGTGTTCGGTAACGAAAAGAAACAGCCGCCGAATACCACGGCACAGGCCGCCTGATGTCTGCCGCATCGGATAAGGTGACGCTGGAACTGAGCATCACCGATTCGATGCAGCTGTTCAATTCCATGGATCCCGCGCCTTTCCACGCCCGCGACCTGGACCCGACGGTGGTGGAGTACATCGTTGACTGGGCCGAGGAGCAGCCCCGCCAGGCCGCGCTCAGCCTGGTGGTCAGCCTGAGTGAGGAAACGCTGTCTGATCACGACACCAAGACGCTGCGCGAGGCGTTGCGGGAGAGCTTCCGGCGCCGCGCCAATGCCGAGCGCCGCCGCCTTGCCCGCCTTTTTCGCGACGGCCGCATCAGTCTGCTGATCGGAGTGGCCTTTGTCGCGGTGGCCATCCTGGTCAGCGATGCCATCGCCTCGCTGTTCGCCAGCCAACGATTGGTCCAACTGGTACAGGATTCCGTGGTGATTGCCGCCTGGGTCGCGCTTTGGCACCCCGTGAATATTTTTCTGTACGACTGGTGGCCGATGCGCGCACAGGCCAAGCTGTTCGACCGCCTTGCGGAAATGGACATGAAGCTGTGCGGCGCCACCGAGGCGATGTTGGGGCAGGCCAGCGCATGATCCAGCACACCAGCACGCGAATGACGATGATCGCCGCACTATCGCGCGGCACGGTTTTTTACCTGCTGTGGCTGGTGTTGACTCAAAGTTTTAAGCCAGGCGATCTGAACATGGGGCTTATGACGACGCTTGCAGCGACCTCGGTCAGTTTATTCCTGCGGCCACCGTCGACCGGCCACCTTCGGCTTTGGCTCACGCTGCGGCTTGCGCCGCATTTTTTCTGGGAATCGGTGCGGGCCGGAATCGATGTGGCCCGGCGCGCGCTTGGCCCGCAGGTTCGCGTGCAGCCGGGCTACGTCGAGTGCCCTTTGGCGTTTCCGCCAGGGCTTGCGCGCAACCGGTTCTCTTCCTTCACCAGCCTTTTGCCCGGCACTGTGGCCTGCGGTGACCGGGACGGCGTCCTGGTCTATCACTGCCTGGACGTCACCCAGCCGGTGGTAGAGCAACTTTGGGCTGAAGAGAAGCGGCTGGCACTTGTGCTGGTGGAGGGTCGAGACCGTGGCTGAGTTCCTGCTGGGGTCCGCCTGCTTCATCCTGGCCATGGTGGCATTGGGCTTGCTGCGCATCCTGCGCGGGCCAGACGACGTGGATCGCATGATGGCGGCCCAGCTGTTGGGCACCGGCGGCATCGCGATCGTTCTGCTGCTGGGCTTCGCTACCGGCCAGTCCACTCGTATCAACGTAGCTCTTACGTGGGCGCTGCTGGCCGCATTCGCCGGCCTTGCATTCGTGAAGGCCGGATCGCCGCCGGCTGCCGATGATGCGGCGGGACCGGAGGCGTGATGTCGACCCTGCTCGATGCCTGGACCGTCCTGGCTGTCTGTGCCGGCGCCTTCTTTTTCATGGCCGGCACCGCCGGCCTGCTCCGATTTCCCAATTCGCTCGCCCGCCTGCACGCATTGACCAAGGCCGACAACCTGGGCCTGTGCCTTGTGATGCTTGGCTTGTTGCCGCAAGTGACGTCCTTGCTTGATGGCATCAAGCTGTTTTGCATCTGGATTCTGCTGTTGCTGTCGGGAGCCAGCGTATCGCAGCTGGTGGCGCGGTCGATGCGCCTCGGCGAGGAAGCGCGCCGATGATGGACTGGCTCAATCTGGGACTGGCAGCACTGATCCTGGGCTTGGGCATTTGGGTGGTGTTAGCCCGCGAGGCTTTCTCGGCCGTGGTCGGCTTCATTTCATACGGCTTGCTGCTCACCCTGGTTTGGGTGCAGTTGAGCGGTGTGGACGTGGCACTCACCGAAGCGGCCATCGGCGGCGGTTTGACCGGCGCCTTGTTGATCGGCGCGGCATCGCGGCTAAAGCGTACCGAAAATGCGGTGTCTGCCGAACAGCCGGGCACCGCCTTGAAATGGCTGGCGGCCGGACTTTCCGCTGCGGTTACCGTTGTGCTTGCGGTATGCGTTCTGGCCCTGCCCGAGCCCGCTCCGACACGCGCGGCTGAAGTGGCTGCCAATATCGACAGCACCGGAGTCGGTAATCCTATTACTGCGGTTCTGTTGGCATTTCGGGCGATGGACACCCTGTTGGAAGCGGTTGTTTTAGTATTCGCGCTGATCGGGGTTTGGTCATTGACGCCCGATCGGTTTTGGGCCGGCCGGCCCGGGAACAGGCAGACGGCCGATCCGAACGGCATTCTGGCCTATATCGCGAGCACACTTCCGCCGATCGGCATTGTCGTCGGTCTGTATATTTTCTGGATTGGTGCCGATTATCCCGGCGGTAAATTTCAAGGTGCCACCATCCTGGCGGCCATGTGGCTGCTGGTGATTATGGCCGGCCTTGTCGATACGCCAACGATCAGCCGAGTGCCATTGAGAATGGCCTTGGTGCTTGGTCCGCTGGTCTTCATCGGCATCGGATTTCTGGGTGTTGTTTCCGCCGGGGCATTTCTGGCTTATCCGATTGACTATGCCAAGCCCTTGATTCTGACCATCGAATTCGCCTTGATGCCGACCCTCACCTTAATCCTTGGCCTGTTGCTGCTGGGCGCACCGCAGCGGGCGGTCGAATCATGATCACGGCTGCAAACCTATTCGGCCTGTGCGCCGCGGCCTTGATCGGCTTGGGCCTGTTCGGGCTGATTACCAACCCACATCCGCTGCGCAAGATTCTTGCGTTCAACATCATCGGCAGCGGGGTGTTCCTGTTGTTCGGTGTCATTGCCTATCGTGGCGCCGGCGCCGGAATGGCCGCCGATCCGGTGCCGCAGGCTTTGCTGATTACCGGCATCGTGGTGGCGTTTTCGGCGACCGCGCTGGCGGTGGCTTTGCTGCTCAGGCTTCACGATGAAACCGGCTCCGCATCGCTTTCGGCCGAAGCCACAGACACAGAGTCACGTGCTGAGCAGGATACACCCTCATCATGACCGAACTTGGCAGCTTGGCATTGGTATTGGCGGTGTTGTTGCCGTTCCTCGGCGTATTGGCCGGATTGGTGCTTGGTGGCCGAAATGTCCGCGCCGTGGCCTTGATTACCATCCTGGCCGGGCTTGCCGTGGTAGTTTCCAGCGCTTTTAGTTTCGTCCAGTCGGCGCAGCCCCTGACCTATCTGCTGGGCGCTTGGGCACCTCCGCTTGGTATCGCATTGCGCGCCGATGGTCTGTCGGTGGCGATGATGCTGGCCGTCGCGGTGGTCGTGGCCGGCATTGCCGCTTATGCCTGGAGCGATTTTGCGCCGCCTGCCGACGGCGTGGAGAAGCGGGCGCCGTTCATGTACTGGCTGTTGTTGCTGGCGGTATGGGGCTCGCTCAACCTGGTATTCCTGAGCGGTGATCTGTTTACCCTGTATGTCGCCCTGGAGCTGCTCACTTTTTCCGGCGTGCCCTTGGTCTGTCTGGATGGTCGTGGCGAAACGCTGCGTTCTGCCCTGCGTTATCTGCTGTTCGCTCTGGCGGGCTCCTTGCTGTATCTGCTGGGCGCGGTCTTGCTTTATGGTGCTTATGGCACGCTGGATATCGCACTATTGGCTGGCCTGGTACGCCCTGGGCCGATTGCCTGGACGGCGGCCGCGCTGATGACGGTCGGCCTGCTGGCCAAGACGGCGTTATTCCCGCTGCATATCTGGCTGCCTCCGGCGCATGCCGGAGCGCCTGCTGCCGGTAGCGCCATCCTGTCGGCCTTGGTCATCAAAGGGTCTTGGTTTCTGGTGGTGCGTTTGTGGTTTGACGTCATGCCGGGGGTAGTCACCTTATCCTCGGCGCAGTTGCTGGCGGCTATGGGCGCGCTGGCCATCCTGGTCGGCAGTATCGTTGCGCTGCGACAGCAACGCTTGAAGCTGTTGGTCGCTTACTCAACCGTTGCCCAGATCGGCTATCTGTTTTTGATGTTCCCTCTGGCGTTCGATGCGAGCGGCGCAATACTAATAAACGGCGCGGCTTTGGACGCCGGCGTTCTGCAGGCGTCGGCGCATGCAACTGCCAAGGCCGGCATGTTCATGGCCGCCGGACTGATTTACGCGTCCCTGGGTCATGATCGCATCGCCGACCTGGCCGGCGTGGCCCGCGCCATGCCGATTACCGTACTGGCGTTCGCGGTGGCGGGCTTGGCGCTGATGGGCGTGGTGCCGAGCGGTGCTTATCTGGCCAAGAAATTGCTGTTGGACGCCGCCGGTGAATCCGGGCAGTGGTGGTGGACGGTGGTGCTGCAGGGCGGCGCCGCGTTTACCGCGGGCTACATGGTCTTGGTGCTTGTCTCCGTGTTTCGGCGCCCGAGCGTGCCGGTGGTTTTGCTCAAGCGTGCTTCAAGGCTATCCGAAGCGGCGGCACTGTCCCTTGCGGTCTGCTCGTTGTTGCTGGCATTGGCCGCGCTCGGGCCGGTTCCGGGCGATCTGATCTCGAATCCTCTGGCGCCGAAGGAACTGCTGTCGACACTCGCGGTCGTTGTCGGTGGCGGCTTGCTGGCGTTTGGGTTATCACGGCGCTCATTGTCCGCAGTCGCTGCCGCAGACGACGGTTATGTGCGTCGCATCATGGGCCCTGCGGGTGCGGTCTTCGAGCGCATGGATGAGTTTGCCCGCCGCTGGACCAGCGCCAGCGTCCTGCTGCTCAGCTTGGCCGGCCTGTTTACCTGGTTGATGATCAAAGGAGTGGCGGGATGAGTAATGTGAACAGCCAAAAGCTTTCGCTTGGGATGCTGATTTCCTAGGTCATCGCCGGCAACGGCGGAATTTACCGGTATCTGCCTAATGGCCGTCACGGCCTTCTATGCTCTGCTGATCGGCCGGCTCAGCATCTGAGTTGTTTCATTGCGTAAGCCCCGGCGGCTGGTTGAACCAGAAATCATTGCGCTGGGCTTTTTCAAGACCGAACTCGAACAGCCTGCGCATGGTCACCGGATCGAACATTTCGTTGGATTCCAGCGAAACTTCGGTGGGTATGGTCACCCAATAAAACCCGGACTGCGAGCGTTGCGCGCCGGTATAAATAAAGAATAGATCGCCGATCACCGCCGACTTGGCCGCCACTTCGATGGATCGATAGGCGATGCTCGCCAAGGTGCGCCGTGTTTCATCATGAACAGGCCCAAGTTGGCCGTTGTGGATGACATAGATGTCTTCACGGCCGGGGCCGCGCGGACTGTTTTTCTGCGCCGATTCGAAATTGAATACGCCGGCCGAATAAAACACCGTGGCCTTGACCCCGCCGTCGACATGCAATTCATCGTACTTCCGGCCATCGGCCTCGACCTTGAACAGCACCGGAGGAAACGCGACCGGTATCGAGGACGAGGCCAGCATGATCTTGCGGAACAAGTCGAGCGCATCCGGCCGACCGCTGCTGGCGATAAGCCCCATATTCCAGACCGCCAGCTGCTGCGAGTCGAGATCGACGGTGCCGATATACAGACGGCGGCCATTTTTGTGCGCGTCTGCGATCTTGTTCAGGAATTCGGCATCGACTAACTTTGCAATCATTGATTGCAATGGACCGGTATCCAACAAGGATTCGCCCCCGAGCAGCTGCGGCAAAATGGAAAGGCGCGAAAAAATGTTTTTCGACGAGGTGTTGGTGTAAAACTCCTGGAGTTCATCGTCGTAGTCCGGACCCAGAAAAACGAAGGGCGCCATCAACGCACCGGAGGAAACGCCGGTAACGATTTTAAATACCGGTCGGGTGCCGTTTTTGGTCCAGCCGTTCACCAAGCCGGCACCGAAAGCGCCATTTTGGCCGCCGCCGGATAAGGCCAGATGCGGATAATGAATCTTTCCGTCCGAGGCGACCGGGAAATCCTCAGCCGATTCCTGCTCGAAGGAACGGCCCAGATCGGCCATCATGTATGGGCTGAGTTTGCCACCGAAGGCACGGATAACCGGCATGCCAGGGATTGTCGCTTGATCGGCCAGCTCAGCGGGCAAGGCGTTACGCGGCAGGGTGCTGCATGCCGACAGAGCAAGCACCAGGCAGAGCAACACACCGCGCAGGCCGTTTTTGCAACGGGACGTGCTCATTGCGCGTTGACAGCGCCTTCGGCCTCGGTGCTGCGGGCAGCCACGGCAGCGCCCGGCTCCGTGGCCTTGGTATTGGAAAGATCGACCCAGCCGCCACCCATGGCCCGATAGATATTGATTACCTGGGTATTTTTATCGGCACGCAGGCGCACGCCAGTCAGTTCAGCCGCGAACAGCTCATTCTCGGCAACCAGGACATCCAGATAGCTGGTGACGCCGTTTTCAAAACGCAGTTTCGACAAACGCGCAAATTCACGCAAGGCATCGACGCGCTTCTGCTGCTCCGCGACTTCATTGGCTTTCTTGATGGAACCGGTCAAGGCGTCGTTGGTTTCACGGAACGCGTTCAGGATGGTTTGTTGATAGATCAACTGTGCTTGCAGCTTCTGCGCCTCGGCGGATTTGACCTGACCCTTGATGCCACCGAAGGTGAACACCGGCCCGGTGACGCTGGCGCCGATGAACATAGCCGATGCCGGATCGGTGAATAACTCGGAAAAGGCCGTGCTGACACTGCCCAATAATCCGGTAATCGAGATGTTGGGGAAATACAAGGCCTTGGTGGCGCCGACATTGGCATTGGCGGCAACCAGGTTCTGTTCGGCCTGCAGGATGTCCGGACGGCGCGAAAGCAGAGTCGAGGGCAGACCAGCCGGCACTTGCGGTGTAATCAGTTGATCGATGGTCTTGCCGCGTACAATCGGACCGGGATTTTGACCCAGCAGAATCGAGATCAGGTTCTCCTGGGCGGCGATCGCCTGTTCGAAGGCCGGTATCGCGGCCTGGGCCTGTTGCACTTGCGAGGTGATCTGCATCACTTCGGTTTTGGAAACGATACCGGCTTTGAAGCGCAGGTCGAAAATACGCGCTGTTTCATTGAAGTTACCAGCGGTTGCTTTGGCGATCTCCAGTTGCCGGTCCAGCGCGCGCAGGCCGATATAAGCGGTGGCCACATTGCTGACTAAAGTCAGCACCACGCCGCGCTGGGCCTGCTCGCTGGCATAAACCTGTGCCTGCGCCGCTTCGCTCAGGCGCTGCACCCGGCCGAACAGGTCGGCCTGCCAGGCGGTGCCGAGCGAGGCTTGGTACAGCGAGAAGAACGGATCGGCGCCGGGCGGCAGCGGCGGTTGACCGATCCGGCTGGCCTGTGCTCGGCTGGCGTCAACGCCATAGCCTATCTGAGGGTAAAGCTGCGAACGGGTTGCGTTCAAGGCCCCGAGGAATTGATCGACACGGGCCGCGGCGATGCGCACATCGAGATTGCCGCGCAGGGAGTCTTCAACCAGCGTATTTAGCACCGGGTCGTTGAATTGCTGCCACCACTCGCTGTTGGCCAGGTCATTGGTCACCGGCTGTTCGATGCGCCATGCCGCCGGCGCTTCGATATCCGGGCGTGCGTAATCGGGGCCTAAGGTGCAACCGGTTAGGCCAGCCAACATAAGCATAAAAACGGCGGATTTGGTCATTTCGAGAGCTGTCCTGGGAAGTGCTTGAGCATTGGTCAATAAGCCCGATTATACGCATGCAAATAAAAAAAAGAATGACTTTTCAACGCCATTAAAAGTCATAGCGCAGCGTCAGCCAGATTTCGGTGGAACTGTAATTAACCGACACAATATTACTGTTGTCTTCGATGTACAGGATTTCCGGATTGAGCGACCAGCCCTCGCCGAAATCCCAGGTCAAGCCGCCGCCGAGTTCGTACAGGTCGTCGTTGCGCGTGGCAACAGCAACGGTTTCGTCCGGCGGTTCGGACGAATAGCGTTCGCTGTTGTAGCGGTCGTTCTGCCACCAGAAGAACACGTATCCGCCCCATTGGTCATTGAGTGTGAAATTGTAGGTCGGCGACAGGCCGTAAAAATTCGAATCGCCGTCCAGACGGTTCTGGGTCGCATTCTCCCAGCCGCCGAAAGCGTCCAGGCTGAAGCTGGCCTTGCCGTCCATCAGGGAGCGGGTCCAGTTGAAGTCGAATTCGGCGATGTTGCGGGACCGGCTGCGCAGGCGGCCTTCCGGGTAGCTGCGTCGGCGCAACTCGGCACCCAGGGTGATCTGGTCGTCTTCATCGACCGCAATCCGATACGTGCTGAACACCCCATAATCGTTGCGATAATCACCATCACCCCGATAACTGACCCGGCCGCGGACACCGGCAGTGAGATTGTTGTCGTCAAAACGGTGTCTGTAGGAACCGTTCCAGCGTAGGTCGGAATCGTTGCGGCGGTCACTGTCGCTGTATTCCCTGAAACGGTAATCCAGGGTTCCGTTGAGCGAGGAAACCTCCGACAGCGTGTAATTCAGGCGCCCGCCCCCCCGTAACTTGAGGAAGGCGTCATTGGTTTCGCCGCTGCCGGCCGAGGTCGAGTTCTCGCGGTAATTGCCGCCGCCGATGATGGCATAACCGGTGGGCTGCAGGCTTCTGCCGGAAAGGTACTCCTCGGCAACCTCGGCATAGATCTCCGCCTGTTGATGCAGGTCGGGCGGCAGATCGTCCAGTTCCAGTACGGTCTCGAATTCCAGGACGGCGGTGGCATATTCCCCGCTTTCATAGTAATCCAACGCTTTTTGCAAGCGGCTATCGGCCGATTCGCCATCAGCTGCCGGTGCCATGCCGGCAGCGGTCATGCATAAGGCAAAAATCACGGCGATGAAGCGCTTGTCCGGACAGGGCGTCATTGCTGGCAGGGTCGGCGGTTGGATCATGGACGGCCTCGGTCGGTCTGGAAACTGCATCAGAAACAGGAAAAGTGCGTTGACTCTAACAAAATAATTACACTTCAGAAACCCGCCGGACAAGGCCTTCACAATGGCTTCACAACAAGGTTCCGCACAGCAGAATCTAGGCTGGCATTCATGCTGCATTCACAGTATAGTGCAAAGCTGACGCTGCGGAAATTGTCACCCTGCAGAGACCGCCGAATACACCACCTGCTGTGTTGTAATATTCTTTCATTCTTTCAAGGTTGAGGGCTTTTACATGAATCTGAAGCTGTTATGGACGCCGATTGCTATCAGCATCTTGCTCACGGCATGCTCTGCCGGGAATAATGCGGATCTTCCGACGCCGCCGGCCACGGCCGCAGCGCCTGATATGCACAACAGCCAGAACGCCTTGGACTGGGCCGGCATGTATCAGGGGATTCTGGCCTGTGCCGATTGTCCCGGCATCAAGACCCGCTTGACCCTGGCCAACGACGGCAGCTATACATTGGACAGCCGGCAGCTGAAACAGGACGCGCAGGCGCTCTCGGTAAGCGGCCGATTTACCTGGCAGCCTGACGGCGGCACGATTGTGCTGGATGACGCCGGCTCGGGCCAGCGGTTTTCAGTGGGCGAAGGTCGGTTGACCCTGCTCAACACGGACGGCTCGCGACCCGGACCGGATGCAGCTGATCACATATTGCAGAAAGTACCCGCCGGGCAAGCCGAAACCGATGCGGTGACCGCGGCATTTCTTCAGGATCACCGTTGGCTTCTCGAGTCCGCCAGCACCGGCGCAAACCAGCGCATCGATGCCTTGTTTCCGAAAGACCGGCCGTTCGAGTTCCGTTTTACCGGCGCGAACATGGCGGTCAACGGCGGCTGCAACGGCTTGCGCGGCAGCTTTCAGATCGATGCCGACGGGCGGTTCGTGGCCGGGCGTCTGATGTCGACCATGATGGCCTGCGAACCGGCCTTGATGGCGGCCGACAAGGCTTTGTCGGAACTGCTCGCCAAGCCGCTGCGCCTCATGCTGGTGCAGGGCGCGCAGCCGACCTTGATTTTACTGTCCGCAGACAATGATGTCCTGATGCTGAAAGGCGAAAAGACCCCGGAAGCGCTGTATGGTCCGGCCACGCGGGTATTCCTGGAAGTGGCCGCGCAGACCGTGGCCTGCCGGAATCCGCAGGGCGGCGAAGCGCAATGCCTGCAGGTACGTGAAATAAAATTCGATGAGCAGGGCTTGAGAGTCGGCAGCCCGGGCGAATGGGCGCCGTTCACCGGCAGCATCGAAGGCTATCAGCACACGCCGGGGATTCGCAATGTTGTGCGGGTAAACCGGTATCAGCCTGCCAGTACCGGCGCGGATGCGCCGGCACCGGCGGTATATGTGCTGGACATGGTGGTCGAGTCCGGGTCTGAAGCGCAATAAGCTTTTAGCTATCCAACTGCAAATTACATAGGGGTGTTTTATGGCTGATCAAAAAATGTCGCGGATGCAGCTGACCGCGATGGTAGTAGGTAGCATGATCGGGGCCGGTATTTTCAATCTGCCTGCGCGCTTTGGCACAGCAACCGGTCCGTTCGGCGCGTTGATTGCCTGGACAATCGCCGGCGGCGGCATGTATTTGCTTGCACGGGTATTCCAAGCGCTGGCCTCAAAGAAGCCCGACATCGATGCCGGGGTTTTCGCCTACGCCAAGGCGGGTTTCGGTGATTATGTCGGCTTCGTCTCGGCGTTCGGCTATTGGCTTGGTTCCTGTCTGGGTAACGTTTTTTATTGGGTGTTGATCAGCACGACGCTGGGCTTTTTCTTTCCGGGCTTCGGTGGTGGCTCGACCCCGCTCGCCATCGGCGTGTCGCTCATCGGCATCTGGTCGTTCCATACGCTGATTCTGCGCGGGGTCGAACAGGCGGCGGCAGTCAATTTCATCGTGACAATCGCCAAAATCGTCCCGATTATCGTATCGATCATTGCCATGCTGGTCGTCTTCAACTGGGATCTGTTCCAACAGAATTTCTGGGGCGGTGTGGGTATGCCGGAAAAGACACTGTTTGACCAGGTTCGCGATACGATGCTGATTACGGTTTTCGTATTCCTCGGGATTGAAGGCGCAAGCGTGTATTCGCGCTTTGCGAAAACGCGGGCCGATGTGGGGACGGCGACGATTCTGGGATTCTTGGCGGTCACCGGCTTGATGGTGGCAATAACCGTTCTGCCTTTTGCAGTGATGCCGCGGGCCGAAGTGGCGGGCATTGTCCAGCCTTCGCTTGCCGGCGCGCTTGAGGCGGTTGTCGGTCCTTGGGGCGCTTGGTTCATCCGTATTGGCGTGCTGATTTCGGTCTTAGGAGCCTATCTGGCATGGTCGCTGATTTGCGCCGAAGTCCTGTTCGCCGCCGCGAAATCGAAAGACATGCCGAAGGTTTTTGCCGCGACCAATGCCAATCGGGTGCCGGCAAATGCGTTGTGGGCGACCAACATTGTTACCTCGCTATTTGTGATTTCGACCTACTGGTCGGCCGATGCGTTCAATTTCATGTTGGACATGACCAGCGTGACCACGCTTCTGCCCTATCTGCTGGTGGCCGGCTATGGCATTATTCTGGCGCGTAGCGGAGAAGGTGAGGGCGGCAGTGTCGGTGGCCGTGATTTGCTGATATCCATTTTCGCTGCAGCGTATGTGATCCTGATGTTCTTTGCCGCCGGGCTGAAATACGTCATCCTCGTTGCAGTGCTGTATGCGCCGGGAACAATCCTGTATTACATCGCACGACGCGAACAAGGCAAGCCGATGTTCGATAAAGCCAGTGATCGGGCCATCTTCGGCGTGATTTCTGCCGCTGCCGTGGTCGGTGTGTACGGTCTCTTGACCGGCATGATCACACCCTAACTATTCAATCAATCATCACCTCAAGGAGTTTTACTATGGCAACTGCCAGCGAAACCAAATTCGGTGTCCATTCGGAAGTCGGACAATTACGTAAAGTCATGGTCTGCGCGCCGGGCCGCGCCCATCAGCGCCTGACCCCCAGCAACTGCGACGACCTGCTGTTCGACGACGTGATGTGGGTGGAAAACGCCAAGCGCGACCATTTCGACTTCATGACCAAAATGCGCGACCGCGGCATCGATGTGGTCGAGATGCACAGCCTGCTGGCCGAGACGGTGGCAATCCCCGAAGGCAAGAAGTGGATCCTCGACAATCAAGTAGTCCCGAACCAGGTCGGCCTGGGCCTGGTCGATGAAATCCGCAGCTACCTCGAAGGCCTGGCGCCGCGTGATCTGGCCGAAACCCTGATCGGCGGGCTGTCGCTCGATGAGTTCGCCGAAGCCAATGGCAAGGGCACCATCTGCGTCATCCGGGAAGCCGCTGGCGCCACCGAATACCTGTTGCCACCGCTGCCCAACACGCTGTACACGCGCGACACCACCTGCTGGATCTACGGCGGCGTGACCCTGAATCCCTTGTATTGGCCGGCCCGTCATGAGGAAACCATCCTGACCACCGCCATCTACAAGTTCCATCCGGATTTCGCCGGCAAGGTCAATGTCTGGTGGGGCGACCCGACCGAAGACCATGGTCTGGCGACACTGGAAGGCGGCGATGTGATGCCGATCGGCAAAGGCAACGTACTGATTGGGATGAGCGAGCGCACCTCGCGCCAGGCCATCAGCCAAGCCGCCGCCGCGCTGTTCAAGAAAGGCGCCGCCGAGCGCGTCATCGTGGCCGCCATGCCCAAGCTGCGCGCCGCCATGCACCTGGATACCGTGTTCACCTTCGCTGACCGCGACGTGGTGCTGCTGTATCCCGACATCATGGACCATGTCAGCACCTTCTCCTACCGGCCGAGCGACAAACCCTGCGGCGTGGAATTGACCAAGGACAAAGGCAAATTCACCGATGTCGTCGCCGAAGCGCTTGGATTCAAGCATCTGCGTGTGGTCGAAACCGGCGGCAACGCCTACATGCGCGAACGCACCCAGTGGGACAGCGGCGCCAACTTGGTGTGCGCCTCGCCGGGCGTGGTGTTTGCCTACGACCGCAACGTGTACACCAATACCCTGTTGCGCAAGGAAGGCATCGAAGTGGTCACCATCGTCGGTTCCGAGCTCGGCCGCGGCCGTGGCGGCGGTCACTGCATGACCTGCCCGATCATCCGGGATCCGGTCGATTTCGGCTGAGTTGAGAGCAGTCGGCGAGTATCTCTGCATCCACGCCTACCGGCAGTCAACCGGTAGGCGGTTTGTGACTGACAGTGAGGAGAT
>Ga0105096_10000123_pt1 | contig 20123 bp, 20 predicted proteins | sample PPLLak3cmMay2015_FD_87036 | JGI IMG/M metagenome (GOLD analysis project Ga0105096, IMG submission 87036) | Freshwater sediment microbial communities from Prairie Pothole Lake near Jamestown, North Dakota, USA - PPLs Lake P7 Core (1) Depth... | ecosystem: Environmental > Aquatic > Freshwater >... | reverse complement strand
GGTTCTTGTGCGTGTTCTTTTGTTGGGCTTGTCTGCGTGGTTCTCTTGTCTCGGCTGTGCGCACTGGGCATGCAGTCGAGGGTGGGGATTGTCGGGGGCGTCTCCGCCGTCGGCTTTTCCCTCGTGTCAACAGTGTCCTCCCCCGGTCCTTCGGGATCGGCTCTTTGGGGGGGGGGCACGTGTGGGGAGGGAGGTCGCTATGTTGGCGACCCTCCCTCTTCACAGGTTGTCACGTTGTTGGAGGTCTGTTTGTGTGTTTGCTGCTTGTCCCATTTCGTTCGGCCCCGCCGTTCGATTTGGCTCAAGGCTCCAGCTCCTGCTTGTTCGGGTTGCTGGTGTTTCGGTGGTTGCCTGGCGGGTGTCTGGGTGGCCTTGTTGGAGGTATGAAGTTTCACGCTGACCTTTAAGGCAGCGGCTTCATTCCCCAACAGGCCCCAGCATGTGCTTTTGAATAATTTGCGCGTGTTGCGCCGACATCCAAGCCCACATCGCAGACTTTAGAACATGCATGTTGGAACAATGAATGTGAGGGTCCTGCCCAGGATGTCCGCAGCATTGTTGACGGTATGTAATCGGCACAGCAGCCGCGCAGCAAATGCAAACGCAATTCCTGACGAGCGCTCTGGAAGCTGACGGCACATTTCAAATTGAAACCGTTCCCATGCTCGCCAGCAGGCGAGACATACCACCGTTAGTCATGGCGAACTGAGGCACGCTTCAAAGATGGCATCAGCGCCGATTGGCAGCAGTAATCCCTCCTGCTGCCCCCGGATGCCGCCCATCCACAAGAGCTCTACTTTTGTTGAGAGCGGGCGGGCGGGCGGCGAGACAGCAAAGGCCAATGGACCAAGACCAGTCCCTGCCCGCCCCCTCAGGAGTCGCGCAACGCAAAGCGTGCCAGCTGCCAGCGGCCAGTGAGCGAGCGCGCGCGCCCATCCAGTTTCCGGTGCAACGCTGACACGATGGGCGGCGCCGGCACCGCCCGCCGGCGCCCGCCGGCGCCTGCGGCGCGGCGCCGCCGCGCGGCGCAAGCGGAGCGGCGGGGCGGTGGAGATCCACCGCGGCTCCCCGTGCCCCATCGCTCGCGCCCTCCCCTCGCTGTCCCCTCGCGGCGAGGCGCGCCGCCCCGTCGTGACGCTGGCGGCTGGCGGTCCCTGCCGTTTTCGGCGCGCGGCGCGGCGGCGGCCGCCTGGCGGTCGCAAGAACAGCCCGGCGTATCTCAGACACATGGCTGATGTTGTTGCTCCCGCTGGCGCAGATAGGCTACGTAGTTGGCCAAATTAATTATTTGCGCCGCTGCCCGCCCCCTGAGATTATGTTGGCGCCTGCCCGCGGCAGCCGCGTGAATCGCTCGCCAGGTCTCAGGAGTCACGCATCCCCACACGGGCGGCCGCCCGTGCATAGGAAGGAAGCGCCAGCTTGCGAATGTCAGGGGCGCGCGGCGCGCGCCGCCGCTCGGCGCTCCCGTCACCTGGCTATGGTAAGTGCAGCACTGCCCAACTCACAACACAAACTCATATTGCACATCCAGAAACAGCCCCAATGTATTTTCCGCGCAGCCGCAAACCCCAGCACCCGGCGCACGGCGCAGCCGTGGCCGTCCAGCGTAGTCCGCGCGACGGCGGCGGAGCCTCGGTCCAGATTCTCCTTGAGCGGCAAAATGGAGGTGCTAGTTGGGGAACTGCCGGGCAGTTTCCCGGCAGCCGCCCTCCGACCGCCAGCGGCCAGCAGACACAATGTCGGCTCGGCAGACAGTGAGGCGGCGTCAGCTGATGAAAGACAGCCAGTCAGCGCGCTTACTGGCAGCGAGCCGGCCCTCCAGTCCATGATCCGCTTGTTCGAGCAAGATGCCTGTCGGAACGAGATATCTGGGGCGCGCGCGGCCCCCGGCCACCCCCCAGATGCGCGCAGCGCGCTGTCAAAGGTCAGATTCGGATGAGGTCCGGGGGCCGGGGGGATGTGTGATAGACCGATGTTGCAATTGCCACGCCCACGCCGCTCGCCCGTGGAGCCGCTGCGCTGCTGAATGACGGGGCGCGAAGCCGCCCGTCAACGGCACAGCGCAGCAAACACGGGCCGAAGACCGCCGGCAGCAAAGCGTTGCACGCGTATTTGTCGCTCGGCACGCCTGCTGTCGCCATCGGGCGGTCGTCAACATTCAGCTGCTGCCTGCCAACCAAGGTTCTGCTTGAGCCCAGCAGCATGGCGGCTGACATAATATTTGCCACTCCGCGCCTCCTTGCTGCCCCAGCGTCACTCCATGCCGCTGGCGGTTAATTGTCCAGCGAGTTCCGATGGGGCGGAAGGCTCCGTCCGTCGATAACACGAAACATTCCAAGTGGGACGGCGGCGCAAGCAGGAAGCAGTCAAACAATGGACCGCCATCGCGTAAAGCCAGGATGGCTGGCGCCGGCGCCCAGCATTGCAAGAGGTTTGCAGCCTCAGCCGTGTGTTCGGTAGAATTGCGCGCAAGCGGTCTCTTTGGGATTAGTTAGTTCCTGCGGTCCCGTCGTCGGCGCACCGGCCGGGCTACCCGCAAGGGCGGGCCAGCCCGCCAACAAACTGTTCCTGACAACTCTCTCTTTGGGTTCCGCCGCCGACAACTCTTGGCGGTTCTCCTCCACCGAAAATCGCAAACACGTGGCGGTACAGCCTGCGAAGGCCGGCTGGCCAGCCCGCCGTTTCGCTGGCAACAGGGTGCCTGCCGCCCTTCTCCGCCTGACGCTGCGGTATCTCCTCCGCCAGTTGCGTTCAGCTTGGCGATTTAGTCGGCGCACGTTGCTGCCGAGCTGCTGGTGCGAGGCGCAGCCCAGCCAAGGGCGACGCAGCGCTGCTGAGCTAGGCCTTGGCTGCTAGCTCTCCGCTGGGAGGTCAGGAACGGCATCTCAGCCAAGGGCGTGCGGCCCCGGGAGAATTCAATTTGAGCGACCAGCTAGACGGGCGCACAGCAGTGAGCCGCTCTCCGAGGAATGCGCAGGGCGATGTCCAGGCGCAGAGCCAAGCCGACGGCGACCCTCATTGGCGCCGCTGCGTTGCCAGCAGATGCGGGCTGGCCAATCCGAGCGCCGCGCATCGCGTTCCCTCTTTCCTGCGGCCTGCCGCGTTGAGCCATTGCTCGCTTCACGCGAAGCAGTTGCGCGGATTGTGCTGCCTCCTTACGAGGGACATCGTGGAGGAGGCAATGACATTGGGCGGAGAGCTTTGCCTTTTGGCGCCGGCCGATGCCGCCCGGCTGGCTGCCGGAGCAGGCAGCCGTTTCAACCGCTAGTTGCTGATGGCATGGCGAGTGAGCAATGCTGGCAGGGCGACGTGATTGCCATGCTGAGCAGCTAGCACCGCCTTTGCCGGTCGCACCCCCGCGGCGTCGTGAGGCCGGTCCGCGACAATGTCGCCATCCGCTCCTCTGTCACCAGCTATCAATTTGATAAATGCGGGCCGCCGAGCGCAAGTCATTTGTGCAAACCAAATTTGCATGCGCGCCGCTCAAGGCTCAGACCGCGACTGTACAAGGATTTGGCGGACGGCTTCAAGAATCAATCAGACACACATCAGAGGATGAAACCGCCCATTGTCGAGATGCTGGGGATGTAGCCGATGCGCAACCCAGCGCGCCAATCCACGAAGCCGGGACCTTGTAATTTGATTGGGCTACGTGTCGATGGAGGAAGTTTGATTTCCAGGCTGCCAGTTGGGTCCTCTCTGATTTGACGCGCTTGACCCGCTGACGCAGGAACGCAAACCGTGTTGTCGAGGCGCGCGCCCCTGCCGCCAGCTGCGAGTTGCGAACGTTTCGCCCAACATCCGGAGGACGGAGGCATCCGCGGCTGCCGCGTCATCGTCCACCTCAAGCTCACGCCGAGTTGCTGCAGGAGGATTGTCGGGCTGGTCGAATGGCTGGTCCGCTGGACAGCCCATCCGACCAGCCAGCAGCCGCTGGGAGGGAGCCTGGAGGCGCGGACAATGACCCAGCAGCCGCGGACGCATCCGACCACCAGATTTGGCGAAGCGTTCGCAACTTGCGGCTCGGGCGCACAAGTCGACAACACGTTTGTGTTCCGGCGTCAGCGGGCCAGGCCGGTCAGAGAGGACGCGAATGGCCGATTTGAAATCAAATTGCTCAATCGACCATGCGCCCAAATTAATTACAGTCTCTGCGTACGGATTGGCGCGCAGGGTTGCGCGTCTCGTCGGCTATGTTTTTTTATGCTTTGATTGCGCTGGTTGCCGCTGCGAAAACGGCCGACGGCCGATCTTGCCGCTAGGCTCGCCAGAGCGGATATCGAATCTTGATCCTGAGGCGAAGGCAGGCCCGCCCAGTGGCTGCGGCCGACGCCGGTCCGGCAACGACGCCGTCGCGTTTAGTTTGATCTCCGGCGGCGGCAGCCTGCAGTACCGGGCCAGGTGGGGCAGCTGCGCCGGCCGCCGGCCATTTCCCAACAGCCAGCTCGCAAGCCTCGCATGTAGCGCGGCGAGAACAGCTACGTGCAAGCGACCCTGCGACGCCAGCCGGTAGCCGAGCAAACCGAACCCGATTGCGGCCACGCAGATGCAGCCGGGGCGGCCGAGCCAGCACTCGCGTTAGCATCAGCAGCAGCACCGCCAGCGGCGGCGGCAGCGGCAGGGGAGCGTAAGGAGGAACCGCAACGTCAGGTTGGAGTCGGAGTCGCCCGAGCCTGGCCCCGAGACTGACCCCGAATAGGATGTGGGCGGGCGTCGGCGTTTCCCAAGGCCTCGCTGGCCTTTGCCAGCGCGGGCGCCAAGTAAGCGGTGTCAGCAGCAGGGCCGGGGACGCCTCAGGCCTCAGCGTCTGACGGCGGCGGAGCGCACGACGACCTACGGCCAGCGTCTGCAGATTCCAGTCCCAGCTCTGCGAGAACGGCTCAGGTATGTGTCAGCACTTGGCTGCTGGCTGGCTGGCTGGCTGGCTGGGCGGCTGGCAGGCTTGTCCGTCGTTTGTTTCCGGGTGACGTTTTGAATGCGGCGGCGAGACGAGTCGGCAGGCAGGCTGAGCTGGCGTTGTTGCGCAGCGCAGCCGGCGCAGTTCGACGCGGCGGACGCATGAGGCTGGGTTATTGGGTTTACTTTTTTAGCAGCACTTGTGGTTTGCTGGCAGTTGTTCGCGGCTGCCCGACGGTTTGTGCTTTGGTTGCTCGCTGGCTTTTGCAGGCGGCGTTTCAGGTTTTGGGGGTCGGCTCCTTTTTGGCGGTGCTGGATTGCGGGCGATTGTCGGTTTGCGAGCTGTGTCACGATGGCTGTTTACTGTTGGTTTGACAGGAAGTTGGTAGTTGCCAGCCCCAACTTCATCCACCGACCTTGCAGACAGCCAGCCATGCAGGCAGCCGCCGCTGATCAAGTCAGCAACTTGCAGACTGCTGGCAAGCAGAGCTCTGACATTTGACATTTGGTTTGCAACGTGCCAACATCATAAGTGTAAGTAGCAGCGACCGCCGGCAGCGGAACCCGACCAGACACTGTGTTGCTTGAAACCAATCGCCTGCTGCATGTGGTTTATCAGCCAGCGGCACAGCCGACGCGACAGACACTGAGTTCAGAACCACCTCCCAGAAGCACATGGCAATTTATTGCCCAAAGGTCTCCTCGCGCCTTCCGATTTTGCGCATCCCGAGCCATGTCGCGGGGCGATTCAGGCGGGACCGGGTCCTTCTCGTCGGGAGACCCGCCGCTGCGCCAGCACGCTGGAGCCGGGCAGGCCAGGCAAGGCGCCGGCGGGCGGGGCAACAGCAGCAGCAGCGGAGCCCCGGCGCCACGTGGCTGGAGCAGCAGCGCAGGCAATTGGAACTCGAGCGGCGCTGGCAGCTGGGGCAGCCGGAGCAGCGGCGGAGTTTACCAAGGCGGCGGCGGCGGAGCCCCGGGGAAGGGCGCCCGCGGCCGTGGGCACAGGAACGAGGAGCGGACTGACATCGAGAAGAACCTGGCGGCGTTTGGCCGAGCCAGCCCAGTCGGCGCGGCCGACGACGACACCCGCCACATGATTAGATTGAAGTGGCCGGGCAATTTGTTTCGCACGTTGCCACAGAAAGGGAGCCCTGGAGACTTGGACAGCCTGAGGGCATCAGCAGCGGACTTCGAGGTGGAGATCAAGTTCCGTGAGCGCACTAACCGTTTGCCTGTTTGGGCGGGCGGTCGCGGTGCGCTGGCGCTCCGAGACGCGGCGAGCGGAAACACCGGGGGGAGGCGTGGAAATTTTCTCACGGTGATAGGACCGGACGTGGACTCCTGCCGGGAAGTCGTGTTGCTGGCGATCCGGGCAGCTGAGACGGTCCCCGCAAACAGCGCGGCGGCCATTCGGAAGATCCGGAAAGCATTTTCGTACGAAGGCCCCGTGCTAGAGGCGCCAGGGATTTCCAGCGGCATCGGCGGCGGAGCCCCGACTGGACGGCAAGTTGCAACCGCTGGCCCCGCCGGCTGCGACGAGGCCGACAGCGATTCCGACTCAGACGCGAGCGAGGCAGAGGACGACTTCGGCGACGCCGCATTGTGTGGGCCAGCTGACATCCCCGACCAGACCGCCGAGACCCTCGCGCTGCCTGGCAGCGCCTCAGCTGCGGCTGAGCAGGCTGGCGCGGCCTTGTTTTCATTGACTGCGGGTCCGCAGGGCCTGCCCCCTGCGCAGTCATCGCAGGCTCCCCTGGCGCCAGCAGTGACGCTGGAGGCGCCCATGCCGCTGTCACCGCCGGCGGCTCCGCCCATGCCGTGGCCGGCACGGCTGCTGCCCACGCCGACAGGTCGGTGGCAGAGGCTTCCTGGGCAGGCACCGCCGCCCTTGCCTCCCATAGGTACCGAGGAGCATCACCTGTGGCAGATGCGACGGGACTTCGTCGACGGACTGCGGGGCGATGTCATCAACCTGGCCGCCGCGGGCCCGGAAGGCGACCGACTAGCCAGGCGGGCCCAGGTGGCCATGGACATTTGGAAGCAGCATCCGGAGAGCTTCGCCGGCGACTCGCCGGAGGCGGAGGCGTTCCTGACGAGGCTGCCGACGCTCCGAGTGGCCATTTGCATCACGTGCCTCAAACGCGACGACCAGCTCAAGCAGACCCTGCCTATCCTTTGCTTGCTTATCGCCCGGATCCGCTCCGAGCGCTCCTCAGCTCATCCGAAGCATTTGCATCGCCAGCCAGCAAGCAAGTAAACCAGCAGACACGGAACAGGCCCATGTATCAATCGCCACGGCTCTCGGCAGCCGCCGAGACAGCCGGAGTATCAGTCAGACAGCAGCCCAGCAAGCCACAGCGCAGCCGCCAAGAGCGTCGGCCAGCCAGCTGACCTGTGAGCCAGCCAGCCAGCAAGTGGGCAAGCAAGCCGGCCGTCCAGCTGACCAAGACAGTCGCTGACTGGAGAGAGTTGACAACTTGCAGCCAGCGCATGGAAGGGCGGCGGGCCCGAGACTCATTGGTTGAGTTGCTGCTGAGATGGGATGGCGGCAGAGCCCCAACGCATCGCATTTAGAGAGTTGGGAATCAGGTCGCCACGATCTACGTGACGACGTTCGGGCCCGACCAGGACCTTCAGGAGTGGATCCGCCAGAAATGCAGGGCGGCCAGGAGCCCGGCTCAATCATAGTATTTGCCATCAGAGCCCGCCTCCACAGCACGCTGCCCGAAGCAATCGTCAGATGTGCAGGTCAAATTGCCAACATTCACTCTTACTGAGGCCGTCGAGATGGGCTTCCTGCGTCCAGACCTTAGATCAGTTGTTCGGAAGCCACGTGACGTGTCGCGGTCATCAACAACGGCGGCGGAGCCCCGAAGTCCGGCCCTGAGGCCAGCAATATCGGCGGCGGAGCCCCGAAGTGCTGCCCTGAGGCTGGCAACATCGGCGGCGGAGCCCCGAAATGTGCAGTGATACCGCCTTCCCCAGGCATCCCGGCAGCGTAATTTGTAAAATCGTTTGTTTGTCAACGCCACGCCAAGCAAGCCAGCAAGCAGCAACCGGGCAAGCAGCCATCCCAAGCAATACCCCAACAAGCATTTGTGTCTGACTGTTTTCGGGGGGGTGATCGCCCGCATGCTTCGCGGACTCTTCGTTTAGCTGGCGGGCTGGCTGGCTGGCTGGCTGGCTGGCGGGCGGGCTGGTTGGCTGGCTGTTGGATTTGATCGGTCGCTTGCCTGGCCATTCGGGCTCTCAATCCCTCCGCCCATCACTGAAACATCGGCAAGTTTCCGCAAGCGCCAGCTTCCGCTCAGTTACCTTTCTGTTTCGGCCTAGGCGATCGCCCTGCTGCCCCCCAGAACTAATCTCCAGAGCTGCCCCTGGCTACCCCCCCCAGGTGCCTCCTACAGGCGCCGCCCAATCACCGCCCAGCTACCACCCAGTTACCACCCAGCTACCACCCAGATACCACGCAGCTACCGCCTAGCCGACCCCACCTGCCCCCAGTTAGCGGCCAGTCGCCCGCGGCAAGGCGCAGCTACCACCCAACTACCGCCAAGTTACCGACCCCATACACCCCAAACTACTGCACATTTGACGCACAAATACCGACAAATTACATGCTGCCCCCAGCTAGTCCCCAGCTAACGCACAGTTACCGCCAACTTACCGCCAAGCAACCCCGCGCTGCTGCTGCCAAATAGTCCCGGCCACCGCCGCCGTCAACGTACGGCCAAGTTATTACGCATGCGCCCACGCAGCCGTCGAATTACAATTTCATTACCTCCGCCGTCGCCCGCCAAGTTACCACGCAGCTCCCGCGCAGCTGCCGAGCAGCAACCGCCCAGCTACCGGCAAATTACCGCCCAGCTACCGCCCAGCTACCGCCCAGTTACCGCCCAGTAACCGCCCAGCACCCACCAGCTGCCCAGCAAGCTGCCCCCAGCTCCCGTCCAGCCGCCGCCCAGTTACCCACCAGCTACCGCAGAGCTGCCTCCCAAGCTGCCCCAGCCGCGCCCGACTGCCGCCCAGATAGTGCCCAGTTGCCGCCCAAATGCCCCCAGCTGCCCCCCAGCGATTGCCCAGTCGTTGCCCAGACAGCTACCGCCCAGCGACCGACAAGCTAGCGCCCAGTTGCCGCCCAGGCGCTGCCCCCGGCGAGTTCCTGCCAGCCCCCCCCCCCAGTCTAAGCGTAACGTGTTGGTTGGCAACATCGGCAGCGGAACCCCGAACAGCTGCCCAAGCTGTCACTAACATCGGCGGCAGAGCGCTAAACAGCCTGCCGCAATTTGGCTGGCGGAGGTCAGCCTTCGCAGTGAGCAAGGTAACAACCGAAGCCAAACATCGTATAATCATAGCATTCCGCCAGCCAGCCGCCCAGCGGAGTACCGAAACGGCATGCCGCAATTTTGGCGGTTTGCATCCGCCGCAATTTCTACAAGCACAATTTGCACCTGGTTTTGGGCGCTGGACTCAACAATCACGGAGACTCAATTAGCAACGTACTCACTGGTGACATGGACCTGTATCCTGCTCGCCTGCTGCCTTGAAGCAGCGACCCTGGGCGGCGCCAGTTGCCCCCCAGTTATTCGCTGCTGCTGCACGGCTACTGCCCAAAAGCAAAACCTTCCCCCGCAGCCGCCTCCAGCAACCAGCTAGCTACAGCCCAGCTACAGCCCAACTGCCGCCCAGGTGCCTCCCAACTGCTCTCAATTACACACCAGCTACCGCCCAGTTACCGCCCAGCTACCGACCAGCTACCGCCCAGCGACCGCCGGATTAGGCTCCCCAAGTTACCATCAAGTTACTGCCCAGCAACCGCCTAGTTACCGAGCAGTTACCGAACAGCTGCCCCCGACTTGGCCCCAGCCTTTGCCGACCCACCCACATCTACGATACAGTTACCGTCCTGCTGCCTCAACATGCGATCAGTTAATGACATGTTTTCACTACCGCCCCCAGCTGCCCTCCGGGCGCCCTCAGCTACCGCCGGCCGCCCCCAGTTGATGCAGCCTAGATTAATCACGCGTGGTCACAAACCCAGCTGCCCCCAGATACCGCCCCGCTATCGATCAGCCGCCGCTCAGTTGCATCAAGTCACCGCGCTGCTGCCCCGCGGTTGCTCCCAGCTACGGCCAAGCTGCCCGTAGCGCGACCGCCCGGTCAACGCACAGATGCCCGCGGTTGTTTCCAATTACCGCCGAGAGTCGGCGCCGCGCAGCTTCCACCCAGCCCGCAGATACGGTTTTGTTCGCGAGATGTCGCCCCCAGCCGTGCCCAGCAACGGCGCTGTTGTCCCCCGCCACCGCCCGGCTGCACCCAACTGCCGCCCGGCTCTTGCCTAGCTAGTCCCAGCTACCACCCGGCCGCCGCCCAGATACCGCCTAGCTACCGCGAACTAACCCCCAAATGCTTCCAACTAACGCTTGTGACTGCCCAGCTACCGCCCAGCTGCCCTCCCCGGCGTTTCCGAACAGCAATCCCAATTTACCGCCCATCTAAGGCGCAGTGGCTGCAGCCCGGCAGCCGCCCACTGACCGGTTAGTTACTACGCTGTTGCCTGCTGCCAGGCGGCCCGCCAGATGCAACCAATTGGCACGTGGCTGCCCCATCTAGCAAGCGCTGCATCCGACGAGCGACTGACCAGTAAACGACCCAATTGCCACCAGTTACCGATCAGCTGTCCCGGGCGGCAGCCCAGGCACTGCCAAGTTACCGGCAAGTCGCCGCCCAGTTACCGACCAGTTGCCGCCCAGTTGCCCCAGCTGCCGCCCAACGACTGCCGACTAACAATCCAGCAGCAACCGCCCCGGGATATCGCCGGTTGCTCCTAAACTGCCCCCGGCTACCGCCAAGCTACCGCCAAGCTACCGCCCAGCTACCGCAAAGCTATCGCCCAGCTACCGCCAAGCTACCGCATGGTAACGGACGTCCGCGAATACAAGCAACTGCTCGTCAACTGTTCGCTGACGCGTGCCAACGGTCGCCAACGGTAACAGTTTTGGAATCGGCCCTCTCCCCGGCACCCAGATGCTGCCCTGCTGCCCCCAACCGCCCCCGCTACCCCCCACATGCCCCCGCTTGGCGCCAAATTGTCGCCAGCTGCCTCCCAGTTGCCCCCCGCAACCGGCCAGCGTCTAACCAAATAATGATGTTACTGCCGAGCTGCGGTGCCCACCTGCCGCCCAGCGGCCTCCCAGTTACCCACAGATTCCCAGCTGTCACCCCTGTGGTCGCCCAGCAACCGTATAGTTACCAGCCAGTTGCCCCCAGTTGCCGCTCAGTTTTGTTCCGATCCGCGCCGGTACATTCCCAGGCGAACGCGACGCATTTGAGAAGTGAGTGGGTCGGCGCCCGGCCGCAAACTTCCGCGCTCGTACTCGAATGCATATGAACGAGCCTGAACGCGCCTGAATGTCTGCAAACGCCAGCAGCTGCCGGACAGCCTCCCAGGTGCCCCCATTTACCGCCCAGCTGCCGGACAGGTGCCGCCTAGCTGCCAGATGCCCCGGTTCCCGGCCACATGCCACGAGCTACCGCCAAGTTACCGCCAAGTTACTTGCAGATTCCGTTGTTACCGCGCCAATGCCGCCCTGTTGCAGCCCGCCTGCCGCCTAAATTCCGTCAGTTGCTCCCAGGGTGCCCAGTTACAAGTCGGCTATCGCCCAGCTACCGCCCAACAACCGCCCAGCTACCGCCCAGATACTCCGAACCACCGCCTAGCTGCCCACAGCTACGCGGAGCGCCCGCCCAACTGCCGCAAAGTTGCGCCCAGCTACCCCCTGTAACCGCCCAGTTGGCGGCCCCCTACCGCCCGGCTGGCCCCCAGCTACGGCGCGGCTGCCCCCGGCTACGGCGCGGCTGCCCCCAACAACCTGCCCCCAGTGACAGTCCAGCCACACCCAGTTACCACCCGCTTGCCTCCAGTTGCTCCAATCATCCCAGATACCGCCCCCAGCAGCCTCGCAGGCCCCGAGCTGCCCCCAACTACCGCCTATTTGCGTCAGATTCCGCTGCCAACTCCTTTTCACATGCCGCCCTGGCGTTCCCAGCTACCGCCGAGCTGCCACCTAGGAATGGCCAGCCGCTCCAAACATACCGTGCCCTGCCGTCAACTTGATCACGGATGCCGCCCAGGAAACCCCCGTTGCCGTCAGGTTGCAAATTGTCGCCCGGTGGGTCGCAGATGCTGCCCAGCTGCAATGCCGCTAGCACCCCAGATGCCCCGTGACAGCCTCCTCAGAATGATGCGCCAAGCACATGTAACCAAACGATACGTGTTTGCAAACATCCGTGGACGCGCGTGAACGTTTGCAAACGCACCCTGCCGTCGAGCTGCCCCCAATTTGTTTCCAAAGAGCCTCCGACGACCGCTTAGTTCCCGAGCGCTTTCCGCGCACCTGCCCCAGCCGCCCCCAGATGCAATTAATGCCCAGCTACCGAATTACCGCATAGCTGCCCCCAGCTTCAGCCCAGCTTCAGCCCAGCTACCGCCCAGTTTCCGTTCAGTTACCGCCCAGCTGCCGCCCAGCCGCCTCCCAATTACTACCCAGGGGCTTCTTAGCCCCATTACCGCCAAGTTGCCAGGCCAGTTGCCCCGGCTGCCGGCCCGAGCTACCTCCTGAGCCGCCGCCTCAAGCTGCACTCTCCGAGCAACCGCCCCGAGCAATCCCTCGCCAGCGCCCTCCCGTTCAATCGCCAGCCATGGCGAGCGGGCTCTCAGCAACACACAAGTTGCAACAAATCAGAGAACGTACTTAGACGTTTGTGAGCGCCCGCTGCTATCGATTTGCAACCCAGCTGCCCCAAGCTGCCGCCCAGGTACCGTGAAATTGCCGCCGAGCTGGCGCCCTGCCGCCCCCCAGGTGACTGCAACGACCGCCCAACTGCCCCCAGCTACCGCCCAGCTACCGCTTTGTTTTTGTATAGCAACTGCCAAGCGAACGCGCAGTTACCAGCCAGTTACCGCCCAGCTACCGCCTAGCGACCGTCCAGTTACCGCCAAATTGCCCACTGTTACGTTTTGTTGCCGCCTCCAAATGCTGCCCCCAGATACCTTTTGATTGCCGCTTGAAATTGGATCGCGTGAATTTGCAACCGTCCGCGAACGTCCGCGAACGTCCGCGGACCTCCACAAATTCTAGCTGCGCGCGAGCTGCCGCACTCCTACCGATTTGCCCCCGCTCGCCCCCAGCTACCGCCCAACAACCGCCCAGCGACCGCCTAGTTGTCCCCGGTTACCGCCCAGCCGCCCCCCAGCTGCCCCCGCAACCACCAAGTTATTGCTGACCCGCTGCCCAGTAGCTGATCAGCCACGGCCCATGCACCGCCTAGCTGCTGCCCCGCAGCCTCCCAGCTACCCAGGTATTGTTCCGCAGCCCCCCAGTTATTGAACGACGCCAGCAGCCCCCAGCCAACCCCAATCAGCCCCCAGTTGTTGTTTTCGCTCCCCTCCGCTGGAATGGACAGCATGGCCTCACAGCCAGCAGCCAGCAGCGACGGCAGCGCAGCCGTTGCATAGGCCTGGCTAGCGGAGGAGAGACGGCGAAGGAGGTGGCGGACGAGACAGCCGGGAATCAGATCCGCCCGATGATGATGTTTTGGCACGCGTCTGCGGCAAAGAATACGGCCCACGTTTTTGCCATGACGTCGGAGGTGGAGCGGAACAGGCGGGTGACGGAGACGCTGGGAGCGTCAGCGGGGTCAGCGGCCGACGCCGGCGGCAGAAGGGCGGCGGAGCCCCCAGGCAATCATTCAGACGAAACGGTTTTGCGCAACCTGGTGCTCATCAGCTGCGACTGCGACAACGTGTTTGACTGCGATTTCGTCGATGACGCGCTCCGCACCTTGATGGCCAGTCGTAACTTCTCCGCCAGCCCGGTGCTGGCCGACCCTCCCTTGTGCGCGGCCTGCTTCGCGAGGGGCGGCCAGACATGCCTGTCGGGCCGCCTCGTGTACTGGGCATCAGATTTCCTCCGGATCGGCGGATACGATGAGGAGGAAGGGGTTGTCGGTGCTGGCTACCAGGAGGTCGACCTTTGCCAGCGTCTCCACCAGGCGACCGGTTCGCGTGCCTCGGGCCGAGGCAATGCGCTGACCAAATCACTGGGTTTGGGAGTGTTGAACAAGGTCGGCGCGACAACGCTTCAGGACCGCGGGCCTGTCAAGGTCGAGAATTGCTGCCCCAGCGACCTGGCCCAGATGCAAACCTGGTTTGCGTTTCACGACCGCAATCAGAGCCTGATGACGACCAAAACTGCTGCGGGCAAACTGGTTCGCAACATGGCATCTCCTTTGGGCGGCGGCGCCCCGCATGTGGGCGCCCCTCTCCGTCTCCTCCTGAGGGCGGTCGCGGCGTCGACTGGCGCGTTTTGGGCGGCGACGCAGGCGGGCCCGGTGCCAGCAACGCGTGTTGGTTTTGAATTGTTGTTTCCGGCCGGCGGGCGGCGTCTCACCACCACGCGAGCTTCACCTCAGCAGCAACCGAGCGCAGCCAGCCAGCGCACCTCAGACGTTGAGTTATGAGTTGGGCCCCACAGGCGCAGCTGCCAACGCTTGCAGTGTCGTCCTCCGGCTGCGGCGGGAATGCTGCCGTCGCCGCCCCTGCCGCAAGCGCCGCCGCGGCAGCTGCGGAGGCGACCAGTTCGGTCGCCCAGGCTGTCGAGACACCTTGGCAGCAGGTGGGGCTGCGGGCTCCCCAGCCGGCAGAGGCAGCAGCACCCGCAGCTCCCCTCAGCGCGGCAGTGTTGGAGAGCAGAACGGACGTCAAACTTCGAGTTTGGACTTCGGGGCTGCGGTTTGCCAACCAGGCCCCGCTGGCGCGGGAGGGCCGTGGCGAGCTCGTGCGCGAGGCACTCGCCTGCGCCCAGCGCCACAGCGCGGTGCCGGCGCACTGGCCGGCCGCCTTCCTGAGGAGCGGCGGCTGGTCCGCCGGATCCAATGAGGTCACGATTGCTGTCGACACCAGAGCCTTCTCTGATCCGGCCCAGAGCGACGCCGGCAGACACCTTGGGTTCCACGGGGCAGTGTTGCAGGGCCTGGTCCGCTCGCGCCGGCAGCACTTTGGGAGATTTTTCTCCGAGCGCGTTTGGGCTCCGATTCTTGCCGCTTTGGCAGCGGCGCCGCCCAGCGAGCAGCCAGTGACGGTCCACGTGTTGTCCTTCTGCAAGAGCGGACGCCACAGGTCAGTGGGCATCGCCTCTTTGATTTGGGAGGTTGCCCGACTCACACGCTGGGACATCCAAGTGGACCACCTGTCCGCAAATTCCTGGTGGCTCGGCACCTGCAACAATTGCCGGGAGTGCCAGGACGCAAGCGACCCCCGCAAGGAGATTGCTGTCAACGCCGCGGTGGCAGCCGCGGATGTTGCCCGGCGGTCATTCGACGCAGGGCAGATGAGCGCCTGCCGATAGGGAGGCGGCGACGCACGGTTGGCTCGCGCGGATGGTGGCGGAGCCCCAGCCAGCAGCAGGAATCACAGTCGTTGGCGACGCAGGCGCGTCAGGCCGGCAGCAGGCGTAGTTCGGCAGCGGCGGTCGGCAGCAATGGTGGCGGAGCCCCAGCCAGCAGCAGGCGTAGTTCGGCAGCGGCGGTCGGAGCATGCCGCTAGGAACGTTTCCCAGGGGCTGGCCGCGGGCCAGACATGAGCAGCGCAGGGTCAGCACCAGGCGATGGCGACAAATGGGGTGCGGTGGAGTTGGATGGGCAAAGAAGTTGGCTGGCAAGTGTGTTGTTTACGCATTGAGGCGGGCCCCACCAGCGTGCTCGGTTTTGTCGCTGGTCGTCAGGCGGTGGGAACGGGAACAGGGGGAGCGGGCGCACGGATTAGCGACTGGTTTCGGATGGATGGTTACGTGCTGTGTTGCTCAGAGACGTCGAGTGATTGGGTAGTGGCATGCACGGATGAGCGGTTGGTTGAGGGGGCGGGCTGGGCGGATGGCAACTGATTGACATGTTTAGAGTTTCCAGTCGGTTGCGGATGAGAGATTGGTTTCTGGATTGTTTTTGCCGCTGGTGGTGGGCGGAGGGCGGAGTAGGAGAGGCGGTTGCTTGAATGATGTGTTAGGGACCACTGGGCCCATCAGGTTACATAGATAAATCTCAAGTGTGGTTGGTTAGGGATGGACTGCTGATAAGCCAAGCTGCCAAACAATTATCAGATCGCTGCGCCAACAATCCACCAGCAAATCATCCGCCCACACACAATTTGAGTCTCGGCGGACGGAACATGGGGCAATTGATGCGTAAGCGACATGTTCAAGCATTTGTGATCAATAATATTATATTTCAAGCCGAATGCGTGACATTTGTTCAAAAAAACAAAAATCAGCATGAAACTAAGATTTGTTGATCCGGAATGACAGCAAACGCAAAAAGTCAGATTTGGTATATTTATGTAATATATTAGGTGGTTTTGGGCTGGATTTGTAGGTTTTTAGGCTGTTTCCGCGAACGTCCGCGAACGTCCGCGAACGTCCGCGAACGTCCGCGAACATCCGCGAACACCCGCGAACACAGATTTGCATGAAATAACGTTTTTTGTAATGTTTGTGTCGCCAGAGAGATGAACTGACTGATATTTGAACAAATTTGTTAGTTTTAGTAGATATTTGATGAGATTTGATTCAAATTATAGAATTGTGGCCGTAATTGCATGAAATCATCAGATTGATGAAGAATCAGGCTGACATTGTATATTTCAAGTCGCAATCGGCGATGCAAGTCGATTTGGGTAAGGACTGCAGGGCGCTGCCGCGTCAGAGGCAGAAGAGGCTGCCCGAATGATAACGTAATTGACGTTGATGCCGATTGCGGCCGGATTGGGCCAGTGAACAAGCAGAAGAAGCAAGTTTGTGTCAATTGGGATTGTACGTGGCTGCGGAGCCCCAGATGGCAGCATCATAATTAATTCGTGATGAGAGCAGATGGCAAACTGAGAGAGTGCGCCGTGACAACATCTCGAATCACAGACGCCTTGGCTTGTAGTGCGAGGCACTTGCAGCAAGAGCATGCATGTGCCAATCGTTACCCATTACGGTTGTCGCACAACACATGTCCTTCGCTTTCAGCTGCTCGGAGGCCAGCCGTTGTCCAACAGCCACGGTTTCAGCAGCGACGCTCTCGTGACCTTGGGGCAGGTACGGAAGGGGAGAGGCGGGATGTTGCGAGGCTGACGGGCGGGGTTGGGTGGAGGGGGTGACGGGGCGGGGGGAGGAAAGGGGTGAGAGCAGCGGCGGGAGCTGCTGGGGTCAGGGGTGGGGAGTGGGAGGGCATTGGTGGGGGGTTTGGTGGAGCGGGGCGCGCCAGATGGGGTGGTCGGGTGGAAGGGAAAAGGGGCAAGCTGAGCGCGTTGCGGTTCAGTTGGGCGGCTGGCCGGTTGGTCCGGTGACGCTGGCCGGGCAGTTGACGCCCAGGCGATTGTTGGCTGGTGACGGGAGAGCGGATGGTTAGATGGCTGGTTGGTGGCACTATCGGAATCGCGGAAGAGGAGTAGAGAAAGACGGAGAGAGAGAGAGAGGGGTGCGGGGGAGGGGCAGGAGCACGGGAAGGGCAGAGAGAGATCGCATAAATGGTTGTTTGCTGCGTGTTTGTTGCCAGCGGCGGCCGGCACTTATTTGAGCGCATCACCGCCGCCTATGATTGCCGCTTTTGCTCGCCGGCGATCAGGTTGTCGCAGCAAATCAAGGAGTGGCGGCGGAGCCCCAGCCACAGGACGACGCAACAAAAGAGCCAACAAGCTGCCGAGCCAGTCAGCCAGCCAGCCGCCCACTCAGGCAATCACCCATCCATCCCAGGGCACTGCGCGTGTGCGCTTCATCAGCCAGCAAACCCAGCGCAAACCCAGCACAGGGCCGCGGTATAAACAGCCAGCTAGCCAGGAAACCAGCTGACCAGCCGCCCCATCGGGCGTCGCATGGGCAACTCCGGCTTGGGGTGCCGCAGACGCCACGCGGCGACTGCCGATACTCCAGCAGAGTCGTGGCGCCGGCTGGTCCTTCGCGTGATTCGCGGGCCAGCGGTCATTGCCGCGTGGCGTCGACTGCTGAGGTCGCAGTGGCGCATTCGCCGGTTGATGCGGATTTGGGGGGTGCTCGGCCAGCGCCTGCAGCAGTTCCCGTCATCTTTACGGCGGCGCCTGCAGCGAGAGCTCAAGAAGGAGTGAGCCGCAGCGACTGGACCAGAAAGGCAGCGCCTGGTTCCGAGCGTTTGCCCGCGACGGCGCCGGCTGCAGCGGCGGCGAGACGCCCCACGCTGGGCGCGGAGCCGCCGCCCTCACAAGGCCAGGTACAACAGCCCGACGCTGAAACAGAGCCGCGGCCGGAACTGCCGGAGGAAGGGCTGCTTCGCATGCCCAATTTATTTGGACTGAGGCCGCCCCTGACCGCGGAGCACTCTCGGCGAATCAGACGGGCGTCACGATGGAGTCACTAGACGGGGGGTTTGTAGGACTTCCAGATCACGCGCCAGTCCCTGAGGCCTCAGCTGCATGCGGGGATCCAGCTGCCACGAAGGCTCGTAGGCCCGACCAGCCTTGTGGCACGCGTGAAACGCCGAGCCGCAACTTGCTGGCGCAGCATGTTGATCCACAATGTTATGCCGCTGGCTTTGCGGCCGCAGCTATGATTTTTAAGCTGCCTTCGCCGCCAAGACATTTAGGCACCTTGGCCGGCGATGAGCACATTTGTAACGATGAGTGGATTGTGATGATCGATGGCCCCACGATCGCGGGCGACTCTGGCGCCTTTGCGGGCGCCCCTCGGGGTCCGTACACAATTCCAGCCGCGGCAAAAGCCGTCCAACACCTTCCGGCAGAGGACGACTATAAGTGGCCGGACCTTGCCGCTGAGAGGCGCAAGGACCTTGAGGCCCAGCAGGCAGGGGATCCGCCTCATGAGAATATTCCGTCGGCCGTGTATCCACCAGGCGGAGTCGCCCGCCGCAAGTTCCTCTCAGAGCCGCCGGCCAGGAAGGCCGCCGCGCGGAGCCTGGCCGACGCCGTTTTCATAGCCACGCTGTTGCCGAATGGCAGAGAGGCGCTGGACGGCAACGCAGCCGCCTCAGGATCCTGCCGGTCCTCGCCAGACAATGTTTGCCCGAGGGCAGCGCCTGGCGGCGGAGCCCCAGCGATCTCGGGCGCCCACCACTTCCAACCCGCCTTCGCAGCCCCTGGCAGAGGCAGCGGCGGTTAGGCAGCGCCGAGCGCGGCGCCAGCACGCCGGCGGCCGGCCAGGTCACTTTGCTGCCGCGCTGTGGTTCTGCTGGCCTGAGCTCGGTGGATTTTGTCAACGCCGCCTAGTTGGCCGAGGGCGGAGCCCGGCGGGCCAGCGACGCGTGACATTTGGGCGTTTGCTGCTGGGGAGGCGGGGACGCGCCGCTTGCGCGAGTGGCGGCGGAGCCCCATCAAGTTGCAAGAAGATGACGTTGGCGGCTGAGCCGCGTCAGGGGCAGCGGGGCGCAGTCGCTCGGCAGCTGTGGACAGCGCGCGGCAGCAAACAGCGGCCCTCCAAAGGCGGCAGCAAATAGCGGCCCCCCCAGAGCTCCGAGTGACGCCTGAAACAAGAGCGGTGCTGGGCCAGCACCTTGCGATGGTAAGAGCGGGGAGGGCGGTAGGATCTAACCCAGTAGTGGCAGAGAAGATGCCGGGAGGCAAGTTGGTTACTCAAGCATTGATGCCGTAGGGCTGATTTGGTTGCTTTTGATTGTTGGGTATGTGGGCGGGCGGGTGGGCGGATGAAAGGTTGGTGGCACATGTATTTGTGATTCGGCACTTGTGAGATACGCAGATCACAGGGCAGCGATGAAGCGGGGGCGACGGCTGGGTCGGACGGACAGTTGGTTGTCAGGGCGCGGCGGAGGGCCGAATGGATGGTAACGCCCGAACAATTGGTTGTCAGATAGTGGTGCAGGCAGTCACTGGGCGGAGGGGGATGGGGAGGGAGGAAGGGGTGGATTAATGAATGGTTGGGGATTGTTCAATGTTGCATGGGTGGAGGTTGAAGGTTAGGCTACGGAACCAGTTGCTGTCGAGTTGCCTGCCAGCCCCAGTTGCTCCCAATTCCGTCCAGCTGTCGCCTAGCTGTTTCCCAGTTGCCGCCGCCGCGAAGCTACCGCCCAACTACCGCCCAGCTACCGTCCAACTACCGCCCAGTTACCACCCAACTACCGCCCAATTCTTGCCTAACTGCCCCCAGTTTTTGCCCAGCGACGGTTTCGCAACAGGTCAGATTCCC
>Ga0105096_10000122_pt1 | contig 20125 bp, 17 predicted proteins | sample PPLLak3cmMay2015_FD_87036 | JGI IMG/M metagenome (GOLD analysis project Ga0105096, IMG submission 87036) | Freshwater sediment microbial communities from Prairie Pothole Lake near Jamestown, North Dakota, USA - PPLs Lake P7 Core (1) Depth... | ecosystem: Environmental > Aquatic > Freshwater >... | reverse complement strand
TGTCTTTCATTTGCTTCGCCGTCCAGGCGGAGGTTCCCTCGCCGGGTCAGGCGCAATACAAAATATAGGTTTTTTTCAAGTCATAATTAGAAATCCAATCTTTCAAATTAGCAGGATCTTCGTGAACAGCACCGTTGATTTTTATATCACTTGCCCTCCAGTCACTTCCGGACCTGACATCCAAAAAAACCAAATCGGGGTTTTCCATCATCTCACGAGCTTCTTCCTTGGTAATACGAGGAATTTCCGTGGCGAGTACAGCATATGGTGTTGTGATCAGAGTCGCCAGCACAAATACGGTCAAGATAATCATAGGCTTAATTTTGGTAGTGTTCATATCCTTCTCCTTTCTTTTTAAAACGGTTAAAATCGAAAGTAATATAAAGCCGGTAATAAATGCAATCACCATCGACAACTCCGGATCCGTAGCAATGAGAAAAACAGATCCCGCCACATAGGCCATGGAAGCCAAAAATGCAGGGAAAATCAACTTTTTGTTTTTCTTTCCGCCTGAGCGACGTAGTTGCCGAAACACAAACACATTGAAGGCTGCATGTGAAACAAGCCAAACATAAAATGCGCTGCGAGTAAGTGTCCCGGTGACATCCTTTCCGGCCATCCCCGTGAGCAGCATACACAGGATCCCAATGGATAAAAAAAGTATGACGGTGTTTTCTTTAAAAACTTTTCTTTTTATTACAGAAAATATTTGTCCGGACTTCCCCATGGAAACCACAACCGCGGACACACCCGCCAAAAGTGTGTTGACGGAGGCAAAACTCCCTGTGATTATTACCACCCCCATGATTTTGCGACCATTTTCTCCTGCAATGGCGCGCGCCACAATGGAATGAGGAACAGTGCTATCCGCAAGACGTTCCAAAGAGGCAAAATGGAGGGAAATCCAACCCCAAAGCCAAAATATGACAACGGCGACAACAAATGCCACCATGAATGAAAGTATATGTACCTGTCGATTTTGATGCAACATATCGTTATACAAAATCAGTTCGGCGGCCAGGAAGAGCCAGAAAACCAATACCAGTGATCTCCAATCCCCATGCGCAATTTGTGGAATGTTCCGGGTTTCGAAAACCGGTTTCTCCCAGTTTAAAAAACCCAGAATCATTAATAGCAGCATCGATGCTAAAAATATGATAACCGACAAGCCCTGAAAGCTTCTGGATACCATGGGACTTATGAGATTTATTGCAACTATGAATACAAGAAAGCAAATGGAAAAAATAAGATTAGGAAACCAGTAAAAAAATATCTCATTAAGAGCGTAGCCGGCCATGGCCAGGATGAGAGTGGATGCACCAATGCAAAAGGGAATCAGGCACGAGAGTTTCAGAATTGACAGAACTTTCTTTGAATTGGCTCCTTTGTATATTTTTGATTCAAACGAATCCGTTGGATTAAGCCATCGGCTATATAGGTATGCAGTCCAAAGGTTGCTCACGGCAAAAATGGGAAGTGTCCACAACAACCAATGTCCCATCAGTCCTGCTCCATTGCCCAAAATTACCAGAGACAAAGGAGAAAGCATAAACCCCATGGCCATGCAGGTTGTTAAAAAAAAGAGAGTCCAAAATTCCTTGCAACCCATTGTAATCCTCCGTGGCGCCAAACATTTCTTGCAACTGACGCAACGTAATCGATCAGCCTTTTCTCAACAGTATAAAAATTTCTCCTTCAACGGGTTTGTCGCCTTCTTTTCGAAGCACGACCGGGGTTACATTCACTACTTTACATTGATGTTTTTCAGCAAGAGCCTTTATGTAGTTTGTGCCGTGGGCAAAGCGCCCCGTGGAACGTAAGGTGTAGGCTTCATCAGGACAGCTTTCAGTTGAAAAAATAAAGCAGGCCCCATGATTGAGCCTTTTTTCAAGACAAGAAAACAAAGGTTCCAAATCGCCGAAATATACTAAAACATCCGCTGCAATCACCAGATCGAAATTCTCTCGGCAATCGGCCAAAAATTCATTTATTTCTGAAACATATAACTGATGATAAAGCGCTTTTTTGCCGGCGATACTAATCATATCCCGTGAAATGTCCACTCCGGACATATGCCCGGAAACATCGCGAAAAACTTCGCCTCCCAGGCCCGTGCCGCAGCCCAGATCAAGGACTTTTTCAAATTGTTTTTGTTTTCCGATGGCCTTATCCAGCGAATTTCTCAGAAGTTGCGGTGTCTTGTATGAAAGTTGCCGGGTCAGATGTTTGTCGAATCGATTTGAATATTGGTTGAAAAGTTCTTTTACATATTCCGGAGGCGCACTTTTGGGGCTTTCTCCGGATAGGACTGCCGCCATATATTTAGCGGAATGATTTCCGGGATCGAGCTGAGCTGCCCTTTGTAGCGCGGGAAGGGCTTTGTCCGTTTGCCCCATTTCAATCAGGGTACTTCCTATATTATGATAGGCGTCGGCATATTCGGGAAAAAGTGTTGCCGCTTGCTGAAAAGCCATTAGCGCTTCCTGAAATTTTCCCTGTGTCTTTAAAAGAATGCCGATGTTTTGAAACACATAGGGATTATTCGGTTCCAGGAAGATGGCCGTTTGATACGCCTCGAAAGCTTCCTGATTTTTTCCTGCCGCATTCAGGGCAACCGCCAGGTTGTTAAAGGTCTGCGGATGTTTCGCGTCTATTGCGATGGCCTTTTTGTATGCATCAATGGCATCTTCCACCCGGCCTTCGCTTTTTAAGGCAATTCCCAAACTGTTATAGGCCTCCGCAAAGTCGGGTTTTTTTTTGATGGCTGTTTCAAACTCGCCAATGGCCTTCCCCATTTTTTTGCAAGCCAGCAGGTAGTTTCCAAAACCATGATGCGCTTCAGCCGAATCCCCTGAAAAAAATATCGATTTTTGAATTGCATCCGCCGCCTCATTTGGTTTTCCCGCCGACTCAAAAGCCGCTCCCAGATTCTGATACGCCTTGGCATTTTCGGGGTCTCTTTCAATGCACCTCTTAAAAGCATCGATAGCCTCGGATGTCTGTCCTTTTCCCCTGAGCACCTTCCCCATCATGATATAAGTTTCAGAGTTTTCAGGATTTATGGCAAGAGCCGTGTGAAAAGCATCCATGGCATCATCGGTATTGCCCATGGCATTTAAAGCGAGGGCCAAATGGCTATAAAAATAATCTCTGCCCGGTGCACTTTGAATGGCCTTTGCAATCAATTCGGCCGCTGACTTGGGATTGTTGTTTTGATAATAAATGCCGCCCAGCAAATAGAGGGCATCCGGATTTTCCGGGTCACAGTCCAGCAGTTTTTCATACCGGGTCCGAGCCTCATGGAATTGTCCTGCCTGATGGGCGGCAACAGCTTGATCGAGCAAATCTTTTAATTCATCTTTTGTCATTCCCTGTCCTTGTTTTCCGATAAATCAACCCTGTCTAAACTTTAAAGCAACCCTTTTCCAGGCAGAGCATAATTTCTTTGAAGGATTTTCATGTAATTGTTTTTTTCCTGTTCCCACCGAGCGTCATCCCAGCCAAGAGCTGGTTGACAAAGATCGCGGATTCGTTGAAGATGGATTTTGCCTCCCTCGGGTAAAACGACCCCGAGGCGAACTCGCCTGAGAAGAATATCCTCAAGATGACGAACCTGTTCATACCTGGCCACATAAGATAGCTCCGCCCAGAGTGACGGTGTGTCGGGTATATGGTCCAAATCTTTCGGCGACGCCTCCTGAATGATCTTTTCAGCTCCATTTCCATATCTTCCAAGCAAGCGAAGCATGGTTTTTTCCGGAAGGTGGATATTTTGGTTAATTGCATTGACGGAATTGGAAAACAACACTTTTTGAGTATTAATGGGCGGTAAAAAAGGTAAATAAGACCGGGCCAACTGAAGAACATCCCAGGCAATCTTTCTGAATGTGGTCAGCTTTCCGCCTGCAACGGAAATGAGGCCTTTGTCGGTCCGTAAAAAATGCTCCCTGGATTCCGCGGACGGATCTTTTTTGCTTTTACTGAACACGGTTCGAACACCTGCAAAAGTTGAAATACAATCTCTGCGTGTAATCTTCAAGGATGGAAAAAAAGCCTGAACTCCATTGAGCAGGTAAGAAACTTCTTTTTCAGTAATTTTTGGAGAATCGACCAACGCCTTTTCATGCTCTATATCGGTTGTCCCGACCAAAACAACGCTTTCCCAGGGAATTATAAACACAAAACGGCCATCTTCAGGGTGCACGAAACTTATCGCATGTGACACCGGAATTCTTTTTGATGAAAGTACCAGGTGGCTTCCCCTGAGCAGACGCACATGGTAACTTGTTCCATTAAGCGGATGTAGTTGATCGGTCCATGAGCCGGTGGCATTGATCACCACGGAAGCAAAAAAAGTCTGTTTATCTCCAGTTTCAACATCCTCGGCATCGACTCCCACTACATGTCCTTGCTGGTCCCGGTTGATGTTTTTCACCTTTGCATAATTGGCGGCAACCCCGCTAACGGCAACGCCTTCTTGAATGAGCCTTAAAACCAGCCTGGAATCATCGACCTGGGCATCATAAAAATGAAAGCCTCCAAGAAGCCCTTCCGGACACAAATAAGGTTCCGACTGTAAAACATCTTCAGGCCCATAAAACTGATGCAGATTTTTTAGTGCCATAAGATCATAAACCATCATCCCTAATCCCAAAATCCATTTACCCGGATACTGATTTTTATATACGGGCAAAATAAATCCCAAAGGTTCCACAAGCCCGGGAGCTTCCTTGATCAGTCGCTGTCGATGCACCACGGAAGTTCGGGTCAAACCTAATTTTCCTTGCCCGAGATATCGAAAGCCTCCATGGACAAGTTTGGAAGAACGGCTGGATGTACCCCAGGCGAAATCGTTTTGTTCCAATAGAAGTGTCTTTATCCTCAGTTTAGTTGCTTCATGAAATATTCCCGCTCCGGAAATACCACCGCCAATGACAATCATATCCCATTTTTTCGGAAGATCACTTAATTTGATTTGTAACATTTATTGGTCGTCCCTCTGATTCGTCAATGTTTTAGAAATTTGTTAGCCTATCAATTTTCCAGGATTCATTAGTTTTTCCGGATCAACATGAGAACATAACGTTCGAATTAATTCCATGCCAAGTTTTCCTTTTTCCGCTGATATGTATGGAAGATGATCGACACCGATTCCATGCTGATGACTGATCGTGCCCCGTGCATTTATGATAGCCCGGCTCGCGGTTTTTTTTAAAATCTTCCACCTTAACAACGTTTTTTCGGGTGTATCCGCCAGACGGAACAAAAATGTCGTGTAAATATTCGAACCGGTCGGATACACATGGGAAAGATGTGAAAAGGCATATATTTTTTCTCCAAGCGGGGTAAGTCCTTGGTGGAGAACTTTTTCAATATTTTTCATGGTTGATGTTACCTTGTCCCAATTGACCGCCGTCTCCAGGGTGTCTATGGCATAACCCAAATCCCATAAGGTATTCCTGAGATAGGGTGCCCGAAAACGGTTTTTTTTCCAGGCTTTTCCCATACTTTTACCTACCCGGACTCCTTTGAATTTTCTAATGTGAATAGAAAGCTCTTTAAAAGCTTGCAAAACCATTCTTGAAGATCCGGCAAAACCGATAAGCGCCATGCAATTGCCGCTGTCAGGAAACCCTCTGATTTTAAGATACTTGTTTAAAATCCAACTCAGCCGATTTCGTCCAGCCAGGGAAAGGTTGATTTGAGTCTCCCTGGGATTGCTGAGACGAAGCATAGAGATGGGAATATCTTCACCCATGATTACTCTGACAGCTTCCAAGGCATTTTCCCAGGAAGGAAAAAATACACCATAGACATCATCCTTATGAGGTATGGGGGAAACTTTTACCGTGACATGGGTTAATATACCCATCCTTGCCTCGGAACCCATGACTAAATGTTTTATATCGGGTCCCGCCGCGGATGCCGGCAGGGGAAGAATATCGATTTTTCCCTTTGGTGTCAGCACCTGCCCTCCAACAAACAGCTCATTGATACTACCGTATTTTAAAGCTTGCTGCCCGCTGGACCGTGTCACTACCCATCCTCCAAGACTTGAAAATTCAAAGGATTGGGGAAAATGTCCCAGCGTAAAACCTTTTGGGTTCAGATGCCTTTCGATTTCAGGCCCTTTAATACCTGCCTCAAATGTTGCGATTCTCGTGTACGGATCAAATGCGATCATACGATTAAAACGCTTTAGACAAATTGATAATACAGGCCTTTTATCATCCGGCACCTTCAAATGACCGACAACGGAAGTTCCTCCCCCATATGGAATAATAACCACCTGGTTGTTGTTTGCATAATGAATTAATTCCTGAATTTGTTCGATATTTTCGGGAAAGGCGACACCATCCGGAAAACGGTCAAGAGTACCACCCCGAAATCCAATCCAATCGGGAAGGCTCTGTCCATGGGCGTGAAAAAATCTTTCCCGGGGGGCCGTAATGATCAGCGGATGGGAAGCAAGTCGGGAAGGTGGGACTTTGTTTAGATATTCTTTCAAAGGATAATCTTTTTGAATTTTTCCGGGTCCGACCGTGTCGGTCAGAAGCTCTTTTGCTTTACAAGGAATATCTATATAAACACTTTCATAGCCCCATCCGTTCCAGCGTGTGTTTTTTCTTTTTTCCATCTCGTGTGGTTTCAATTTCCATCAAATGCTGATTTAAAATAAAAAAAAGGGCCTTTTACTCAAAAAGCCCCCTTGTGTATGAGTCGGTCGGTTTGCCCGATAGCTTGGTGAATGACGGACTTTGAATTTTAAGAAACAACAAAATAATTCCCGGTTTTTTAGAGAAACATCGGTCTAAAAGGCAAATCGTTTTATTGTTTATAGCCGGCTCATAATTTTTTTTGCCGCCGCCTGAACATCCAAATCCGGGTCTGCATACATAGCGGTAATTTTTTTCTTAAAATTAATAATTTTGTTCTTATCTGCTTCTCCGATACATTCCAATGCAAGTAGCCTTATCCTTGAATCATCATCATTGAGGCATTGGATATAAGCATCAAGGCACTCTTCGGGTTCCGTCAAAGCCCTTAAAAGCACCAGTGAATCATATCGAAGTTCGGCATTAGTATTGTTAAGGTAATCCAGATAAACTTCAATGACTTCATCCTGCTTTGAGGTCAAATGCCAAAGGTTGAAAAGAATACATCTTTTCTGATCCAAGGCTCCATATTTCAACCGGTCAAAAAGGATTGTGAAAATCCGGTCATCCCCGAGGTCGGTCAATGAGTTTACGGCTGCTTGCATTACATCCATATCCGAATCGAAAAGAAGTGCGATCAATGGTATTGCCGCTTGAAAATTACCATTCCATCCCAGAGCGCTGGCGGCAAACATGCGTATCTCAGGGTCTTCACTTTCTAAATCCTTCAAAAGACGCTCAATCAGTGGTTGAGAATCTTTAAGGGTTGGAGAAATTACCCGAAGCTGTATTGCCGCAATATATCTTATTTCTTCATTTTCCAAGGGATCTGATAACATCTTATAAAGGGGCCAAGCAATCTCTTGTTTAGCGGAACTACCCAAAAGCAGAATAATTTTTTGTTTAAGAGCACTGTCTGCATATTTTAAAGCATTCAGCAACAATGGAATCGCGGTTTCCCGATCCTCGAAAAATAGTTCCTTGGATTCAAGAAATTTATCCACCTTATTGATAACACGTTCTACGGGATTAAATTGAATTATATTGGTTTGTGTCATGGTTTTTCATATTCATTCTAATTTTTAGATTAACCAAGCCAAGTCACTTTCATACCCTATGGGTTGTAAAGTTTTATATCATGATTTTTTATACAACAAATCAATAAAGTATCGCAAGATTAAAAAACTGGTTACAATCAGTATTGGACAAGATACACGGCATCGTACTTCCTGTCTTGTAAATCCTAACCTTTTGGAATATTAACCAGATATGTGAACTGATTTTTTTCTTCGAGGAATTGCAGTTTATGCGAATACGCTGGAAATTTTTGATTGTCTTGTTGAGTATTTCTTTAATTCCCATGTTCGTGATACGCTTAGGCGGTCAACAGGCCATGCGAGAGTTGGGAAAGGATTTAGCCACCCAAGCTAAAAATGCGTTGATCATCGAAACAAAAGTCGCATTGAAACGCCTTGTGGAAGACCATGCCCGCGTGCTGAAACGTGAGCGAGAGTTGTTGGAGATGACGCTTTCATTGCTTTCTTCAGAAATCCAAAAAAGCCTTTACAGCACTCATGATAATCCTCTGTTGGAAACAGCGCCATATTTTCCCAATCAAGCAATGCGTTTACACGAGCATCATGAACAAGATATGTATTGTTCGTTAAAACCTCAGGGGCAATGTCTGCCTTTTCGGGTAAGTTTTGTAAACCAGGGGGTTTACATCAATAACCTGTCCGACAAAAAAAATGACGCCATGGACACCGCAACCCGCATGACTACCATACTGCCGTTAAACCATGCCCTAAAAAATAAACATCCCGAGCTTATCCTTTGGCAGTATGTCATCCTAGAAAATGGAGCCGCCACAATATACCCGGACCCAGGGCATCTTCACGTCCGCCATTTGTATCATGGTACCTTATTGCCGGACTGGTATCATCTGACAAAAGAAAAAAATCAGATAAACTGGTCGCAGCCTTCTTTGGACAAAATTACCGGCAATATCGTATTTTTTGTGTCCACCCCCATTCATGACCCAAAGGGAAATTTACTAGGTGCCGTGGCCATAGCTGTTCCGCTGACTGTTTTTCTCCATGAGAATGAACATATCCGCATGCTATCCGATCATGTTAACTCTCTTTTGATCAGGGTGGAAACCTCTTCTGAATGGCCGATAAGCATCATAGCACAGGAATCCGCCCATATTAAAAGGCATATGCACTGGTTCGCAACAGCTTCCCCCGAATGGCTGGAATCACCTGACAAAAAACAATTGCTGGCCATGGCCGAAGATCTCAAAAGTTACCGCTCCGAAGTTCGCGAAATGGTATACAAAGGCATTTCGAACCTGATGGCCTATCAATCCTTTGATGAGTATGGTACGGCATTGCTTTTGATTGTACCCAAAGAAGATATTCTAATCGATGCTATCTTAATGGAAAAATATGTTCATGACCGAATTGATGAACAGATTGTTTTTACAGGCATCATCTTATTTTCGATTATCACTTTGATTATCGGTCTCTCATTTATATTATCCCGATCCTTTACAATGAATATCTCAAAATTAGCCGAAGCTGTCGGGCGTGTTGCCTCCGGGGATTTTCAAACACGAGTTCGATTGAAAAGTCGTGATGAACTGGGGGAACTCGGCAAAACATTCAACAAAATGATTCCGGCACTTGAAGAACGAGTTTATATGAAACAAGCACTTGATTTGGCTGTGGAAGTGCAACAAAGCCTGTTTCCCTCCAAAACCCCTTTTGTTGAAGGTTTGGATATCGCCGCAAAAAGCCTTTACTGTCATGAAACAGGTGGCGATTTTTATGACTTCATAGATGCAAGCCGCGGAAAAACCAACAATACCGCGATCGCAGTCGGCGATGTCACCGGACACGGGCTCTCTGCCGCATTATTGATGGCCACTTCCAGAGCATTTCTGAGATCACGCCTGACCCAGCCCGGCACCATGGGCCGAATAATGAGTGACATCAACCATCTGTTGGCAAAAGATACCTTTGAGACCAGCCAGTTCGTCACTTTATTCTACCTTGAGATTGATCATGAGGAAAAAAGTTTTCGCTGGATCAGGGCAGGCCATGATCCAGCAATTTTATATGACCCTGCAAATGATGAGTTTTTAAACCTGGAAGGCCCCGGGCCTGCATTGGGCATTGTCAGCGATTATGAATTTCAAGAAACCCAAAGACTAAAATATCAATCAGGCCAAATTCTCCTCATCGGAACAGATGGAATCTGGGAAACAAGAAACCCCGAGGGTCAAATGTTTAAAAAGCAACGAGTCAAAGCGTTAATCAAAGAGCACAGCTCCGATTCAGCAAACCATATAATGGATGCTATTATCAGCGCTCTTTTGAAATTTAGAGGAGGTCAACTTCAAGACGACGATGTTACATTGGTAGTCATCAAGATTGATTGACAGGAATAGGCAAGGGTTCGACAAACAATTGAAAGAGACCCACAACTGTGATAATGATAAGAAATTTCAAAATTCATGGGGATGGCGACATGTCAAAAGAAACAAAAATCACTCCTGCAGTCCCTGAGGAGATTTTTCCTTTAATCAAAAAGATTTTTGAAGAACTTATGCCTTTTGACAGGTTGCTGGGTGTCAAAGTCGAAAATTTGGGATTTGATAATGTCTGTGTTCGGGTAGACATGAGAAAGGAATTTGTGGGAAATTTTGTAAAAGGTATCCTTCACGGAGGTGTTATTTCATCAGTACTGGATTTAACAGGCGGCCTGATTGCCTATGTCGGAGTGATAAAGAGAATGCAAGGACAAAGCCTTGATGAAATCATGAATCGATTTACACGAATGGGGACTATTGATCTGCGAGTGGATTATCTTCGTGCGGGTAAGGGTAAATACTTTCTAACCCGCGGATCTATTTTAAGAATAGGCAATAAAGTGGCTGTCGTACGCACAGAGTTAAAAAATGATGAGTCTGCATTAATCGCCGCAGGTACCGGAACCTATCTTGTCGGATAAAAAGGTCTTCGCGTCTGTAAAAATATCATCGTTTTTTGCACAAATTTAATTTGCAACAAATAGGAATCATAATGGCCAAATATACAGGATTTAATCATCTGGCAATGGTCACAGGCGACATGAACAAGACAGTCAGATTCTGGCGAGACCTTCTGGGTATGAGGCTGGTGGCCGGCTTGGGCAGTCCGGGATACCGACACTATTTTTTTGAAATTTCCAAACATGACATGAACGCTTTTTTTGAATGGGACGGTATTGAAAAAGGCGACCTCAAAGATCATGGGGTTCCAGTGAAAGGTCGTTATACATTTGACCATGTATCCATTGAAGTCGAATCCGATGAGGATCTGTGGGAATTGAAAGACACCCTGGAGGGGGCCGAATTCTGGGTTTCGGAAATTATCGATCATGGGTTTATCCACTCCATTTACAGCTTTGACCCCAACAATATTCCCATCGAATTCAGCGCACCGGTTGAAAATCTCGATATCAGACGCTCTCCACGCATGGCCGATAAAAGCCCATGCCAAACCGCACTGGAAGGCCCCGAACCTCAGTCCGGACATTGGCCTCAACGCATTCATCCCACGCCAAAAAAACAAAGGGCAATTTATCCTGGTGAAGGAACCATTCTTAAAAAAGCCGATTTTAAAATTAAATTTGAATGACACTTGCAATTAATGGAAATAAACCTTATAGTTAAACACTATGTATATTAAGCCTCTTTTCTTATGAGTTTATAATGCAGCTCAAATAAAAGAGGCTTTTGTATTTTGTGGAAAATTTGAGCTTCATTTATCATTATTTTCGCTGAATACAGGTAAAAAAGATCGACGGTTATAAGCAAAACGTTTTTAAATATAAAATCAAACAAAAATAAGGAGTTTTCAATGTGGTCAAAGTTTAAAAGTACTTTAGGATTTTTCGGATTGTTATTATGCTGTTGTTTTCTGGTCTCGCCATCCTTTGCAGAAGACAAAGCCGTTCCGGGCGGCGATGAAATAGCGGCTTCGGTAAACGGAAAAGTGATTACACGGGCCGAATTAGAGCGTGAAATTCTCAATCTTAGCCATAAGTATTCCATCCAAATGAAAGATTCGCCAATTCCGGATGATATTGAAAGTAAGGCTCTGGACAATTTGATTACCAGACATCTGCTTTATGAAGCAAGTCAGAAAGCTAAAATCAAAGTCGAGGATTCAGAAGTGAATGAGAACCTTCAGCAGGCAATTTCAAGATTTCCCAACAAGGAAGACTTTGATTCCGTCTTGAAACGTGAAAATGTCACTGAAGACGAGCTAAAGTCTGAAATCCGTTATGGTCTTGCGATTCAGACTTATGTAGAAGATATGTATGTTTCCAAAACTAGCGTTTCGGATGAAGAAATAAAGACCTATTATGATTCCAATCCAGCTCTTTTTAAACATCCGGAAATGGTTAAAGCAAGTCACATCCTGATTAGGGTGGATCCCCAAGCAGAGGAATCAAAAAAAATCGAGGCAAGGAAAAAAATTGAGGATATAGCAAAAAAATTAACGGCGGGAGAAGATTTTGCCGAACTTGCCAAAACCTATTCCGAGTGCCCCAGCAGCAGCAATGGAGGAGATCTCGGCTCTTTTAGACGGGGACAAATGGTTCAAGCCTTTGAAGATACTGCTTTCTCATTGAACCCCGGTGAAATTAGCCCTGTGGTTGAAACACATTTCGGCTTTCATATTATAAAGGTCTCAGAAAAACAACCTGAGGGAATTTTTCCTTTAGAACAAGTAAAACCCCAAATCGAGCAAGTTCTTACCAGAGAAAAAGTGCAAAAGCTTTTGGAAAAGGACATTGAAAATCTTAAAACAAAAGCTACCATTGAAACATTTTCAAGCACGGATGAAAAACCAAAAAATTAGATATCGCCCTATATTCGAAAGATGCGGCGGAGATTTTTCGCAAAAACCCCGCCGCATTTAATTTAAATTGCTCCACTGCAAATGACGTTATTCAGATTAACATTCCCATGAAATCAACACCTTGGTACCGTTTTCTACTGAAGATTCAATGGAAAAGAAACCTCCCGAAAGTTCTGTACGTTCTTTCATACCAATGATACCCCAACCTGTTTCAGATTGCATGGGGGATAATGCATGCATGATATCAAAGCCGGTACCGTTGTCTTCAACCATGAATATCAGCGTATTTTGGTCCTTTTTTATCAGCGTTTTTACCTTATCCGCGCCACTGTGCTTGGCAACATTATTCAAAGACTCCTGCAATACTCGATAGATAATAAGCTTTAAGGGATCAGGTACATCATTCTCGTCAACATCAAATTCCTGAACAATTGAAATTTCCGGATACTTTTTTTTAAACTGTCGACAATGCCAAGTGATGGTGGCTAAAATTCCCAGGTCGTCAATACATGGAGGCCGCAAATCGGTAATGATTCTTCTTACTTCCCGAATGCTTAGATCAGCCATTTCAATAGCCGATTGAAGAGCCTGTTGTGATAAATACTCTTTGCTTCCAATAGAATCCATTTTGTGGCTCAGGTAAAATTTAATTCCAGCCAGATTCTGAGCAATGGTATCGTGAAGTTCCCTGGCAATTCTTTTTCGTTCGTTTTCATGAGCTTGTAATAGTTGGGCCGAAAGAAAACGGAGGATTTTCTCCGATTTTTTGAGCCTGGATTCCACATTTTTTCGCTCGGAAATTTCTACGGAATTTCCAAGTATAGCGGGTTTTCCATTATAATCTATAAGTCTATTCCTGTGAGTCGTCCATATGTTTTGTCCGTCTTTCCTCATTCCTCGGACCTCATACTCTGATGGCAGAATAGTTCCCTTTAACCGCCTTTCCCTTAATGTTGCAATGGTAGCCCTGTCCTGAGGACAAACCAGATCAAGGGAATCTTTGCCAATTAGTTCCTCGCAATCATAGCCGAACATGTCGGCAAATCGCTGATTGCAAAAAACAATCTTGCCATCTTGAACAATAAAAATACCCGTTAAAGAATTTTCCACAACCAGACTATAAAGCCATTGCCGGTCTTCGTTTGCCTGCAATGTATTTATACTGTCCTCGCACTCTTTAATTTTCCCCCTCAGTCGGCGATTTTCCTCTGCCAGCACATCGAATTCAATGTTGGTCCTCATATTGACTTTCTGCATAATGAGTTTTTTCCAACTATTCATTATTTATTGGTATTTTTTCACCAAGCCATGACTGACCCTAAAAAAATGCCTCAGTTTTTAAAATAGTATCCTCCCCAAAAAATGCAGCATTTAATTTATCACAAAACCTTAAAAACACACAATATATTTTATATGAAAGAACGATATCGGCCCAAAAACTCTCTTGACAGTATTATTTTATGAATTATTTTTCATCTAAAAGATTGTTAACATTTTGATATTATACAACTTATTTAGTTTTTAATCAAGGAGGTGAAATTATGGCGATCATCAGGCTTAAACAACCTGCATATCCGGGTAGCGGCCTTGTAGGAGGACGTTTCGGAAAAAACGTAAATGTATTTGAAAACGAAATGAATCGTCTGTTTCATAAATTTTTTGGAAACGATATGCCGACCGCATATTCTAACGCATTTCCCCCGGTAAACATTTATCAGGATAAAGACAATATTTATTTGACTGCGGAACTTCCGGGGATGGAAACCTCTGAGGTTACTATTGATATTGAACAAGACGGTATTCAGATCCGAGGAGAGCGAAAGATCGAAAATAAGGGTGAAAACTTATGTTACAGCAGGCGTGAAAGAGAAGGCGGCACCTTTTCCCGGAAACTGACTTTCAGGAGCAAAATTGATACAAATCAAGTTTCTGCAGGACTCAAAGACGGTATCTTAAAAGTAACGATGCCAAAAGCCCAAGACAGTCAACCCAAAAAAATTGTTGTTAAATCAGAATAACTTTTTGGAGGCCGAGGCATGGCCTATATCCTAATCAAGGAGGACAAAATGGAAAATAGAGACATTCAGGTACAGGGGAAAAAAGAGATTGAAGCCCAGGGGGAGCTGACCCAGGAGGGCCCATTTTTCGTACCGAACGTTGATATATTTGAAGATAATGATAACTTAGTGTTACTTGCGGATATGCCCGGGGTCAGTAAAGATAACGTTGATATTCGCATAGAGGACGGCCAGTTGCGCATACAAGGGAAAGTATCCAAAGAAACGCCGGGAGATTACGTACTTTCAGAATATTCCATTGGAGATTATTATAGTAATTTTGCACTATCCATCATCATTGACCAGTCGAGCATTCAGGCATCCATGAAAAATGGAGTTCTTAGGATTGTTTTACCTAAATCGGATAAATCCAAACCGAGAAAAATCACCATAAAGTCAAATTAAAAAAAAACTAAAAGGAGGATTAAAAATGTTTCCGAAAACATTCATTGATTTTCCGGAATGGAATGTGGGAAATCCTTTCTTAGATTTTGAACGTATGCGACGTGATATGAACAGGCTTGCTGAAAGGTTCGGCAAAGGGTTGCCTTCTTTTTCTACCGCGGGAGTTTTCCCTCTTACCAACGTAACGGAGGACGGTAATAACTACTATATCAGAGCGGAGCTTCCGGGTATGAAAACCGAGGATATCGAAATTTCGGCAACTAATAGCAATTTATCCATTTCAGGCCAGAGAATTATACCCCGAGAAGGTGATAATGTCCGATACCATCGTCGGGAAAGAGAAGCAGGAAAATTCAGCAGAATGATAAGCCTTCCCGGTTCCATAGATACGGATAAAGTAGAAGCAAGCTTTATGGATGGCATTCTTACAATTGTTCTTCCAAAATCCGAACCTATGAAACCAAAACAAATTGAAGTCAAATAAGGAAAAATTATTAATGCTCAGAGGGGAGGGATTACAAATGACTGATATGAATAGCAAAGAAATTCAAGCAAGGGAAAAGAAAGATTTGTCGGCCGCACCTGAGCAGACGAAGCCCGGACTTCTTTTCACACCAGCTGTTGACATTTTCGAAAATGACCAGGAGTTGACTGTTGTTGCAGATCTGCCGGGTGTCAAACCTCAAAATCTCGAAATCGATTTGCGAAAAAACACCCTCAGTATTATCGGTGATGTTGAAACGCCTGAAGGTCCGGGTGAAACCGACCATATCAGGGAGTTTAGAACCGGACGGTTTTTTAGACAGTTTACCTTGTCCGAAGTTATTGACCAAAGCAAGATAGAGGCGTCGCTAAAAAATGGGGTCCTACGATTGAAACTTCCCAAGCTAGAAAAAGCCGTGCCTCGAAAAATAATGGTACAAGCAGGTTAGCATCACATTCGCGATGTTGCGAGTTCAACGGAAAATATCCAATACAAAGATCATCTTGCTGGTTTTTGTCTTGAAAGGCCGTTCGGGTATATTACGAATCGGCCTTTTGCCTTTATTGAGCAGTAAGAAAATCGGCCTTCGTGTCAATTCTTTGAAAAGGGCTCAGTGAAGATGGCGCTTAAAAATTATTACATCATTCTCGGAATTTCACCGACTACCAACGCTGAAGGAGTCCGCTGCGCTTTTCGTCCATTTTTTTATCAGAAGAAAATTATTTGCATCTTTTGATTTATGTATATATTATCTAAAAGTGCTTGAACGAATAATCCTTTATTCTCCCCCAACTTTTCCTTTAGATAAAGGGTATTTTTGTTTAGGCACAAAAAATGTTTTTTTAGGCTGTATTCGGGCTTAGTTTATAGTATCAAATTCACACTAACAGAAAGGAAAAATCAGTATGCCGCTTTTAACAGGTGAACATAGAAAATCAACACTCAAATACCACATATTTATTACCTTATTAGTTCTATCATTGCTTTTTTCAGGGGTTGTCACGGCCAATGCAAAGACTGTCGCCCCCCCAATGGTACCTCAGAGTTTCACGGATTTGGCTGAAAGTGTCAGCTCGGCAGTTGTCAATATCAGAACTGTCAAGACAATAAAAGGTGGAGGTCCGGTCTTTAGGCATTTCCAAAGAGGCCCTTTTGGTCAGGATGATCCTTTCGGGGACTTTTTTGAACGTTTTTTCGGTGAAGAACAGCAGCGAGAGCATAAACAAAGAAGTCTGGGATCCGGTTTTATCATTGATCCGGAAGGATATATCGTTACGAATAATCATGTTATCGAAGGTGCTGATGAGATTATTGTCAAGTTAAAGGATGGCAAAGAATTCGATGCCGAAATTGTCGGAAGAGATTCCAACACGGACTTGGCATTGTTGAAAGTTAAATCTCCTGAAAATTTCAAGGCTGTGCAATTGGGTGATTCCGATTCTCTTAAAGTAGGCCAATGGGTGGTGGCAATCGGCAGCCCTTTCGGATTGGAGCAAACTGTAACAGCCGGCATTGTTAGTGCAAAAGGACGAGTTATCGGCTCAGGTCCCTATGATGATTTCATTCAGACGGATGCTTCCATTAACCCTGGAAACAGTGGAGGGCCGCTTACCAGTATGGAAGGTGAAGTGATTGGAATTAATACAGCAATTGTTGCCAGCGGTCAGGGTATCGGATTTGCTATTCCGATCAATTTAGCCAAAGGAATTATCGAACAACTTAAAACAACGGGAGAGGTAACCCGTGGATGGCTGGGTGTCGCCATTCAGGACCTGACCAAAGAGATGGTTGAATACTATAACCTTAAAGAAACCAAGGGAGTATTGGTAGCCAAGGTATTTGAAAATGATCCCGCTGATAAAGCCGGTATTAAAGCACAGGATATAATTGTTTCCATCAACGGAAAAAAAATTGCCACTAGCCGGGAACTGACATCAATGATCGCCGAGTTGGTAGTTGGAGAAAAAGCCAAGGTTACAGTGCTTCGCAATGGAAAAGAGAAAACTTTTACTGTTGACATTACAAAACGCGAAGATGATAAGCTGGCATCCGATAGAACTATGCAAAATGAGGAAACCGGAGAATTAGGTATTCAAGTTTCCAATATTACTCCGGAAATTGCTGATAGACTTAATACTTCAGAAGTTGACGGTATAGTTGTGACCGGGGTGGACCCGGGCAGCAAAAGCGATGTTGCAGGAATACAAACAGGAGATATCATAAGAGAAATTAACCGTGAGCGGATTAAAAACATTGATGATTTTAAAAGCATCTTACTCACCATTAAGCAAGGAGAGCCCATCAACCTGTTCATTCACCGAGTTAATGCGGGGTTTATCGTGGTTCGGATGGTCAAATAGAACCAAAAGTAGCAGCATACCACCTGCTCATTAATAAAAACAAAAAAGGGCGATTAAAAATCGCCCTTTTTTGTTTTTAGTCCCCCTAATTGCAGTTTTTTTCAATCCTATCTTGAAAAATTGCGGCACATAGGTTCTTTAACTAGCAGTCAGCCTGCCTATTGATTAATACATATCATCTTCATCATAGGCGGGAGTTTTATTGCCTTTTTTCTTTTTTTCAGGCTTTTCAGCGATCATGGCTTCGGTGGTAAGCATCAGGCCGGATACTGAGGCGGCATTCTGAAGTGCAAAACGTACCACTTTTGCAGGGTCGATGACGCCGGCTATCAGAAGGTTCTCGAATTTGTCCTCGGCAACATTAAAGCCGTAGTCGTCTTTGCCTTCCAATACTTTGTTCAATATTGGAGATCCCTCATATCCCGCATTTTCGACAATTTGCCGAAGCGGTTCTTCCAAAGCCCTTTTTAAGATATTTAAACCGTGTTTTTCATCACCTGAAAGCTTCAGTTTGTCCAACGCAGCGCGACATCGGATTAGTGCAACCCCGCCGCCTGGAACTATACCTTCTTCTACAGCGGCTCGTGTGGCATTAAGGGCGTCTTCCACTCTGGCTTTTTTTTCTTTCATTTCAGCTTCAGATCCGGCTCCTATACTGATGACGGCCACACCTCCGGTTAGTTTGGCAAGTCGCTCCTGAAGCTTCTCTCTGTCATAATCCGATGTTGTATCTTCGATTTGGTTTCGGATCTGGCGCATTCGGTCTTCAATCTTTTTAGCATTCCCTGATCCGTCTATGATTGTGGTGTTATCTTTGTCGATTTTAACAGTTTTGCATGAGCCAAGTTCATCAATACCGACCTTTTCCAATTTGACCCCAACGTCTTCGGAAATGACGGCACCACCTGTGAGAATAGCAATATCCTCCAACATAGCCTTACGCCGGTCACCGAACCCGGGCGCTTTGACAGCCGCCGTATTTAAGGTCCCTCTGAGTTTGTTAACAATCAGGGTCGCCAAGGCTTCCCCCTCCACATCTTCTGCAATAATTAGTAACGGCTTTCCTGATCGGGCTACGGTTTCCAGAAGAGGAATCATATCTTTCAAGTTTGAAATTTTCTTTTCATGAAGAAGAATGAATGGGTTTTCCAGGATCACTTCCATTTTTTCAGCGTTAGTGACAAAGTAAGGGGAAAGATAGCCTCGGTCAAACTGCATGCCCTCGACAAACTCCAAAGTAGTTTCCATAACTTTGGCCTCTTCCACAGTAATAACACCCTCTTTGCCTACCTTATCCATAGCCTCTGAAATCAACTTTCCAATTGTTTCATCGTTATTGGAAGCAATCGTTCCTACTTGAACAATTTCAGATTTATCATTGACAGGTTTGGATATTTTATTGACTAACTCATCCACAACCACTTCAACCGCCTTGTCGATCCCACGCTTCAGGGCCATGGGATTTGCCCCGGCAGCTATAAGTTTCTGCCCTTCAGTATAGATTGCCTGCGCCAAAACCGTTGCTGTGGTTGTACCGTCTCCGGCAACATCATTGGTTTTGCTGGCCACCTCTTTGACCATCTGGGCACCCATATTTTCGAATTTTTCCTGCAATTCAACTTCTTTAGCAACGGTCACACCATCTTTGGTGACTGACGGAGATCCAAAAGACTTTTCAAAAATCACATTCCTTCCTTTGGGGCCTAACGTTACTTTCACCACATTGGCCAGGGTATTTACACCATTAAGCATATGTTCCCTGGCTTTGGCCCCATATACAATCATTTTTGCAGCCATTATCATGTCCTCCTATAATGAAATTATTCCATAACACCCGAAATATCATCTTCTCTCATGAACAAATGTTCGACACCATCGATTTTGATTTCGGTGCCCGCATACTTGGAAAAAAGAATACGATCACCAACCTTAACATCCATTGTGGTTCTCTTGCCGTCTTCACTCATTTTACCAGGCCCGACAGCCACAATTTTACCATGATGGGGTTTTTCCTTGGCTGAATCCGGGATAATAATCCCACCAGGGGTTTTATTTTCTTCTTCTTCTCTCAAAACCAGAATCCGGTCACCTAAAGGTCTGATCTTCATATCTCGTTATCCTCCTTATTTATTAATTTGTATCTGGTTACAGCAATATGGTTCAGGTTTGAAAAGACCTGGAAACCGATTTTTTAATTATCCAAAGGAATTTTGGCTTCAGGTAAAACAGCCTTGATTTAAAAAAGACATAT
>Ga0105096_10000121_pt1 | contig 20158 bp, 18 predicted proteins | sample PPLLak3cmMay2015_FD_87036 | JGI IMG/M metagenome (GOLD analysis project Ga0105096, IMG submission 87036) | Freshwater sediment microbial communities from Prairie Pothole Lake near Jamestown, North Dakota, USA - PPLs Lake P7 Core (1) Depth... | ecosystem: Environmental > Aquatic > Freshwater >... | reverse complement strand
CGGTGGTGAACTTGAGGCGGCGGCAGTTTTTACTTCTACAGGGTCCAATGAGGTGCTGGCTTTTATCGGGGGTCGAAAACCGGGCTTGGAGGGTTTTAACCGTGCACTTGATGCCCGTCGCTCAATCGGTTCTCTGGTAAAACCCGCAGTGTATCTTACCGCTTTGCAATCTCCAAACCAATTTACTCTCATTACCCCTCTCGATGATAGTGAACTCCGGATCAAAATGCCAAAGGACGATTATTGGTCACCCCAAAACTATGACCGCAAGTATCATGGAAAAGTACCGCTATACAGAGCGTTGGCGAACTCTTACAATATCGCCACTGTTCGACTCGGTATCAATATAGGTCTGGAAAATGTTTTCGAAAGTATCCGTAAATTAGGGGTTGATCGTCAATTTGATCCATTTCCATCGGCCCTATTAGGAACAATGCCCATGTCCTTACTGGAGGTTGCCCATATGTACCAGACGTTGGCCTCGGGTGGTTTCTACTCACCCGTGCGGGCAATCCAGGCCGTATATACTCCGGATGGAACCCCTCTTCAACGCTTTCCCCTGACCGTCAGACAAAACATTGATAGCGGAGCCGTTTATTTATTGAGCAAGGCTTTGCAAGCCGTTGTGGTCGAGGGAACAGCGGCCTCTTTGAACAAGATCTTACCGGGCAATATGGGTATTGCCGGCAAAACCGGCACTACCGATGACCTCAGGGACAGTTGGTTTGCCGGTTTCACCGGAAAGCATTTGGCGGTGGTTTGGGTGGGACGGGATGACAACCGGCCGTGTTCCCTAACCGGAGCTTCAGGGGCACTACAGGTTTGGGGACATTTAATCTCCGGTATTTCCACAGCTCCACTCAACCTGACGCAACCCGACAATATTAAATGGGTTGTCGTGGATCCTGAAACGGGTTTTCGGACGGATGAATTATGTCCGGGAGCCATGTCCATTCCCTTTATTGATGGATCGGAACCCCGGCAAATGAACCCGTGCAGCCGGCAGGACAAGCAAAGGATGAAACTATTGTCCTCGGATAGACCCCTAAAGTCGAAATCTTCCTTATTGGATCAAATAAAAGGTTTGTTTTGATGAATATTTTTCGCTTTTTGCTTCCGGTGGTTTTTCTGGCGGCTAACATCCTGTCAGGCTGTGCCGCACCTGTTTATAAATATCCGCCACAAAGCCCCGAAACAGTCTATGACCAACAGGCCGGATCTGTCGGGGCTCCATCTGACAGCAGCCATCCGCCTTCCGATCAGCAAATACATCAGCCCCGTCCGCCTTATGATACCCAGGGGGATGATCCGTTGGTTGTTCCCCAGAGGCCTTCGCCCCCTCGCATTGGTTCGGATGTTTATCCCGACTCGGCTTACTCGGATGATTATCTATTGGCAGCGGTTTCTTCGTTGGAAAATCAATCTGAACAACACCTGGCCCAAGATAGAACAGACCAGGCTTTTGCCACGGCTGAACGAGCGATTCGCATGGATCCGACCAATGCAAGACTCTGGAACCTGTTGGCTCGAATTCAATTGGAGCAGGGCAATTACAGCCAGGCTGAGCAACTATCCATAAAATCCAACCTCCTTGGTAAAAACCACAAGCGTTTACAGGCGGAAAACTGGCGAATCATCGAAAAGGCTCTTCGTGAAAAAGGTCAGATAAGTGAGGCGGAAAGAGCTTTGCAAAAGGCACTGGAATTGGAAAGAAATTAACGGACAATACAAGATTGAACCCATGGCTTTGCGATGGATTGCATTAAGACCATTTCCGGGTCACTTAAACCCATGGCACCGGTGTTGCACCGGAAAAATTCGGGTTGAAGTACTTTGTCATCTCTAAAATGCTGAAGTGCATAGAGCATGGAACCGTCAATTAACCTGGAGATCTTTTGAATGACCTTTTCATTTACCAGCGGTTTGATGCATGTGGTACGGAACTCGTAGTCAATCGACGACTCCATGATTATTCGGATGCTCTTTAAGATACTATTCGGGTCAAAACCGGTATTGGTAAAAGAAAAGTACTTGAAAGGATCTGTTTTGATATCCATGGCAATATAATCTACCAGGCCGTCATGGATAAGTTTTTGGATCACTTCCGGACGGCTTCCGTTGGTGTCGATCTTGATGGGAAGACCCGATGCTTTAAGCTTATCGCAGAGGGTGAAAAGATCATGGTGAATCGTAGGTTCTCCCCCGGAGATGACCACGCCGTCCAAAAATCCTTTTCGCTTTTTTAAAAAATCAAGAATCCAGGTTTCATTGAGAAAGGCCGGACAGTCCGACCGGTCTGTCACAAGTTCGGGATTGTGACAGTATGGGCATCGGAAGTTGCACCCGGAAAGAAACAAAACCGCGCTGACTTTTCCGGGAAAATCAATGAATGAATTTTTTTGTATCCCACCCAGAAACATTTTTTTCTTTCCTTTCAGCATGAATGGCTGACTTCATTTTATCATGGTAATCGGTTTAAACGGCCTTTTGATGGCGGGGTTCGACGGTGACACTGAATGTTTTTCTCATGACGAATTCGGATTGTTTACCGTCATTCCACTGTTTTACGGGTCTGAGATAACCCACCACTCTGGAGTAAACCTCAGTTTCTTGCTTGCAGATCGGACATGTTGTATTTTCACCACTGAGATACCCATGCGAGGGGCACACGCTGAATGTGGGTGAAAGCGTAAAATATGGAAGTCGATAATTGCCGGCAACCTTACGTACGAAGTCTTTGACGGTTTCAGTATCACTGATCTGTTCGCCAAGGAATATATGAAGAACGGTTCCTCCCGTGTATTTGGTCTGGAGCTTATCCTGAAGTTCAAGTGTTTCAAAGATATCATCGGTATAATTTACCGGAAGCTGTGTCGAATTGGTGTAGTAGGGCGCGGCACCCTTTTTGATCAGATCCTCATTGGCGCAAAGAATGTCTGCAAATCTGTTTTTGTCAAGCATGGCCAGGCGGAAAGATGTCCCCTCGGCGGGAGTTGCTTCAAGGTTGAAAAGATCTCCGGTGTGTTCTTGTGCCTCTGTTATCCGGTTGCGCAGAAAATCCATCACCTCTAATGCAAATGCCTGTCCAACCGGGCTTCCGATATTTTCACCCAAAAAATTCATGCAGGCTTCGTTCATGCCGATAATGCCGACAGTAGAAAAATGGTTTTTCCAGAAAAAGCCGGACCGGTTTTTAACATCCCTTAAATAAAACATGGAATACGGATAAAGATTCTTTTCCGTAAATTTTTCCAGAACCTTTCTTTTGATATTTAAACTTTTTACGGCCAGATCAAATTTTTCTTTCAGATTTGCAAAAAACTCTTCTCGGGAGTGGCTGATATAGCTGATTCGAGGCAAATTCAGTGTCACAACACCGATAGATCCGGTTAATGGGTTCGCTCCGAAAAGCCCGCCACCCCTTTTTAAAAGCTCACGGTTGTCAAGCCGAAGGCGGCAGCACATTGACCGGGCATCCTCTGGGGACATATCTGAATTGATGTAATTGGAAAAGTAGGGAATGCCGTATTTCCCGGTCATTTTCCAGACCTTGTCCAGCCTGGGATTGTCCCAGTCAAAATCTTTTGTCAGGTTATACGTGGGAATGGGAAAGGTAAACACGCGCCCCTTGGCATCACCTTCCATCATTACTTCCGCAAACGCCTCATTGATCATATCCATTTCCGTTTGAAAATCGCCATAGACAAATTCAAGTTCTTTTCCACCTACAACTACCGGTTGGTCTTTAAGTGTGGAGGGCACAATCAGGTCCATGGTGATGTTGGTAAAAGGGGTCTGAAATCCCACTCTGGTGGGAATGTTGATGTTAAACACAAACTCCTGCAGGGCTTGTTTGACTTCAATATAATCCAAATCATCATAACGCACAAAAGGCGCAAGAAGCGTATCAAAGTTCGATATGGCCTGAGCTCCGGCAGCCTCACCTTGAAGCGTGTAGAAAAAGTTGACAATCTGTCCCAATCCCGAGCGGAGGTGTTTGGGAGGTGCACTCTCCACTTTTCCCTCAACGCCTTTAAACCCCTGACATAGAAGATCCTTTAGGTCCCATCCCACACAATAGACCGACAGAAGGCTCAAATCGTGAAGATGTATATCCCCGTTTTTATGAGCTTCGCGAATTTCAGGGGGATAGATCTGGTTTAACCAGTACTCGGAGGTCACATCCGAAGAGATATAATTATTCAAACCCTGAAGGGAATAACACATATTGCTGTTTTCTTTGATTTTCCAGTCTAGCTTGCTGATATAATGCTCAACCAGATCAACGTTGGCCTTGGTGGTGATGGCCCTGATCCGAGCATGCTGTTCCCTGTAGAGGATATATGCCTTGGCCGTTTTATAATAAGGAGAATCCAGAAGCACACGCTCCACAATGTCCTGAATTTCCTCGACCTCGGGTGTTATCCCCAGTCGAAGCTCATGGGCAAGTGTCAGCACTTTCAAGGTGAGCTTTCGGGCATCTCTTTCCTCAAATTCTCCAGTGGCATTTCCGGCTTTGGCAATAGCTGCGGTAATTTTTTGTGAATCAAATGGCACTATTCTTCCATCACGTTTTTTTATGTTCTCAAACATGGATGTCACCTTAATAAAATAAGTTATGATGCGTTTGATAGTTCTTGTTTTGGATTTTAAAATGCTGGTTCCAGTCGGAATGGAAAGATTGATATCACAAGATGTTGATATGTGTCAACAAAAAAAATCAATATATTGAGTTAGTGGGGGCTTTGGGGTTCCGGGGTTACCCAGATGTAGTCGGCATAGCCCAATTCAGCCGTTGTACCGGCAGGGGCCGGGTAGATGGTTTTAAAGGGCATGGGTTTTAATTGAAAAGCCCTGTCCGGAATGCCGAATTTGAAGATGATATGACCGTTTCCTGCCAGCACGACCATGGGGCCGTCACACAGGTGGGCTGCTATAGCCTCGGCCATGGTATCTTCCCATACACACTGGGCTTCATAAAAGGTATCAAAATTTTCCAGGCCTCTTGTCTGGTGATCTCCAAAAAATTTTTCCACATGCAGTCTGTGAAGCTCAGTATCAGTGTTTATGATTTTGGGAAGATATTTTTTGTCATCATCAAGAAGGTTTTCCACACCGCCGGCAGCAATCTTTGAAGGGATATGAAAAGGAATGTTGATTCCGATCAATTCAATATTATTTTCCCTGATAAAAAGAAGAATATCCCGGTAAAGATCGAAACGATAACGCCAATTGGCATACCAGTGTGTTTTTTTTAAAAACTCTGTTTCATCCAGTTGACCGGCAGTCCATTGATTCAGAACATGCTGATAGGTTTGGTCGAACATTTCCATGCCCACGCACAAGGCAGGATTTGTTTCATACAAGGATTTGATCACTTTTAACTGAATGTCATGATGATTCTTGTCCGAATGTCTTTCTCCGACATAAATCACCTTGACACTATTTAAAATTCCCATCAGAGTTTCAAAAGAAATCTGCTGTTTCAGTTCTGCGGAAACAATAGAGTCCTGAGGAAAAGTTCGTTTAATATCAGTGAGCATGAGTTTTTTAGAGGGGGCGGCACACCCACAAAAAAGGTTGCTGACTCCAAAAATAGATAAAAAAATAGGCACATATAATTTTAAAATAGACATTGAGATGAGTTTTTGAGAAAAAGTTATTGACATAAAATTTGTTGGACCCATTGTGAGGATGTGTAATTGACCACGGCAGTAAGTGCAATCAAAGAGGGATCGTCATGAAGCTCGATCAGCCCCCTATATATCGTAAGATCATTGTTCCATGGTACGACTCGGAAATTATGTGCTTGTCGGCCATTATTTTTTTATTTCCTGTGGCGCTTTTGGGGGTGGTCGGAATCAATGTTGCCGATAGCACTCAGCAATATCAGGCATACCTGTGGATGCCTGTATTGTTAACGATGCTTAGTGCCGGTGTGATTTTTTCCATGACCGTCAGGCTGATCAGAAGATATTTATTCTGATTTAACAATATTGCGGTAATGGCCGCCGTCGGTTTTTGCTCTAATGAGCATCCACAAAGCTTTTAAAAGACATATCTTTATAGCTGTTTGTGTTAATGTATTTTAAGACCATGATCAAGGTTTCCGCAGAGATAAATCCGGGCCGATGTCCTATAACCTCTTTGGTTTCCGACATAAACCAAGTATCGGGAAGCCCTCGGACCTTGAAAATCTCAGCAGTTTTTCGATCTTTGTCGGAATTGACTCGAACAGGAATAAAATTTTTATTGATATAGGAAACAATTGCCGAGTCCTTGAAAGTTTCTTCATCCATAACTTTACAATATTCACACCGGTCAGAGTAGAAACTGATAAAAAGTTTTTTGGGGTTCTTTTCAACCATGGACATACCGTCGTCATAGCTAACCCATGCGATTTCGGCTGATGATGCAAATCCGGTTGAAACAAAAAGGAAACAAAACACCACCAGAAATGGAACCAAAACGGTAATTTTATTTTCAATTTTCAAAACAATCTACCCTGTTTTTGTCAAAAGATATAATCTGTCAAAAATTAAAATCAGCCCTATGATAATCAGAAGTGTTCCTGCCGCAAAATTAACATATTTTAGAATCCGAGAGGCTTTTTTAACAAAGTTCAAAATAAGATGAATAAAAACGGAAATCAACATAAAGGGTATTGCAAGACCGCCCGAGTAAAGGGCCAGTAAAAGCATCCCTTCACCCACGGTGTCCCGGCTTCCGGCAAGGATCAGAATAGACCCGAGCAATGGTCCGATACAAGGACTCCATCCAGCGGCAAACGCCATGCCCACTGCAAAAGTGCCAAAAAAGTGCAGAGGTTTTTTTCTAAGATGGAGTCTTTTTTCAACATCCAACTTACTAAATCGAATGATTCCGGTCAAATGAATTCCCAGAAGTATGATTAAAATACCCCCCGCAATTCTTATGATATCAATATAGTGTTGTAAAAAACCGCCTAAAAATGATGCGGATGCCCCCAATAAAATAAAAACAAGAGAAAAACCGCATACATAGGCCACAGTGGAAATGATAACTCTTTTGCGAATTTGTTCATTTTCGCTTTTAGTTAAATCCTCCAGGGAATAACCTGTAATAAAAGTAAAATAGGCGGGTATCAAAGGAAGAATACAAGGAGAAAGAAAAGAAAAAATCCCTGCTAAAAAAGCGGCGGAATAAGATACGCTTTCTGTAAACATCGGTTCCTATATGTTTTTTTTATGCCTTTTAACCGGCAAGCTTGAAATCAGGATGAATTAGGGTTCTATAAAATAAATTTTAACCATATTCTCTCAAGTGTCTCACACGCTTGTCAATTTTCCCACGGTGTTGCAATATTGTCGGCAGCTGTTATTTGCTAAGTTCTGAAGCACGCTTGGCGGCTGCGGTGATTGCTTGGATGAATGTTTGTTTGACTTGGTTTTTTTCAAGTAATTTAAAGGCCGCCTCGGTAGTTCCTCCGGGTGAAGTTACTTTTTTTCGGAGTTCTTTGGCAGTCTCGTCACGTGCTTCCATCAGCGCGACCGCCCCTTTGACAGTGTTGAGAGTCAGTACTTTCGCATCTTCATAATCCAGGTCCAATTCAACTCCAGCCGCTATCATGGATTCAATAAGGTAAAACACATAGGCGGGACCTGATCCTGAAAGTCCGGTGACCGCATCCAGTCGCTTTTCATCAAATTCCATAACATGGCCCATGGCTTCAAGAATTCTACGGGTCAGGATAATTTCTTCCTCCTGCGCATACCGGTTTGCACTCATACCGGACATGCCTTGCAGAACAAGGGACGGGGTATTGGGCATCACGCGAATTACCGGCAACATTTTTCGGGAATTTTCATCAAGAGGTTCGTAAAGCAGGCTTTCAATTTTTCCAATAGTTATCCCTGCAGCTATAGAAACGATTAATTTTCTTTTCTTTATAGAAAAATGCGGATATCTAACAATATCACTCAACACGTCATCCATTTGCTGAGGTTTAATAGCCAGGATAAGCACATGACAGGCATTAAACAGCAAAAAGTTGTCATGAGTGATATTGATACCGTAAGTATTTTTTAAAATTTTCAATCTTTCCGGCATGACATCACTGACGGTTATGGAGGAAGGCGGGAAAATTCCGGATTTAATCATGGCCCCGGCAAAAGCCTCGCCCATATTACCTCCCCCAATAATTCCAATATTTTTAATACCCTCAACCATTTGGTTTCTCCATTTGGATATGTTTATATTTTTAATAATAAGATCTATGGATCCTTTAGGCAAGATATATAAAATTTCAGGGAAAACTTTTAATTTGATGGTATTTCCAGGTCGGATTTTAGTGAAATACCTTGACTTATTTAAGAGAATAGCATTATTTTTCAAAATCCACTTGCTAATTGAATAATAAAACAATAACTATTTTTTCATTAAAAGACAATTATAAAAAGAGAGGATAGGAAAAAAATGTTTGTTATCGGATATTTTTTAATTGCAGTTGCAAAGGTTCTTGATTTCGTTTTACTTTTCTTGATGATTGCCGTCATTGCAAGAGCTGTTCTATCTTGGGTCAGCCCGGATCCTTTTAACCCGATCGTTAGGTTTATCAATAATGTTACCGAGCCTGTTCTTTATCCCATCCGGACAAAACTTCCGGTGGTATTTGGAGGAATCGATTTATCGCCAATAATTGTTCTTCTTGGAGTAATGTTTCTAAGGAATTTTTTGGTAACCAGCCTCTTGAGAATGGCGCAAGCGCTTTTATAAATTCTTGGCAAAAACATTAAGGAACAGTTATGAAAAATACCCCTTTTGATATTGAGCAACAGCAATTTCACATCCGTTTCAGGGGGTTTGACATCCATGAAGTAGATGCCTTTCTTGAAAAAACGGTAGATTTGTTTGAGGCATTAAAGCAGGAAAATGAAAATCTGAAAGCCGAAATTCAACGGCTGCACCGGCAAATCCAGGGACACCTGGATCGTGAACAAACCATAAAACGTGCCATGTTACACAGTCAGAAGTCTCTGGATCAGATGAAGGAAAATGCTAAAAAGTTCGGGGAAATTATTGTTGCGGAAGCCGAAGTTACGGCGGAGAAAATCCTGATCAAAGCCCACAATCGTCTTGCCCAGCTTCACAATGATATTTCCGAACTAAAGCGCCAACGACTTGAGATTGAAGTTCAGATTCGTTCTGTTTTAGACGCTCACACAAAATTACTCGAACTTGGTAAGGAAGGTATGAAAGCAATGGATGATGAAGACCCGAAAATAAAATTTTTGAAACAGCCAAGGTGAAAATAACGTTGGTTATATTTTTTTTGAACCGATATAAAGAATTTTGAATAATAGACAAGTGATGGTATTCAGTGGCAAAAATTGATGCATTTCTCAAACTTATGAACGATCATGGGGCCTCGGACCTTCATTTGGCTGGGGGACAACCGCCGGCACTTCGAATCAGAGGGGATGTCGAACGGGTAAAGTATAAGGTTCTGGATAATGACGGCTTGAGGAGCATGCTTTATGAAATCGCGCCGCAGGACAAGGTTAAAGTATTTGAAGAAACCGGTGACGTGGATTTTGGCTATGAAATTCTCGGGTTGGCCCGCTATCGAGCGAATTATTTTTTGCACAAAAACGGTGTTGGGGCGGTATTCAGACAGATTCCTTCAAGGATCATGACGGCCGAAGAACTCGGACTTCCCCCGGTAATTTCAAGGCTGGCTTCTCTTCCGCGAGGACTGGTATTGGTTACCGGTCCTACCGGGAGTGGTAAATCAACGACTCTGGCTGCTATTGTCGATGTGGCCAACCGAACGAGAAAAGACCATATCATTACCATCGAAGATCCCATCGAATTTGTTCATAAAAGCAAAGGTTGCATTGTCAATCAAAGAGAAATCGGTCTTCATACCAAATCTTTTCATGCCGCCTTGCGTGGTGCCCTCCGCGAGGATCCCGACATCATACTCGTAGGTGAATTGAGGGATCTCGAAACTATTTCGCTGGCCATAGAGGCCGCATCGACCGGCCATCTGGTTTTTGCCACCCTTCATACAACCAGTGCGCCAAAAACAGTGGATCGGGTAATCGAGGTTTTCCCCGCCAACCAACAGGCTCAGATTCGTTCTACCTTGTCCGATGGCTTGCGTGCGGTTGTAGCACAGGTGCTTTTTAAACGGATAGACATTAAGGGACGTGTTCCAGCCCTTGAAATTTTAATTGCTACACCTGCCGCCCGCAACCTGATTCGCGAATCTAAGACATATCAGCTTCCATCGGTGATGCAAACCGGCAAACGCTATGGCATGCAACTTCTTGATGATGCCATCATGGATTTGTTTAACAGGGGGCGCATCAGTGGCAATGACGCTTATCTTAAAGCAAATGACAAATCCCGATTCAGGACGCTTCTGACAAATCCCCCCTCGGATTTTACCGAAGCGTAAACAGGTTACTAAAGTGGGAAAAGGGATCCGATTTGGTGAAAAGTTCCGGATGTTGAACCACACCGATATCGAAAGGTTTAAACAACACACAAAGGATTGATTCTTACCATGTTGTTAGTCATTGATGTGGGCAATACCAACATTGTGATGGGTATTTACAAAGGTTCAAGGCTGATGAAAGACTGGCGAATTCGTACGGAAAAAAATACTACCGCGGATGAATTCAATGTGCTGGCAACAAACCTGTTTTCCCAAGGAGGAATGAGTCCTGAAAAAATAGAAAAAACGATCATCTCTTGTGTGGTGCCGCCCATGGTGACAATCCTTGACGGGTTTTGCCGAAAGTATCTGGGGCATGCCCCTCATTGGGTAGATGCCCGGTCTTATAAAAAAATGCCTATTTTATATAACAATCCCTTAGAGGTAGGTGCGGACAGAATCGTCAATTCTGTTGCCGCATATGAAAAATATCAAACCGGTCTTATTGTCATAGATTTCGGCACCGCCACTACTTTTGATGCTATCTCTGAAAAGGGTGAATATTTGGGTGGCGCCATTAGTCCGGGAATTATGATTGCGGCTGAAATTCTTTTCCAAAAAGCCTCCAAGCTTCCGCGAGTGGAATTGTTTATGCCGCCCGAACATGTGATCGGAAAAAACACCGCCGAAAGCATACAATCCGGAATTATTTTTGGATATGCGGGTCTTGTGGATGGAATTGTAAATCGAATGAAAAAGGAGATGGGTAACAATGCTCGGGTTATCGCAACCGGTGGCCTTGCCGGTCTCATGTTCAAGGTTTCCGAAACCATCGAAACAGTCGAAAAAGACCTGACCCTGGAAGGGTTAAAAATTATCAGCCAAGGTATTTAAATATCCTACAAATCCGCGGATGCTGTTGGTTAGAAACCCTCGTTCTCTTTCCTGTGCCGGCTGATCCAGAGCAAAAAATCCGGCCAGGTTTTTGTCTTGCTGTAAAAGAAGATTGAGACAATCGGAAACAAAATCTTTTTTAGGTGAACTCTCAAGCTCATCGCGTATAATTTTTTCCCAGAGATAAAGCTGGTTTTTGTGACACGATAGCATTCCCTTTGCATCGTTTTTCATGCCGAAATGGCTGTAACAGATCTTTTTTGCGGGTTTTGCGATCAGGGTTTCAATGCTTTTGATTGAAGTTTCCATAAAAAATGTCGGTGGTGTTGCCGGACGAAGATACTCATAACCGGGTTCAATGGAAAAACATACTCCTGCGGCTTCACCAGCAAAAAGATAGTCATCTGTCAGGAAACCGACATGGTGTGCGCTATGCCCCGGAGTCAGGAAACATTCGATTTTGTTAGATTTGAAACTTTCAGCATCTAAAAAGCGCTTCTCATCAACACCTTTGATAGGCCCATATCCCTGCCCGAGGACACCCAGGGTTTTGAGAGTTCCTTCCCATAATTTGGTGGGATCCACCAGATGCTTAATTCCAGCCCTATGGCAAACAATGGGAGTTTCGGGAAAATGATGAGCCACTTCTCCGATACCACCAGCATGATCAATATGGATATGGGTTAAAAGAATATAATCCAAATGAGCCACGCCCAAGTCTTCAAGGGTTTTGATTAGTATGTGTGATGTTACCGATGGTCCGACATCAACGATGAAGTTGATATCTCCCTTGTAAAGCCATGCCCCGATAAAATTTTCAAATCCCCGCATTGATGGATCAAGGGGTATTAGAAAAAGGTTGTCGGACAACCGCTCAATTTTTTGCTTTTTTATTTTTGTATGAATACTCATCATTTTGTCTTCAAGGTTTCTGTAATAAATCTGTTGATTATATCAGTGATTATACAAGCGACATTCATCAACTATCTTGCAGACCCGCTTGAATGGCATTGATCAGTTTTACCGTTGATACGGTATTGGCAACATTATGGACTCTAACGATATGGGCTCCGTTTAAAATCGAGGCTGATATTACGGCCTGGGTGCCTGTTTCAACTTCAGCCGCATCAGCGCAATACTCTTTCATACCATGCTCTTTTAAGGTATTTCGGATAAAGGCTTTTCTCGAAGGGCCTATAAGAATGGGAACCTTCAACCGATTGAATTCGGATAAATTGGCAATTACATGCAGGTTGTGATCCGTATTTTTCCCAAAGCCGATTCCCGGGTCGACAATTATTTTGGAGCGTTCAATTCCTTTCTTAATCGCAAACTCAATTCGTTCAGAAAGAAATTCTTTTAATTCACCCATGAGGTCATTATAGTGGGGGTTAACCTGCATGGTTCCGGGAATTCCCTTCATATGCATCAGGATCACCGGAACTTTCCGTTGAGCGGCCAGATCGGCCAGAGAAGGGTCCATCCGAAGCGCCCCGATATCATTGATTATACTTGCGCCGGCGTCGAGGGCTCGTTTGGCGACACCGGCCTTGGTGGTATCAATGGAGATAGGAACACCGACACGTTTAGCAAGATGTTCTATGATCGGCAGTACGCGTTGAACTTCCTCTTCTTCTGAAATTTCTTTGGAGAAAGGACGGGTGGATTCTCCCCCGATATCTAAAATGTCGGCGCCTTCTTCGCAAAGTTTTTGACCCTGTGCGATAGCGTTGTTATATGTGTAAAATTTCCCACCGTCTGAAAAAGAGTCGGGCGTAACATTTAAAATTCCCATAATCAAGGTTCGGTGGCCCATTTCAAGCTGGTGTCCATCCCAAATCATCTTGAAAACGGGTTTTGGCGATTTATTCATCATATAGAAAGCATCCGGCCCTGGAAAAACCAGGACATATCATTATTCAACGGAAGAAGTCGCAGGTGTTTCGTTTTTATTATCTTCTTCGAAATCATCGGGTTGCGAAAGTGTAATGCCGGGTCTCATGGAAAGGATCAACTCGTCGAGTTCCCTTCCCAATACCGTTTCTTTTTCCAAAAGTAACTCGGAAAGACGATGCAGGATATCTAAATTTTCTTTCAAAACGTTTTTGGCTCGATCATAACTGTTTTTGATCAGACGGTTGATTTCCTCGTCTATTTTTTTGGCTGTTTCCTCGGAGTAGTCTCGGTGCTGGGCAATTTCACGGCCCAGAAAAATTTGTTCTTCTCCTTTGGAAAAGCTCATGGGTCCAAGGTCGCTCATTCCCCAGTTTCGCACCATATGCTGAGCAAGTTCAGTGGCTCTTTTTATATCATTAGAAGCTCCCGTGCTGATTCGGTTAAACACAATTTCTTCAGCAACTCGTCCTGCAAAAGCAATGGCAAGTTCGGCCTCCAACTGATCCTTGTATTTGAAATCTCTTTCCTCGGGCAAAAACCATGTCACACCGGCGGCACGACCTCTGGGAATGATAGTGATTTTATTAACCGTGTCTGTTCCGGGTAGAAATCTTGCTACCAGAGCATGGCCGCCTTCATGGTAGGCGGTGGTTTTTCTGTCCTCATCCCTGACTACTTTGGACTTTCGCTCCAGACCCATGTAAACTTTGTCCTTGGCATCTTCGAAGTCCGCCATTTCAATTTTTTCCTTGTTTCTTTTGGCGCCGAGCAGTGCGGCCTCGTTGACCAGATTTTCTAAATCCGCGCCTGAAAAACCAGGGGTCCCTTTGGCCAAAACAACCGGGTCTACATCAGGAGCCAAAGGAACTCGTTTCATGTGTACCCGCAATATTTTTTCACGGCCTTTGATGTCGGGAAGAGAAACCACAACCTGGCGGTCGAAACGACCGGGTCGCAAAAGAGCGGGATCAAGAACATCCGGACGGTTAGTCGCCGAAATCAGGATAACCCCTTCGTTGGATTCAAAGCCATCCATTTCAACCAGTAACTGATTAAGGGTCTGTTCGCGCTCATCATGGCCGCCTCCTAAACCTGCCCCGCGATGACGGCCTACCGCATCGATTTCATCAATGAAAATAATGCAAGGGGCGTTCTTTTTACCCTGCACAAAAAGATCACGAACACGAGAAGCCCCAACTCCCACAAACATCTCAACAAAATCCGAGCCACTGATAGAGAAAAAAGGGACTCCTGCCTCACCTGCAATGGCTCTTGCCAAAAGGGTTTTCCCTGTTCCGGGTGGGCCCATCAACAATACACCTTTAGGGATTCTTCCTCCCAACCGAGTGAATTTTTTAGGATCGCTCAAAAACTCGACAATCTCACTGAGTTCTTCTTTTGCCTCGTCAATTCCGGCTACATCATCAAAGGTTACTTTGGCCTGTTGATCAGATAAAAGTCTGGCTCTGCTTTTACCGAATGAAAGGGCCTTACCGCCTCCGGATTGCATTTGCCGCATAAAAAATATCCAAACCCCGATGAGAATGATCATGGGAAACCATGAAATCAGCACAGACATATACCACGGAGATTCAGCTTCGGGTTTTGCCTTGATTGCTACCCCTTTTCTGCGAAGGGTATCTATCAGGTTGGAGTCTTGCGGAGCATAAACTTTAAATTTGGATCGATCACGGTCTGTGACTAAAAGTTCCTGACCCTGGATAATCACTTCCGTTATCTGTTCGGCTTCTACCATTTGCAAAAAATCCGAGTAACTGATATCGGTTTCAGCCAGTTGCGGCTGGTTAAAAAGATTGTAGAGCATGATCATCATCAGGGTGATGACAAGCCATAGCGACAAATTTTTATAAAACGGATTCAAATATTACCTCCCAACTTGCATGACCTGCATAAAATGATAAATTGTAAAAATATATTCTAAACATTTTAAAAATTTAGGCAAGAAAAACTTATCCTCCATTATATTGACCTTTCCAGCAATTTGGCTCTAAGAACCCTTTGGGTGAAAGGTTTCACTTTAACGGAGTCGTCTATTCGGTATCCTGCTACCCATATAATTTTTCCCGAGCATTCCAAAATGGGAATGTTTTTTCTCTGGAAAAAGGGTACTTTGTTGTTGACAAAAAATTTTTTCAGTTTTTGAAATCCTGATAACCCCAAGGGTCTGAAGCGGTCTCCGGGACGAAAAGAACGAATAATGAGCGGATAACTCAAGGATGCCATATCCATGTAAGCCTCTTTAGGATCAGCAGAATAGAAATTAGACTCCTTCAACCATAAAACCTGGGTTGGAGACAACTCGGTCAATTGAATCAACCGGTTTATTTCTTTGATATTTACCGGTTGGGGACCATCTATTCGGTATTCAAACAAGGAGCGATGAATCCCGTTGGGATCTGCGATGCATTTGGCTCTGCCATTGTTTTTGCAGCGAACCATAATCAGTATGTCGTTTTCACGTTTGATCCTAACCAATCCTGGAAAATCGAATTGATTTTCATCCTTGCCGGCATTGATTAATTCAAAAATAGCATCCATATGCCTCAATCCGACACCTTTTAGATTGCCTTTGACCTCCAACACGGCTTTACGAATGATTCGCCTTGCGGCGGCTAAGGGCATTTTTTTCAATTCGGGTATAAATAGTCTGATATTTGCATTATTATCCGGCAGTTTAATCCTTTCAAAAAGCGGATTGATCAGTGAATCAAGCCAAATTTGTTCTTCTCTTAGAATTTCGGCCGTGCGGTTTAGGGTCTCAACAATTTCAGAATTATACTCCGATGTCAGCAAAGGAATGAGACGGTTGCGGATTCGGTTACGAATAAACCGTAAATCCATATTGGAGGAATCCGTGATATGGTTAATGTTTTCAGATCGAAGAAAATGTTCTATATCTGATTTGCTGGTATTTATGAGGGGCCGAATGAACCTGTCCCTTTTCGGAGGAATGCCTGAAATCCCCTGGGGGCCGCTTCCTCTGAGAATATTGATCAAAACTGTTTCCGCCATGTCATTTTTATGATGTCCTAATGCGATTTTGTCAAAACCATGTTCCCGAGCTGTTTCGATTAAAAATTTGTGACGAAGGATTCTTCCTGCCTCCTCGGTGGATAACTTGTAATGTGTTGAGAACTTTTTAACATCTACCTTTTTAATATAGCAGGGCAAATTCAATTTGTCAGCAACGGATACGACAAACTCAACATCATGGTCCGATTCCAATGCACGCAAACCGTGATTAAAATGGGCGATCCCCATGTGAAGATCGAATTCAGGTAGAAGTTTCAATAGAATATGAACCAGGGCAATGGAATCAGCCCCTCCGGAAACGCTCGCCAGCACCCCATCGCCGGTTTTAAACATCGAGTGTTTTATAACAGTTTCTTTTACCGTTTTTATCAGTCCTATGGGTTCCATCCGAATCTGCTCCTTGCTTATTTACCGCCCGAACGAAAACTCCCCTTCCATACGGGAGGGGAGTTTTCGTTCGGGCACCATTAATACATTCTTTTTCCTTGATAATTTTTTTTTAATCCGATATCTTGATTAACAGTTGTGCTAAGCGGGGAGCTAGCGGTGCCCTGTACCCGAAATCCGCTTAATGCGGGGCTGAATTCCCTCTCGAGGATTTGCAGCCGATAGTCATGAGTCACTCTGATCGGCCGCCGCGCAACAGACGGTCTCGAACCTCGTCAGGTCCGGAAGGAAGCAGCGATAAGGGATGCGGTCTGTGTCGTGGATCGATTCCGATACAGTCAGCGGCTTATCCATTCGGATGAAATTCGACAGAGGGTGCACAACGCTTATATTTCATTTTAAAAAGTATCCATCATCAAAAGAAAAAAACCAAAAAAAATAGTATAATTCATCTTGTTATGTAACACCAAGAAACTTTTCTATTAAAATCAAGTTTCGACAATATCATACACCCCATTTACAATCAGCGCACTTAAATCCAAATTCATCAGCAAATTCCAATCTTCTTGACAAGCCTGCATATAGTATTATTTTTTCAGCAATTTTGTAGGGTTTAAACCGTCGAGTCGTTTTCTCTTTGTATTTTTGCGTTAAATAGCGGAAATGTTAAATTATTTGAAACACTATCCATTGATTTTATTGAAATAGTAATTAAAAACTAAGTTAAGGATAAAAGGAAGAAAGGATGCCGGAAAACAAAAATATAGAAATTAAATTAGAAAATTCTGAAGATCGGGCTCAAGGACAAGAGATACCTGAGAAGCAGTTCAACCTCGAAAAAAATCAAAAAACACCCCAAGAAAATAATGCAAATGGTGAAGAAACCTCTGAAGAAACACTGTCTGATCCGATAAAAACTATGGAGACCAGGATTGAAGAGCTGGAAAAAGAGGTTGAGGTCAACTATGACAGATTTATCAGGGTTACGGCGGACTTCGAAAATTATAAGAAACGAATAGCCCGTGAAATGAGCGATTTAAGAAAGTTTGCAAATGAAAATATCTTAAAGGATATGCTGTCGGCGGTGGACAACCTTGAGAGAGCAATTGAATCGGGTTCGAAACAAGACAGTGAAAAGCAGACTTTACTAGAAGGCGTTGAAATTACCTTGAAAGATTTATTCAGGATATTTGAAAAGTATGGAGTTAAAGATTTCAAGTCCGAGGGTGAGCCTTTTAATCCGGTTTTTCATCAGGCCATGATGCAAGAGCAGACCAATGATTATCCGGATAATACCGTTTTGAACGAGTTGCAAAAAGGTTACACGATTCATGAGCGTCTTTTAAGACCCGCCATGGTGGTTGTGGCCAAAAATGCATCGGATAAGCAATTCGATGAAACAGATGAAACAGAAGAATCAAATTAAGTTAACGGGAACTTATTCATATCCCGATCTAAAAATTCTTTAAGAAGGAAGTTTAAGGAGGAAAATATGGGAAAAGTAATTGGAATTGATTTGGGCACGACCAATTCTTGTGCCGCCATTATGGAGGGGGGGGATGCAACAGTGATAACCAACGCCGAAGGCGGCAGAACAACCCCGTCGGTTGTAGCGATTTCCGAAGATGGAAAACGTTTGGTAGGGCAGATTGCTAAAAGGCAGGCGATCACAAACCCTGAAAACACCGTTTTCGGCGTAAAGAGGCTAATTGGACGAAGATTTAGCTCACCTGAAATCCAGAAAGACAGAAAGATTTTGCCCTATAAGATCGAAGAGGCGCCCAATGGGGATGTAAAGATCAACATCAGGGGAAAACAGTTCAGCCCCGCGGAAATATCCTCATTCATTCTGGCTCATATCAGAAGCTATGTGGAAGACTATCTTGGAGAAAAGGTCACGGATGTCGTTATCACGGTTCCGGCTTACTTTAATGACAGCCAGCGTCAGGCAACAAAGGATGCAGGAAAGATTGCAGGGTTAAATGTGCTTCGCATTATCAACGAGCCAACGGCTGCTTCCCTGGCTTACGGTTTGGACAAAAAGAAAGACGAAAAAATCGCTGTCTTCGACCTGGGGGGCGGCACCTTTGATATTTCAATTCTGGAAATCGGCGAAGGCGTATTTGAAGTCAAGTCTACCAATGGAGATACCCATTTGGGTGGGGAAGATTTTGACCTCCGCGTGATCGATTACCTGGCGGATGAATTCAAAAAGGATCAAGGTATTGATATTCGAAATGACAAAATGGCTCTTCAGCGGTTAAAAGAAGCTGCGGAAAAGGCCAAGATGGAACTTTCCAGTTCCCTGGAAACGGATGTCAATCTGCCGTTTATCACAGCCGACTCCAGTGGCCCGAAACATATGAACATCCGCATTACCAGGGCAAAACTCGAGTCCCTGGTCGGTGACCTTCTCGATAAGCTGGAAGGGCCCTGTAGAACCGCCTTGAAAGATTCAGGACTGAGTGCCGATGAAATCGACGAGGTCATATTGGTGGGTGGTATGACCCGCATGCCGGCGGTTCAGGAGAGGGTACAGAAGATTTTTGAAAAAGTGCCCCACAAAGGAGTCAATCCTGATGAAGTCGTGGCTGTCGGTGCAGCTATCCAGGGTGGTGTGCTTAAGGGGGATGTAAAGGATGTACTGTTGCTTGATGTTACCCCGTTATCTCTTGGAATTGAGACCCTGGGTGGTATTATGACCAAACTGATCGAAAAAAATACCACCATACCTACAAAGAAAAGTCAGGTGTTTTCCACAGCGGCCGATAACCAGCCGGCGGTATCGATTCATGTACTGCAGGGAGAACGCGAGATGGCCGGCCACAATAAGACTCTGGGAAGATTCGAGCTTGTTGGGATTCCGCCTGCTCCAAGGGGTGTGCCGCAAATCGAAGTCACTTTTGATATAGATGCTAATGGAATTGTCAATGTATCGGCCAAGGACCTTGCTACTGCAAAGGAGCAATCCATTCAAATCACTGCATCAAGCGGGTTGTCCAAGGAAGAGATCGACCGCTTGGTCAAAGACGCTGAATTGCATTCGGAAGAAGATAAAAAAACCAAAGAATTGATAGAAGCCCGTAATCAGGCGGATTCTTTGATCTATGCCACAGAAAAATCAATCAAGGATCTTGGTGAAAAAGTGGATGTATCCACCAAATCCAATATTGAATCGGCCATTGAGAGGCTTAAGAAGTCCATGGAAGGCAGTGACGCCAATGAAATCCGGCGGCTTAGTGAGGAATTGACTCAGGCTTCCCATAAACTGGCAGAGGCTATGTATCAGCAGGCTTCAGGAGCTTCAGGTGGTGCAGGTGGTGCAGGTGGTGCACAGCATGGTGCCGGGCAACAGGGTGGTTCCACAGGGCGTGGGGCGGCAGACGACGATGTTGTTGATGCCGATTTTGAAAAGGTTAAAGAAGACAAGAAATAACAGTGCCTTTTTTAAAACCAGATCCCGTGATGCATTTTTTTGTATCGCGGGATTTTTTTTGTCCCCTCAAT